>Ga0208822_1000961_pt1 | contig 21107 bp, 15 predicted proteins | sample AD_STIC08_MetaG_FD_184435 | JGI IMG/M metagenome (GOLD analysis project Ga0208822, IMG submission 184435) | Active sludge microbial communities of municipal wastewater-treating anaerobic digesters from USA - AD_STIC08_MetaG (SPAdes) (version 2) | ecosystem: Engineered > Bioreactor > Anaerobic >...
TAGGGGGGCCTTCGTGCAAAGGCCCCCTTATCACTTGCCCGACCCGCACCGGGTCATCCCCCCTGCCCTGCTCCAGGGCACGTAAATAAAAAACGCCGCTTGTGGCGGCGTTATTAGATGTCATATTATATATAAATCCCCCCTCCTTGCTAAGGAGAGGGGGTTAGGGGGTGAGGTCTACATCTGCACGGTCGGTTCCGAGTCAGTCCCGCTGATCTCGATCTTCCACTCGTCGAGGGTTCCCTTCCAGCGGTCGTAGAGGATCCGGGTCTTCTTTTCGTCCTTGAAGAACTTTTCCGGGCTCTCCAGGGCCAGGAACAGGACCTCTTCCATGGAACTTACGGGATGGAAGATCATCCGTTCCTTGACATAGTCCGGTATCTTTTCCAGGTCTTTCTCGTTTTCCTGGGGAATGATCACGTGCTTGATCTCGGCGCGGTGCGCAGCGAGGACCTTCTCCTTGAGGCCGCCGATGGGGAGCACCTTGCCCCGCAGGGTGATCTCGCCGGTCATGGCCACATCGCAGTGGACCGGTATGCCCGACAGGAGCGAGGCCATGACGACCGCCATCGTGATGCCGGCGGAGGGCCCGTCCTTCGGAATGGCCCCCTCGGGCACATGAAGGTGGATGTCCCTGTTGCGCATGTACTCGTCGTTGAGGTTGAAAAACTGCTGGTTCGCCTTGACATAGGTGAAGGCGGCCTGGGCCGATTCCTGCATGACTTCGCCCAGCTTGCCGGTAAGGGTGAGCTTCCCCTTCCCCTTGATCAGGGACGCCTCTATGTTGAGAATGTCCCCGCCGACCTCGGTCCAGGCAAGACCGTTTGCCAGGCCTATCTCGCTTTTGATTTCCTTGATCCCATATTTGAACTTGATGGGCCCCAGGAACTGGCGGAGCACCTCCTCGTTGATGACACGCCGGTACTCGTTGCCATGGAGCACGACCTCGCGGGCGACCTTGCGGCAGACCTTGGCGATCACCCGCTCAAGGCTCCTGACGCCCGCCTCGCGGGTATAGTGCCGTATGGTATAAAGCATCGCCTCTTCTGAATATTCTATGTTCTCCTTCTGGAGGCCGTTCTCCTCGATCTGCTTGGCCAGGAGGAAATTTATCGCTATATTGAGCTTTTCCGGCTCGGTGTAGCTGGATATCTCTATGATCTCCATCCGGTCAAGGAGCGGAGCTGGTATCTTGTGCTGCACGTTGGCCGTGGTGATGAACATGACCTGGCTCAGGTCGTAGTTCACCTCCATATAATGGTCAACAAAGGAATTGTTCTGTTCCGGGTCGAGCACTTCCAGCAGGGCCGACGACGGGTCGCCGCGGAAATCCATCGACATCTTGTCCACCTCGTCCAGGAGAATGAGGGGGTTGACCGTACCGGCCTTTTTCATCAGCTGGATGATCCTGCCCGGGAGGGCCCCCACGTAGGTGCGCCGGTGGCCGCGAATCTCGGCCTCATCGCGCACGCCGCCGAGGGACATCCGCACGAAATTCCTGCCGAGGGCCCGCGCGACGGACCTGCCCAGGGACGTCTTGCCGACGCCCGGAGGGCCCACGAAGCAGAGGATGGGGCCCTTCAGCTTCTTCGAGAGCTGCCGGACGGCTATGTACTCGATGATGCGCTCCTTCACGTCCTCAAGGCCGTAGTGGTCCTCGTTGAGGATCTGCATGGCCAGCTCGATGTCGCGGTTGTCCTTCGTCTTCTTGTGCCAGGGCACGTCCCTGAGCCATTCTATGTAATTGCGCACCACGGCCGACTCGGCGGACATGGGCGGCATCTTCTCGAGTCGCTTGACCTCCTGAAGTGCCTTGGTCCGCGCCTCGTCGCTCATCTTCGTCTCTTCTATCGATTTCTTCAGCTCCTCGATCTCATCGACCTCGCCGTCGCCCTGTCCGAGCTCCTTCTTGATGACCTTCATCTGCTCGTTCAGGTAGTACTCCTTCTGGGTCTTTTCCATCTGTTTGCGGACCTGGCCCTGGATCTTCTTCTCGATGTACATGACCTCGATCTCGCCGTTGATGAACTCGATCAGCTTCTGTATGCGGTCGGCCGGGTTGCCGATGTCAAGGATCGACTGTTTGTAGGCGATCTTCATTTCCACGTGGGAAGCGATCACGTCGGAGAGGTGCGACAGGTCGTCGATACTCTCGGCGGAGGTGAAGGCCTCCTTGGGGACCTTTTTATTGAGCTTGATATACTTCTCGAAGGTTTCAAGGAGCGTCTTCTTGAGGGCCTGGGCGTCGGCGCCCCCCTCCACTTCGCGCTCGATGTCACGGATGGACACGGCCGTGGTCTCATCATTCGAGATGAAGTTCGACAGGTAGACCCTGGCTATGCCTTCAACAAGGACCTTGATGGTCCCGTCCGGCAGCTTCAGGAGCTGCAGGATCTCCGCAATGGTGCCCACTTCATAGAGGTCGTCCTTCCCCGGCACCGAAACATGGGCGTCGCGCTGCGTCGCGAGAACGATAAGACGGTCGCTTTTCATGGCGTTGTCGAGGGCCTTGACCGATTTTTCTCTACCAACGAAGAGCGGAATGACCATGTGGGGAAACACTACAACGTCTCTGAGGGGCAGCAGCGGGTAACTGGCTGTAAAATCTATATTCTTTCTCATGGTGACCTTTCGTGGGTGCGTTGGAGTTTTCTTAAAGCCCCCCTAAATCCCCCGGAGGGGGACTTTTAGCTTCACTTGAGTTAACAAGCCCCCCTCTGGGGGGGTTTGGGGGGAGCAGATAGACAGCCCCAATGACACGTTATGGTTAATTAAACTTTCTGCTAAACAAAAGATACTGAAACAACATTCCCGATGCAACAGCATCACCCATTTTTTTCAGGCGGTTTTTTCCTCCTCGCGGTAAATGATTTCCGGGCCCTTTGTGCCGGCCACCATTTCACGCGTGATGATTATTTTCGCAATATTGTTCATGGACGGTATCTCGAACATAAGGTCGAGCATAAGCTTCTCGAGCACCGCCCTGAGCCCCCGCGCGCCGGACTCGCGGGCCATTGACTGGATCGCGATCTCTTCTATGGCGCCCTCGGAGAATTCGAGGTCCACATCTTCAAAGGAGAAAATTTTCTTATACTGCTTGGTAAAGGCGTTCATCGGCTCCGTCAGTATCCTGATCAGCGCATTCCGTGAAAGCTCGTCCAGGACCGCGATGACCGGGAGACGGCCGACAAATTCCGGTATGAGACCGTACTTGATCAGGTCCTCGGGAATCAGGTGCCGGAGCTCGTTCTCGCCGGCCTCCTCTTTGCGCGATTTTATATCGGCGCCGAAGCCGAGGAGCTTGTTTCCGATCCTCCGCTCAACGATCTTGTCGAGGCCCACGAAGGCGCCGCCGCAGATGAAGAGGATATTGGTCGTATTGATAGATATGAACTCCTGGTGGGGGTGCTTGCGCCCGCCCTGGGGGGGCACGTTGGCGATGGTGCCCTCAATGATTTTCAGGAGCGCCTGCTGAACCCCCTCACCCGACACGTCCCGGGTTATGGAGGGATTGTCCGATTTCTTCGATATCTTGTCGATCTCGTCTATATAGACGATGCCGATCTCGGCCTTTTTAACGTCTCCGTCGGCGTTCTGGATGAGCCTGAGGAGTATGTTCTCGACGTCCTCGCCGACGTAGCCGGCCTCGGTGAGGGACGTGGCGTCGGCAATGGCGAAGGGCACCTGGAGTATGCGGGCAAGGGTCTGGGCCAGGAGTGTCTTCCCTGAACCGGTCGGGCCGGCAAGGAGGATGTTGCTCTTGTCAAGCTCGACGTCGTTCTTCTTTAAATTCTTGTTGGAATATATCCTCTTGTAGTGGTTGTACACCGCTACGGACAGGATTTTTTTCGCCTCGTCCTGGTCAATGACGTACTTGTCTAGTATATCCTTGATCTCCTTCGGCTTGGGAAGGTTATGAAAATCCTCCTCGAAGGACTTGCTGCGGTCCTCAGCGACGATCTCGTTGCATAGCTCGATACACTCGTCGCAGATGTACACATCGGGCCCGGCAACCAGTTTCTTGACAATGTCCTGGCTCTTGCCGCAGAATGAACAATTAAGCCGCGCCGATTCTTCTTTCTTTTTAGAGGACATAGGCTCTCCTTGCTATTTGCTTCTTTCGATCACTTTGTCGATGAGACCGTATTCCATGGCCTCCTGGGGAGACATGAAGTAATCGCGGTCAACGTCTTTTTCAACCTTATCGACGGCCTGACCGGTGTGCCTTGAATATATCTCGTTCAGCTTTTTCTTTACCTTGATTATCTCTTTCGCCTGTATCTCTATGTCCGACGCCTGGCCCTGGAACCCGCCCGCCGGCTGGTGTATCATGATCCTCGAGTTGGGCAGCGCGGAGCGCTTCCCCTTCGCACCCGCGGCAAGCAGGAGGGAACCCATGGAGGCCGCCTGGCCGATGCAGATGGTGGCCACGTCCGGCTTGATATACTGCATGGTGTCGTATATCGCCAGGCCGGAAGTCACGATGCCGCCCGGTGAATTGATGTACAGATAAATGTCCTTGTCAGGGTCCTCGGCTTCAAGGAAGAGCATCTGGGCTATGACCAGGCTTGATATGTGGTCATCGATGCCCTCACCGAGAAAAATGATCCTGTCTTTCAGCAGGCGGGAATATATATCATAGGACCGCTCGCCGCGGCTTGTTTGCTCTATTACAAAGGGGACCAGACTCATGTTTTTTTCACCTCGAATTTTACTTTGCCTTCCCTGAAATCAGGGCATTATGGCTTATCAGAATATATACAATTAATGATTTAGAATCCACTAAATCGTTACAACTTTTAACCAATTTATATTATTAATAGTTTCGGCAGAACGATAGGATTCCAAGTACCCATTTTTCAATTAGTTAGTATACATTCAGATTATAAAGATATATTAAAATGAGACATATATCAAGTAATTAATCTGTTTAACTTCTTTAATTTACCGTCCAAAAGGCTTTTGTATATGTAAATCAGCATAAACGCAAAATTGCATAACATCATATCAGCTGTCATCGCGAGCGCAGCGAAGCGATCCGGATGTTGACTTTTTGCAGAAATTGGAATATATATAGAATGCGCATGTACAGCTGACAGAAATCAGGATTACTTCGTCTCCGCGCTCCAATTAATTGTAAAAAAGAAAAAAATTGCCTTATCTTCTGCCCCTGGTGCGGGCGAATTCCTCGAAGGTTATCGGTTTCAGTTTTTTCACCTTGGCGTTTTCATAGATGAATTCCATTGCACCGTCCAGAAGGAGCTCCATTTCTATATTTTCCCGGCTCTCATTTTCGGTAATGATTTTCTCGATCTCCTCCACGGTCTTGTTGTTCCGCTTGGCTATGTTTTCCACCACCTCTTTATAGCGGTTTTCATCGACCTTCATCTCTTCTTTCTTGGCGATCTCGGACAGGGCCAGGGTCGTTTTGATCGTCCTGGTCGCCTCGTCATGGAGCTGGTTGCGGAAGGCTTCAGGCTCGACACCCATCAGGGAGGCGAATTCATCGAGATTCTCGGAATAGTATCCGACGCTTTCGCAGGTTCTCTTGAAGAGTCTGTTCATCTCGTTCTGTATCATCGATTCGGGAATATCGTATTTGCTGTCTTCGACGATCTGCTTGAGAATCTGGGCCTTGGCGTCGCCCTTCGTTTTTTCTTCAGTGTATTTCACGAGATATTCCCTGGTCTTCGACCGGTACTGGTCAACGGTATCGTAGCCCATTTTCTTCGCAAATTCGTCGTCAAGGGGCGGCAGCTCCATCGAATTTATCTCGGTAACGACGACCAGGTACTTGACCTTCTGGCCGGCAAGGTCCGTGAGGTAATAGTCCTTGGGATACTTGACCTCGACTTCCTTTTCCTCGTTGACCTTCATGCCGTCAATATGCTTGTCCAGGGCCGAAGCGTCCTTGCTTCTTCCGACTACGATCTGGTATTCCTTGAAATCAACGCTATCACGCTCGGCGTCGGCCACATCATCGACCCGCTTCACCTTTATCTTTACCAGGTCGCCGTTCTGCACCGCGGCGCCCTCTTCCTTTTTATCAATCTTGGCCAGGCGCTCCCGCATCGCGGTAATCTCCGCTTCGAGGTCTTCGTCAACGATCTCGCAGACCTGCTCGTCGGCGGACAGCCCCTTGTATTTGCCCAGCTCGACCGTGGGAGGCACCTCAAAGGTGGCCTTGAAGGAAAAAGGTTCCTGGCGGGATATCCGCTCGAACTCGTACTGGGGATAGGCGATCGGGTTGTACTGCTTCTCCTGCACAGCCTCGAGGAACATCGACTTCAATAAATTTTCCGCCACCTCCTGATCGGCTTCCTTCCGGTAGCGCGCCTCCACCATGTGGAGGGGGGCCTTCCCTTTCCTGAAGCCGTCGATCTTGGCGTAATTCTTGAACTTGTCAAAAACGGCCTTGTATTCCAGTTCGACTTTTTCTACCGGAACGCTGATCTGCAGTTCCATTCTCGCGTTTTCAAGTTTTTTCTCGGTGATGTTCAACATGAGGTTCCCCTTGAGTATATCGTGTTAGTATAATTTCATGTGCTAAAGCCCAAAGCCGTTTAATCCGGCGGGAATGTATCAAATATTTTAACGCTTACATATGAGTCAAACATTTTTTTACACTTTGTCCAGATTGTATACTATACCAGGATTTGAGGCGATACATCGGCCTTTATAATAAAAAAGCCACCCATAATTCATATTGTTACGGGTGGCTTTCACTGAGCGGGAAACGGGATTTGAACCCGCGACCTCAACCTTGGCAAGGTTGCACTCTACCACTGAGTTATTCCCGCAAAATTGCGAGCGAAGGGAATCGAACCCCCACGCCTTTCGGCACTAGATCCTAAGTCTAGCGTGTCTGCCAGTTCCACCACGCTCGCGCAGAATCTGTGGCAACTATGGTTCGACCCCTGTAAATTACAAGTTTTTTTTTATTTGTGGCAGCCGGGACCGAGACACGCAGGCTTTTTCTCAAGAGCCTTGACATTCTGTCCCTTTTTCTTTTCGATCTTGTTCGCGGTGTGGCAATATCCGCAATTGACGTTTTTACCGTCTTTTTTCTTGCCGGCGTGCTGCTGCTGGATCTTCGGGTTCGCAATAACGTTAGAAACTGCAAAGGCCATAACCAGTGCCATTACCGCTGAAAAAACATAGAATTTTCTCATCAAAATCTCCTTAAAAAAATAATAACAAATAATTTAGTGTAAAGTACTGATAATGCTATTAAGCGTCAATAAAATTTTTGATAATATAAATAATAAATTTGCTGGCCTGGAGCTATCCCGCTCGTTCGCCTCGTATAACGTCCCTGTTGACTCGGCGGAATCGGCGACATCATTCATTATCCCAGTCGTATATTACTGCCAGGATGGCAGGAATGCAGCGAAGGGCACGGATGCCCGCGAGCGGCCTCGCCGGGACAGCTCCAGGCCTATAAAAAAGGACACCACAAATAATTTCCGACTGACAGATTAAACCGTTAATTATAGAATTACAATATAATCATGAAATTTATTATCTTATATGAAGACAACCACATCATAGCCGTGGAGAAAGAAGCCGGCATCCTCTCCCAGGGGGACTCAAGCGGCGACCCTTCCCTTCTGGACATGGTCAGGGACTATATAAAGGAAAAGTACAACAAGCCTGGGAAGGTTTTTCTCGGCCTGGTGCACCGCCTCGATAAGCCGGTTTCGGGTATCATGGTCTTCGCACGCACCTCCAAGGCGGCTGAGCGGCTCAGCAGGGAGTTCGCCGGACGCGGCGTCATCAAAATGTATATTGCCCTTGTGGAGTGCAAAAACCTTCCCGCCGGCAGTGACTGGATCGATTGCGAAGACCGACTCGTTGAGAAGCGCGGCTATTCGGAAAAGGCCGGCGGCGACAGCAGGAACGTGAAAACCGCGAAACTGCGCTACCGCATCATGGCGTCGAACGAGCGCTACGCTTTGCTCCTGGTCCACCTCCTCACCGGCAGGAAGCACCAGATCAGGGCCCAGCTTTCGATGCGGGGGATGCCCATCGCGGGTGATGAAACCTACGGATCTACGGAAAAGCTCCCTGCCGGCTCCATATGCCTCCACGCTGTATACCTGTGCTTCAAACATCCCGTTAAAGACGACCAAGTTGAGCTGTTTTCTAAAGCACCGAAGAGGATAGCGGAGAGGATTGAGATGGGAGATACTGTAAAGGAAAAAATAATTACCTTATGCGGGGGCGGGGAATAAAAACCTGTCATACAGCGTTACTCGCCGGAACCGCGTGCTTCCGATCCAGTGGCGGTTTCCCTCCCCGATTCTTCGCTGTCGCAAGCCGCTTCACCGGCATCCCGATATCATAACCGCTTGATTTCAGCCATGCAGGCGTCTCGAGGCCACCCCAGCCGGGCATACCTGGAGTCAGAGCCTCCTACCTGGTTTTCCCCGGCTTCAGCACCAGCACATCCTCGTACTGCTCCTCCACCGCTTTCCTGCCGAACGGCAGGGGATGGTTTTTCCCGTTCAGCCAATAGGGAAGCATGTCGTCATAGTGCCCGCTCGACGGGTTGCCCGACTGGCCCGGCGTGTGCACAAGGTAAGCCGGCTCTTTCAAACCGAAATCCACCACCATGCGCATTGCGGGAATGACCACGACATTAAAATCGGAGCCCCACACCGGCGTTGCCACGTTCAGCGTATGGCCGTCACCGCCGGCGGGATAGGGGCCGCGGTTGAAGAAATCATGGAATACCGGAAGCTTCTTCGTGAAATCGTGCTTCCAGTGATAGGTGTGGAGCTTCCCCCACTCCCATTTCCTCCTGGCGCTGCCCATGCGGTCCTCGCACAGGAGGATGGCGTCGCTCAGGGCCTGGGCCAGCACGATCCACTTGGTCTCCTTCCTTTTCGTGGTGATATTGTCCCAGAACGGGGAATCCTCACGGCCCAGGAGATGGTCCTGGAATGCGGAATAGGAAATCACCGACGCGTCCTGGAACGATTCCCACGCGACGCTCCCCTCGGGCCCCAGCTCGTCCAGAAAGATGCATCGCGTGGCCGCGTGCATGAAGGCGCCCATCACCGCAGCACCGGCGGAGTCCTCAGCCATGATGTTGTTGAAACGCTCCGGCTTCAGGAACTCCAGGGCCTCCCGGACGTTCCCGGCCTTTTCCTCGCCGAGGGACTTCATGGCGGCGCGCAGCTTCTTCGCCGATTCGCCGCGGAAGAGGAGGTCCTGCACCTTCTTCGACATGAGGGAATAGCGGTCAAACTGGAGCTTCATCATCTCCCCTGCCGTGGCGTTTTTTATCGGTCCCAGGACCTGCTGGAGGCGTTCAGCCCGCTCCGGGTTATACCAGCATGAGCTCATATTGAGGGGAAACTTTTTATCAACTGTTCTGTTGTTCGCGGTCGCGATATATCCCTGTGCCGGGTTCTCCGCGTGGGGGTTTGCGTCAGATGCCGTGAAGCCGTCCCAGTCGTAGTCGCCGGTCCAGCCCGGGGACGGGAGCTGCCCGGTCCCCTTTTTCCTCTTCGGGAACTTTCCCGTTACCTGCCAACCGATGTTGTCCGCGTCGCCGTACACGATATTGAGATAGGTTCCTTCAAGCCCGAGGACCGCCTTGCGCGCGTCCGCCGCGCTCTGCGCCCTGTTGATATCCAGGAAGGCGAGGAGGGTCCGCGGCAGGTCCCCCACTCCCCACGAGAGGGCCAGGGCGTAGTCGCTTTTCACCGGCAGGGGCTGCACGGTAAGCTCCGGGGGCATGGTTATGATCGATAGCGCGTCGTTCAGGACCGGGCCATGGCCCGTGTATTTTATCTTGCGGGTGATGGTCCTGCCGTCTTTGACCCTGAAGGTCTCTGTTTTTATCCGCGCCGGGACCCACTTACCCTTGTAAAGATAATTGGGAACGCCGTCAATCTCCTTGATCTGCTCCACGAAAATGTCCTGGTTGTCGGCCATGACCATGGTGGCGCCCCAGGCGACCCTGCCGTTGTAACCCAGGCTTATGATGGGCACCCCGGGAGATGCCACGCCGGCCGATTCGAAGCCGGGGCACTTCTGGTGCATCATGAACCACGCGTTGGGCATCATCAGGGCCAGGTGGGTGTCGTTGCAGACGATGGGCCGGCCGCTCTTCGTCCGGGTCCCGGCCAGGGCCCAGTTGTTCGATGCCGGGATGCCGATGGAAAACAGCTCCCTGAGGCCGTCCCGCACGCCGTTCCAGCCGCGGGACATCCTGTTCAGCGCGCGGCGGTCGATCTCCGACAGCTTTTTCGCTTCGTCGAAGGGCAGGTCGTCACCGGGATATACCGGCACCAGGTACGCGGCCTTTTCATATCCCACCCGCGCGGCAAGATTTAGAAAATCAAGCTCCTCTATGAAATTGAAGGAAAGATTCAGCCCCATCATGGCCGTCACATACAGGCTGTCACGGGGCTCCCACGGCTCCGGGCGGAATCCCAGGATCTGGAATTCGGCAGGGAGGACGGCATGGGATTTCACGTAGGCGTTGACCCCGCGGGAATAGCATTCCAGGATCCTCATCATGGCGGGGTCCATTTTTTTCAGCGCTTCGTCTATCACGTCCCCGGCGCCCAGCGACCTCATGAAGAGGTCGGTCTTGAGCCCCTCGGGGCCGATGATCTCCGAGAGCCTCCCGCTCATGGCCATTTTCATCACCGTCATCTGCCACAGCCGGTCCGAGGCGGTCACGTACCCCGTGGCGAAAAACAGGTCCTCCTCGTTTTTTGCCTCTATGTACGGCACCCCGAGCCTGTCGCGCCGGACGGTTACTTTGTCAGCGAGGCCCTTGATCGTTACCGTCCCATCGGGGTCGTCCACCGACCTGGCGAACTGCTGTTTCAGATTATATTCAAAGGAAAAGACGGCTGTCAGGATGATGATCAGGGAGATGACAACGGCCTTGGCGATTTTCATGGCGCTGCTCCGGTTAAACATAAAAATAAATTGCTGCAATCTGTAAAATCTTCCACAGGCGCCGTAATAAATCAAGATAATTATTGCCCCGCGTCCAGCCGCGCGTCACCCGACGGGACGCCTAAAACAGGCTTGACAAAAAGGAATTGCCGTGTATTCAAATAAATCGCCTGCGGGGCCTATCCGGCCAGGATGAAAAGCGGCGGCGCGCCGCCGTTCCGGCCGGGCGCCCCACACGACAGGGATGGAGACAGGGCGCCATGGCTACAGACGAATTCGACTCGTTATTCGACGATGAACCGGCAGACAGCAAAAAAAGCAAAGAGGTCGATGATCTTTTTACATTTGACGAGCCGTTGCCTCAAAAACCTGCCGAAAAACCGCAGCAGGCCCGGAAAGACGTCTCGTTTGACGAATTCGAGGCAAAGCCTCCCCAGCCGCCCCAACACCGGAGGCGCTCCTCTGAGGACTTCCAGCCGGACATGGACGCCCTGGTCATAACGGCGCAGTCGCCCCTTATAATAGAAGGGATGAAGTGCCTCACCATGAAGGATTTCACCGCCAACACGCCCCAGGTCTACGCCGAGGCCATGAAGGGCGTGGAAGTCTTCATTAAAATTCTGGAACGGAACCCGAACAATTACAACAAGCTTTCCGCCGTGATCAATTCTGACCCCGACTGCAAGGAGATCGAGAACGTAGCTTTCCGCCTCTTCAAGGCCAAGAACCGCGTCATGCCGGAATCGGACAACCAGAGGCTCAACGCCTACGAGATGCTGCGCAACCGCCTGAAGATCGGCTACAACAAGGCCCTTCTCAGCACGTCGATGCTTTCCATCAAGAAATATTTTCTTCTTTCGGGGACCCTGGACCAGGAAAAGATAACCCAGATGGTGCTGAACAACAACAAGGAGCTGAAGAGCGACGTCATCAAGTACATCCAGCACCTGAACATAGCGGTCCAGCTCATGAAGATCGGCGATTACGAAATCACGCGGGGACTGCGCGGCCGGGACCTCAACACCTTTGTCATCAGGGCCAGCCAGCTCCTCGCCTACTATTACCTTGCCGTGGGCGACAGCAATGCCGAGGAATACTACCGCCGCATGCATGACAATTACAAGAAGTATTTTGTCATCCGCGACGCGGACTAAACTCTTACGAAACAGTGCAAATATGCCCTCGCGGAGGCGCGGAGAATTTCTTAATTAATATTCAGATTATATTACAACTCATTTCACCATGGCACTATTGCTGGATTTAAACAATCGGAGATTTGTCTTTTAATTCTTTCATCGAAAATCCTTGCACACGGACACAAACAATCCTTGCGGGCTTTCTAATTAACTAATCCTCTGCGCTTCTCCGCCTCTCTGCGCCTTTGCGAGAATAATTATTTTCATAATATCGTCACACTGCTACAACAGCGGCTCCACGATGCCGTAGATGACCCGGTCGGCGATCATGATGCCCCGCGCCGTCAACCGCACTGTCCGACCCGCGTTCTCATCGACCGCCACCATCCCGTCCGATGCCGCTTTCCCGATCCGCTCCATGACGGCGGACGGAAGGCGGAAGGAAAGCCGCCCCTCCATTTCATCGAGGGACATGCCCTTCAGGAGGCGCAGGCCCGTCATGATGTATTCAACGGCCGCCGCCCCGGCCGACCGGGCATCATGGGTGAGGACCGCCCGCTCCGACCGGACATACTCCCCGACGGTCATGGCATTGATGTAACGCTCGCCCCCGACAAAGGAATGGGCGCCGGGCCCCAGGCCGATATACGGCTCGAAGCGCCAGTACTTCATGTTGTGCCTCGATTCAAAGCCCGGCAGCGCATAGTTGGAGATCTCGTAATGGCCGTACCCGTGCGCTTTCAGGCGCTCCCCGGTCAGCTCGAAGAGGCGGGCCTGCCCGGCTTCAGCGGCCTCGTCGTGGACCAGCCTCCTCGACAGGGGCGCGTCCTTCTCGATGGAAAGGGTGTAGGCCGATATGTGCCGCGGGCGGTACGCCGCCACCAGGTCGATGTCGCGGGACAGTTCCTCGTCGGTCTGCGTCGGGATGCCGGTGATGATGTCGGCGCACTGCGCGATGCCGGGAACGCTGAAAAAGAGGTCCAGCTCGCGGGCCGTGCAGGGCGATGCCGACCTGCCGATCAGGCGGTGGAGCCGCTCCGAAAGGGTCTGCACGCCGAGGACGACGCGGTTCACGCCGGCGTCCCTGAACCCGGCAAGGGACTCCGCGGAAACGTCGCCGGGATTCATCTCCAGGGTTATCTCGGCTCCGGGCTCCAGCGTGACGTTCTGACGCACAAGGCCCAGGAGCACCTCCGCCTGCCCCGCGGTCATGAGGGACGGCGTGCCGCCGCCGAGGTAGACGGTGTCTGCCGATGAGAAGCCGGCGGCCGGCAGCCGGTGCCTGATTTCATCGGAGAGCCTGCGGATATACCACTCCGGGATGGCGGCATCTCCCGGGAAACATTCCAGCGGAACCGAATAGAAATTACAGTAGTCGCATTTCCTTCTGCAGAAGGGAATATGTATATAGACGCCGCCGGTCATTTCCCCTTCTCGTTTCCCAGGAGGAGGGACCCTCCGGCGGCGGGCCTGAACTCGCCGTTAAGGCAGCGGCCCAGCTGGCGCACCGATTCCGCGGTATCGGAGAAGGACAGAAGCCCCGACGGCGCCGCCTTCGCCACCGTCAGGGGAAAGGGGTTGCCGCTCGACACCAGCACGAAACCGATGTCAGCCTTCCGGCAAAAATCGGCGGCGGCCCGGACAACACCGGGATCGGGGGCGGAAACATGAAGATAGAATACCGTCTTCTTTCCCGGCGCCGGCCGGAAACGGCCCAGCTCGCCCAGACTGTTGACCAGCACGTTATCTTTCTTCCGCAGCAGTTCATTTTGAAGCGTCCGGTTCCTGGTCATGAAGACGCGGACAACCCCGGCGGCAGGCGCGACAAGATCCCTGTCGCCGAAGAGGAGTATGCCCCTGCGCGAAAGCTCGGCGTTCACCCGGTCCGCGTCGGCGAGGGCCTTCCGGTCCTCTTCGGTGAGGACGAATTTCCCCGGCACGCATTTCCCCTTCACCGGGACCATGATGCCGTACCTGATTTTCGCTTCCAGGATCCTGTTCACGGACTCGTCGATCCTTGATTCCGGTATACGCTTTTCGAGCACGGCCTTCCGTATGGCGTTGTAGATCGCCGGTATGCTTTTCTCGTAGGAGCTGAAGAGGATGATATCGGCACCGGCCAGTATCGACCGCACCGCCGCTTCGCCGATGTCCTGCCTGCGGGCTATGGCGTGCATCTCCATGTCGTCGGTGATGACCAGGCCCTTGAAGCGGAAATCCTCCCTCAATATGCCGGTCAGGAATTTTTTCGACACCGTTGCCGGATCGTTGCCGCCCAGGATCGCCGGATAGGCTATGTGCGCGGTCATGATTCCTTCGACGCCGGCCCTGACCGCCTTCCGGAAAGGCGCGAGCTCCACGCGCTCCAGACGCTTCATGTCATAGGGGATCACCGGCAGGGTGAGATGGGAATCCTTGTTGGTGTCGCCGTGGCCGGGGAAGTGCTTCCCCACGGCCATGCAGCGCGAATCCTGAAGCCCCAGGAGATACGCGGCGCCCAACTCCGACACCTGGCGCGGATCGCTTCCGAACGACCGGGTGTTGATGACCGGGTTATGGGGATTGTTATTGACGTCAAGGGCCGGCGCCAGGTTCATGTTGACGCCGGTAAGCCGGAGCTGCAGCCCCAGGGCGCGTCCCCACCGGTACGCCAGATCCCGGTCGCCGCAGACGCCGGCGGCCATGTTGCCGGGGAACTGGGTAACGCCGTCGACAATGCGGACCACCCTCCCCCCCTCCTGGTCAATCGAGACAAAGAGGGGGATACCCCCGTAACTGCAGGAGGCTTTCTGCATATCCTTGATAAAACGTCTGTTGTTTGATTCAGTGGAAAGATTATATCCGAATAAAATCACACCGCCTGGACGGTATTGTTTTAATATAAATTCCACATCCCTGTTCATATTCCGGCCGGGAATTGCCATCATCAGCATCTGGCCTATCTTCCAGTCAAGCTTCATGTCGCGGGAAAGGGCAGCGGCCTCATCGACATATCTCTTCTGGATGCACCCGGCAGCCGCCATTATGATAATAATAACAGGAACAAGCTTCTTCATTATATATTCCGGTCCTCTTGTACATATTTTTAAATTATCAGGCATGAGAGATATAAGCCTCCGCGGGGGCCCCATGGCAACCAAAAAAATTGTCACGGATTGGGGTTATCGATCACTTTAGTAGTGAAGGTTTGGTCACACCCATGGAGGCGGGGTCACGTGACCCCGCCTCCATGGGTGTGACCCCGCCTCCATGGGAACATAACGTGCATGTTACCAATAATCCGTCGCGGGGCGGATGACATAAGAGCCATAAAATGATTTGCTTTATCTCATAAAATTTGTTATTATCCTTAATAGCGGTAAATTAATAATTGATTTTTTTATGTAAAGCTGTCATTGTGTTGCAGATTGGTTATATAACATTTTTTCATGGCATGAGCAACCGCAACCTAGACATAGATTTCCTGAACAGCTATTCGGCCAATACCGCCGTGATTCCGGAGGTTATCGAGCGACTGATAGGCGACTTGCGCAAAGTCCGGTACACCCAGGATGACATAGACGAAATTGTGCTGTCAATGGACGAGGCGATCACCAACGCCGTGCAGGAAACCATGAAAACCAACCAGAACCTCCACCGCAGGGCCGAAGCCGACGACGACCGCCGCGACATCACCATCCGGTACACCATATCAAAGGACATTTTCGACGCAACTATTATTGACCATGGCAAGGGTCTTGACATATTCAACATCCTTCACTCGACGCCCCAGGCCGGGACGACGACCTACATGAACCAGATTATCAGCTACGCCTCGGAATCGGAAAAAAGCAAGATCAAGGTGCGGCTGAACGGCCAGGAAATTCCGCTCCGCGGCATAGGGGCGGGACTTAAGGTAATACTCCATTTCATGGACGCCATCACCATCGACCTCATCGACAAGGAAAAAATCCTGTCGCAATCTGTCTCCGAGCACACCGACGGCACCATCTTCAACATGAAGCGCAAGCGCAGATATAAATGAAAAAAGAGAAAAAGCTGGCCACCGCCTACGACGATCCCGACTTCATGCACTCCCGGGAAGCGAGGTCCCTCCGCATCCTGAGCGAATACCTGGAGCCGGAAAAACGCTTCAGGGACATGAACATCCATCACACGGTGGTATTTTTCGGGTCGGCCCGCACCCGCCCCGACGGCACGGCCGATGAACAGCGGTATTACCACATGGCTGCCGATTTCGCCTTTGCCCTGGCCAACCTCAGCAAAGAGATCGAACGAGAAACGGGGAATCACTTCTACATCTGTACCGGCGGAGGACCCGGCATCATGGAGGCCGCCAACCTGGGGGCGACCCGGGCCGGGATGCAGAGCATCGGCCTGAATATAGATCTTCCCTTTGAGCAGTCTCCCAACAAGTATATCACCCCGGAGCTGATGTTCAAATTTCACTATTTTTTCATGAGAAAACTCTGGTTCCTCTACCAGGCAAAGGCGTTCATCATATTTCCCGGCGGATACGGGACCATGGATGAACTCTTCGAAACCCTGACCATGGTGCAGACGAGAAAAATGGAGAAAATAAACGTCCCGATACTTCTCTACGACCGGGAATACTGGAGCGACATCATTAATTTTGACCGCCTTGCCAGGGACGGTTTCATCTCACCGGAGGATACGGGCCTGTTTAACTATTTTTCTGAAATACAGGAAGGGATAGACATTCTGCGGCCTAAGCTGATTACCCTGATGAAAAATATTGATTATTACCTTAAAATGAGGTTCCCGATCTGAAGGCCTGTGCGCCATTGCCCAGGGAGGGACTTGAACCCTCACGACCAAAAAGGTCAAGGGATTTTAAGTCCCTTGTGTCTACCAATTCCACCACCTGGGCGGGATATGAGGCGCCGAGCGGATTCGAACCGCTGCATAAAGGTTTTGCAGACCTCTCCCTTAGCCACTTGGGTACGGCGCCAGAATTCTCTTATCCATTTTTTAATTAACCGCCATGTTGTCAACTTAAAATAGTGGCGATAATTTAAAAATTCGGCCATTAACCGGTAATTAATCGCCCGCACTGTTGCAGGAACTGACATCCATATCAAAAATACAACTATGTTCGCTTTTTTCCGTCGTGAATATCCCTTCTTTATCTCCCTCCGCGACGGTCATAATCGCGTAAACACCGGCTCCACCGGCGCGATTCACGATTCGCTCCGCGATTTTTTTTCATGTGGAAAATATAACTTTTTTGCGGCCATTTCGAGACGCATGCTTTATAACTATTGACATTTTGTACAACCAAATAATGATTGACCTATATGATTCATAATTTTATTTAGTTTACCGTAGACTGGAAATGGAGAAAAACTTTATCATTGTTATATAGTAATAGTATCACGATAGCTTTTCTCCCAAAAAAAATATATTCAAAAATATCAGACTTAAACAGGAGGTCTCTATGGTTAGAAGGATCCAAAAAGTAGCCGTTATAGGCTCTGGCATAATGGGTGGAGGTATAGCCGCTCTGTGTGCCAGCGCAGGCATTCCTACTCTGCTACTGGATATCGTTCCATTCGATCTAAAAGACGAAGAGAAGAAAGATCCAAAAGCGAGGAACAGGATTGTCAACGCCGGATTCGAGGCGGTTATGAAAGCAAAACCAGGGCTTTTCATGGACAAGGAAAAGGATTCAAAACTTGTGTCTCTGGGAAACCTGGAAGATGATTTCAAAAAGCTCGCCGAATGCGACTGGATCGTTGAAGTTGTCGTTGAGAACCTGAAAATTAAGCAGGATCTCTTCGCGAAGATCGAAAAAATAATGAAGAAAGACGCTATCATTTCTACCAACACGTCTGGTCTGCCCCTGAACAAGATATCCCAGGGCCGCAGCAAAGCGTTCAAAGAGCATTTCCTCGGAACGCACTTCTTCAACCCGGTGCGGTATATGCACCTGCTGGAAATCATCCCCGGCAAAGAAACCAAAAAAGAGATTCTGAAGTTTATGGCCGAATTCGGCGAGAAGATCCTTGGTAAAGGCATCGTCTGGGCGAAGGATACCCCGAACTTCATCGGCAACCGGATCGGCGTTTACTCCATGGTATCCGCGATGCAGATAATGATGGACATGAAGCTGACCGTTCCTGAAGTTGACGCGATGTCAGGCCCCGCCCTCGGAAGGCCGAAAACCGCTTCCTTCAAGACTGCCGACCTCGTCGGTCTCGACACCTTCAAACACGTGGCCGACAACTGCTACGAGCTCTGCCCGAAAGACGAGTCCCGTGACGGCCTCAAGCTGCCGGAATTTGTTGCCAAGATGGTCGCCAACAAGTGGCTCGGCAACAAGACCAAAGGCGGGTTCTACAAAAAAGAGATAACCCCTGACTGGAAAAAGGTCAACAAGGTCCTCGACTACAACACCATGGAATACGTGACCTACGACAAGGTCGACTTCCCGTCCCTCCAGGCCGCCAAGAAGAAGGCAACCCTGGCCGAGAAAGTCGCCACCGTCATGTACGGGACCGACAAGGGCGCCCAGTTCGCATGGAGGGCCACCGCCGGCACGCTGATCTATTCAGCCAACCGCATCCCTGAAATCGCCGACAACATCGTCGAGATCGACAACGCGATGAAATGGGGATACAACTGGGAGATGGGCCCCTTCGAACTGTGGGATGCCATAGGCGTAAAGAAAGCCTGTGACCGCATGAAGAAAGAAGGGATGAAAGTTCCCAAGAAAGTCCAGGCCATGATCACCAAGAAGGTGAACTCCTTCTACAAGATCGAAAAGGGCAAGAAGATGTACTTCGACCTCAAGACCATGAAGTACAAGGAAGTCCCGACCAGCGACCTGGCGATCAACCTCGTCAACCTCCGCGCCAACAAGAAGTTCGTCAAGGGGAACGACTCCGCTTCCCTCATCGACCTGGGCGACGGCATCTTTGACATCGAATTCCACACCAAGATGAACGCCGTGAACAAGAACATGGTCGACTTCATGCAGGTGGCAGCCGAGTACGTGGTCGAGAACGGCCGCGGCATCGTTTTCGGCAACCAGGCGCCGGGATTCCCGGGAGCCTTCTCCGCCGGCGGAGACCTCGCCTTCATGCTCGGTCTTGCCAAGGCCAAGAAATTCACTGAAATCGACGCCTTCATCAGGAAAGTACACGAAGGCATCATGGGCATGAAATACGCCCCGATTCCCATCGTCGCGGCCCCCTACGGCATGACCCTGGGCGGCGGATGCGAGCTCTGCCTCGCCGCCGACAAGATCGTTGCCCACGCCGAGCTGTACATGGGCCTCGTTGAGATAGGCGCCGGCCTTGTGCCGGGCGGATGCGGCATGATCCACCTCTGGCAGCGCGTCATGGATACCATCCCCGGAAACGTGAAGCTCGCTGACTACGCGGCGTACTTCATCCCGGCCTTCATGTGCGTGGCACAGGCGAAAGTCGGCATGTCCGCGGCCGAAGCCCGCAAGAACGGTTTCCTGCGGCCGACCGACCGCATCGTCTTCAACAAGGACAACCTCATCGGCGAAGCGAAGAAAGAGTGCCTGAAGCTCCTTGATGACGGTTATGTTCCCCCCGCGAAGAAGAAATACCCGGTAATGGGCCTCGAAGCCCAGGGCATGATCTGGGCCGAAATGCTCAACATGAGGAACGGCGGGTACATTCCGAAACACATGGAATTCATCGCGAAGAAGATCGCCTACTGTATGTCCGGCGGCGAAGCCCGGCAGGGCCAGCTCGTATCCGAAGAATATCTCATGAAACTCGAGCGGGAAGCTTTTGTCGACCTCTGGAAGACCGAAGAGACCCAGAAGATGGCCGAGCATATTCTGAATACCGGCAAGCCGTTGATGATATAACAATTAAACCGAATACAGGAGGAAACATATGAGAGATGCTTATATAGTCAGTGCAGTAAGAACACCCGGTTGCCGCCGCGGCAAGGGTGCCCTTGCTCAAACGAGACCCGAGAAACTTATCGTCCAGGCGATGAAAGGTGCCGTTGAAAGGATCAAGCTCGACCCGGCCGCCATCGACGACTTCATGCTCGGATGCGCCTTCCCCGAGGCGGAACAGGGCCTCAACCTGGGCCGCGTCGCCCTTCAGATGGCGAAATTCCCGGATTCAGTCTCCGGCGCAACGGTAAACCGTTTCTGCTCATCCGGACTTGAGTCCATAGCCATATCCGCCCTGAAGGTCATGGCGGGCTGGTCTGAAGTCAACATGGCCGGCGGCTGCGAATCGATGTCCATCGTTCCCATGGGCGGCAACCTTCCCCGGCCGATGGCCGAGTGGGCGAAGGAAAATCCCGATGTCTATATCTCCATGGGCATCACCGCGGAGAACGTGGCCAAGCGGTACGGCATCACCCGGGAAATGCAGGACGAGTTCGCCTATCATTCAAACATGAAGGCTGCCACAGCGCAGAAGAACAAATACTTCACCGAGATAATCCCCACCACGGCCGACAAGTTCGTCGAGAAGCCTGACGGCACCATAGTGCGGGAAACCTTCGTGCAGGACTTCGATGACGGCGTCCGCGCCGAGACCACGATAGACGGCCTGAAAAAGCTGAAACCGGCCTTCTCTTCGACCGGCTCAGTTACCGCGGGCAACTCTTCGCAGACCACCGACGGCGCAGCAGCTTCCATTATCATGAGCGGCGACGCGGTCAAGAAATACGGGATGAAGCCCCTGGTCAAGCTGGTCGGCTACACCGTGGCCGGCTGCAAGGCCGACGAAATGGGCGTAGGCCCCGCGTACGCGATTCCCAAGCTCTGCAAACAGGTCGGATGGGACCTCAAGAAACTGCAGACCGAAAGCCTCATCTTCGAACTGAACGAGGCCTTCGCGTCCCAGGCCATCTACTGCGCGCAGCAGCTCGGCATCGCCGACAAAAAGTACTGGGCGTCAGATTCACCGGAATGCCGGATCAACCTCAATGGCGGCGCGATTGCCCTGGGCCACCCCCTGGGATGCACCGGCTCCAAGATCTTTGCCACCCTCGTGGCCACCATGGTCAGAAAGGGCGTCAAGTACG
>Ga0208822_1000967_pt1 | contig 21068 bp, 20 predicted proteins | sample AD_STIC08_MetaG_FD_184435 | JGI IMG/M metagenome (GOLD analysis project Ga0208822, IMG submission 184435) | Active sludge microbial communities of municipal wastewater-treating anaerobic digesters from USA - AD_STIC08_MetaG (SPAdes) (version 2) | ecosystem: Engineered > Bioreactor > Anaerobic >...
TGAACATAGCCAAAACAATTACTAATCTGAAAATTAAACTACCCAAGAGTGGTGAAACAATGACCATGATAATGTTGATAACTAAAAAACACAAATCAATTGCACCTCTTTTCGATGAAAAATTTTGAAAAAATTTTTAGGGTGACGCATTGTCGAAGTCAGGTATACAAGGAGGAATGAATAAATCCTCATGAGGAGGGTGATACTCAATTAAATCCTCTTTGTTTCTTGATTTCGTCATAAGCCGCATTGATCTGCTTCAACTTTTCGTTGGCAGCTCTTTGAATGTCTTCTCCCAAATGCGAAACCTTGTCGGGATGATGATTAATGACCAGTTGCCGATAAGCCTTCTTAATCTCTTCATTGGTAGCATTTTCGTCGACTCCAAGAATTTTGTAAGCAGCCTTTGAGTCCTTTATAAAAAGTGCTTTGATGGAAAGGAAGTCGGCCATAGTAATTCCCATCCAAAGGCTAATCGATTGTAAAACATCGAGTTCGGCCTTGCTAATTTGCTTATCGGCAAGAGTAAGTCCAAAGAGAAAATATAACAATTCGAGGCGGATGCTATAATCCATGTTTTCACGAATCTGTTGGCATACGGCTTGAACAGGAATCTCCTGTTTCAAAATACTGCGCAATACCAGAAGCATTTCAGCAGCATTCTCTTCACCAAAATTTCGTTTCAGGAAATCTTTTACATAGTCGAGTTCCGATTTCATTACTTTTTCATCGGCTTTCATAACTGCCGCCGAAAGCACCAGAAGACTGGTAGTAAAGTCGCCACGTCGAGTATAAGCAGGTTGCCCCGGGAATACATCCTGCGCTCCTTTATATTCGAACTCACCCGATTGCATGCCATCATATACCGAACCCAAAACAAAACCTATGATTCCACCTATTGGCCCCCCTAATGCCCAACCCAGGCCCCCACCGAGCCATTTGGCAAAGCTTTTCTTCTTCTTTTCCTTCTTGTTCTCATTCTTACTTTGTTTTCCCATAATGTTACCTGCTGCTGTAACTACAACACCCAGCAAAATGACCGCTAATAATAATTTCAACATTTTCAGGTCGCAAAATTAATCATTATCTATAATCACCATTTCTCACCTGCAAATATCTCTAATTTTGTGGTGTAAATTTATGTTATGAATTACTGGTTTCATGAATTTCTTAATGGAATGCAGCTGCTGCATCAGGAAATTCATTCGAATGTTTCTCACTTGGCTATCTTCATCAAAGCAGGTTCGCGCGATGAACAACCCGGAAAAGAAGGTCTGGCCCATTTTGTAGAACATAATCTCTTCAAGGGCACAAAAAAACGGAATGCTTTTCGGGTAATGAACCGAATCGAGGCAGTCGGAGCTGACTTCAATGCCTATACTACAAAAGAAGAAACTTGCCTTTATGCTTCCTTCCTTTCGCCTTATTATTCTCGCGTAGTCGAACTTTTCAGCGACATTCTCCTTAATTCTTCCTTTCCAGAAAAAGAAATCGAAAACGAAAAAGAAGTAGTTTTGAATGAGATCGCCTCCTGCGACGAAAATCCCGATGAAAGCATACTCGATGAATTTGAAAATCTCATTTTCGACCATCACCCACTGGGGCATTCTATCCTCGGTACTGCAACAACGGTTTCAAAATTCAATCAAAACGATTTGAAGGCCTTCATTCAAGCTATATATCACCCTTCGCGTATTTTACTAATTTCGGCAGGAAACATTCCACGCCAATTACTTACAAAATTAATTGCACATCATTTCGAAAAAATGCCTGGAATAAACTCTCTCCGTCAACAAAATCCTCCCGAAGTTCTTCCTTCATTCTGTGCGAAACAATACAGGCAAAATCACGAAGCCTATTGCATCATGGGTATTCGTACTGTGGCAGCAAACCATCAACATAGCTATCCTTTGAGCCTTCTCAACAATATCCTGGGTGGAGCCTCCATGACTTCACGCCTCAACCTTTCGCTAAGAGAAAAGCATGGACTTACCTATTGTGTAGAATCTAATTACACCTCTTATTCCGACTCGGGATACCTTTATATTTACTTCCAAACCTCGCCACGACACATTCAATCCGCTATCCAACTTATTTATAATGAAATCAAAGCCCTTAAAACCAAAAAATTGGGAAGTTTGCAGTTATCGCAGGCTAAGCGTCAATACTTAGGACAAGCCTTTATATCATGGGATATCCCTCAAAACCGTATCCTCAATATGGGAAAACAAATGCTTTTGCAAGATAAAATCTATGACCCCGAAGATCTATCGTTGATCATCGGCCAGATTTCAGCCAAACAACTCCAGGAAATTGCCATGGAATATTTTATTCCCGATCGTTTTAATACTTTATTGTATTATCCTGATTTTTAATATGGAAGGAGAATATATTTTTTCGAGTGAAATTGAAACATACTGCCAGCAACATTCTGAGCCCGAAACCCCTTTGCTGAGCGAAATTGCAAGATACACATGGACAACTCAGGCCTATCCTCACATGATTTCGAGCTATATCCAGGGGCGTTTGCTCAGCTTCATTAGCCGTATACTCAAACCGAATTGCATTCTCGAAATCGGTTCATTTACGGGATACTCTACCTTATGCCTCGCCGAAGGGCTTCAACCCGCGGGTTCATTGGTTACCATCGAAAAAAATCGGGAACTCGAGGAAAAACTAAATGAATTTTTTTCGAAATCATCTAATTCGAAACAGATTAAGCTTCTCATCGGGGATGCTCTGCGAATCATCCCCGATTTGCAAGTTACTCCAGATCTGATTTTTATCGATGCCGACAAGGAACAATACCCACAATACCTTGAAATATGCTTGCCTATTATGAAAAAAGGCTCTCTGCTTATAGCCGACAACGTACTTTGGGGAGAAAAAGTCATCCATCACGATTCAAAATCCAATAAAGAAACCCATGGCATTATTCGATTCAATGAGATGATGACGCAAAAAACCGAACTTTCTGTGGTGATGCTCCCTATTAGAGACGGCTTGACTCTGGCGATAAGAAAATAATTTTCTGTTCCTTATGATAGATCGAGATATTTTACTCCGCTCCATCATTGATTGAAACATCATTATCCAGAATTTTACCGGTCATCTTTCGATTTTATCGTTGCTATGTGAACCTTTCTTGTTTTTCAATGTTTATTTAGAAATATTCTTAATAAGCTAATAAAATCATGAATACACTGACAAAAGATTTAATTTTTCCGAAATTAGGGATGGGGTATAATGACCTTGAACCTTATATCGACGCGATGACCATGGAAATTCATTATACCAAGCATCATCGTGCCTATTATGATAATTTGATGAATGCCATGGTTTTTCCCATCCTGGGCCTCGATGTTTGGGAACATGCATATTATTTAAAATACCAGAACCGCCGTCCAGATTATATTGCCGCCTTCTTGAAAATAGTTAATTGGAAAATGATCGAAGAAAATTACCGAAATGCTCTTTCCATGATCAGATAATTGATTTTTGAATGTTTTTTGATTTTAGTGATTGATTCTCGATATGAAAGTGGTTGGGAGTCAGTACATTTTTTGATCGAGATTGACATGATAGATAAAAGCACCGAAAGGGTTTAAAATTTTATAAAAAGACAGAATCAATAATAGATGATGTGCCTTGAATAATTACTTAGCTTGTTTTTATTTGAACCTCATTTTTAAAGCCAGAAATGCCGAAAGTTGTCTAATTTTGCAGATCATTCCTTGGAAACTCGACGTGATTTTTTAAAAATAAATGTATCGTCAATTCATGATAGTTCTTGCGAATTCGACAGAAATACAAACGCGAGAGGAATTAAATTTTAGTTATGCCTAACGACAAGGACGATATTTTGAATGAAATAACAAATTCCGATTATAAATACGGGTTCGTTACCAATATAGAAACCGAGTTTGCTCCCAAAGGGCTTTCGGAAGATATTATTCGTTATATTTCTCGAAAAAAGGATGAGCCCGATTTTTTACTCGATTTCAGGTTGAAGGCTTACCAGCGATGGAAGGAAATGCAGCATCCACAATGGGCTCATTTAGATATACCACCCATTGATTACCAGGATATTATATATTATGCTGCTCCTAAAGTCAATAAAGGCCCGTCTTCTTTGGATAAAGTTGATCCCGAATTGTTAAGTACTTTCGAAAAACTTGGTATTCCTCTCGAGGAACAGAAGCGCCTGACTGGCGTGGCTGTTGATGCCGTAATGGATAGCATCTCGGTAAAAACGACATTTCAGGAAACCCTCAACAAACTCGGCATCATCTTTTGTTCGATGAGTGAAGCAATAAGACATTATCCCGATCTGGTAAAGTTATATCTGGGTAGTGTTGTACCCTATGCCGATAATTTTTATGCGGCTTTGAATTCGGCAGTTTTTTCCGACGGTTCATTCGTTTATATTCCTAAAGGCGTGCGTTGTCCTGTCGAACTTTCTACTTACTTCAGAATCAATGCAGCCAAAACGGGTCAGTTCGAGCGCACGCTGATTGTGGCCGATGAAGGAGCCTATGTAAGCTATATGGAAGGATGTACGGCTCCTATGCGCGATGAGAATCAGCTTCATGCTGCCGTAGTCGAAATTGTAGCATTAAAAGATGCCGAAGTGAAGTATTCGACGGTTCAGAACTGGTATCCTGGCGACAGGGAAGGAAAGGGGGGCATATATAACTTTGTTACCAAACGTGGTTTATGCAAGGGAAGTTATTCGAAGATATCATGGACACAAGTCGAAACCGGGTCGGCCATTACCTGGAAATATCCAAGCTGCATCCTTCAGGGGGATAATTCAAGAGGCGAGTTTTATTCCGTAACCGTTACTAACCATTATCAGCAAGCCGACACTGGGACTAAGATGATTCATCTTGGCCGCAATACGTCTAGCATTATCATCAGCAAGGGAATATCGGCAGGTTTTAGCAATAACAGCTATCGAGGATTGGTAAGGGTTGCAAAGAAAGCCGAAAATTCCCGAAATTACAGTCAATGCGATTCATTGTTGTTGGGTGATAAATGCGGTGCACATACTTTTCCTTATATTCAGGTCGAAAATAAATCATCCATCGTTGAGCACGAGGCTACTACATCGAAAATTTCAGACGATCAGCTGTTTTATTGCAAGCAAAGAGGCATAGATACGGAATCGGCCATTGGATTGATTGTAAATGGATATGCCAAGGAAGTATTGAAACAATTACCCATGGAATTTGCCGCCGAAGCTCAGAAATTGCTCGCTATCAGTCTCGAAGGAAGCGTTGGTTAGCGTGTCTTATCGAATAATTTTATCAATCGAAAAAATCAAACAGAAATATCATGCTATTACAGATTAAAAATCTTCATGTTGCCATTCAGGGGAAAGAAATTATAAAGGGAATAGATTTAGTGGTGAACGAAGGTGAGATTCATGCCATCATGGGGCCTAATGGAACGGGGAAGAGCACTTTGGCTTCGGTGATTGCAGGCCGTGAAGATTATGAAGTTACCGAAGGAGAAATCGTGTACAAGGGCAAGAATCTTCTCGAGATGCCTGTCGAACAGCGGGCACGTGAAGGCATTTTCCTGAGTTTTCAATATCCCGTTGAGATACCTGGCGTAAGTATGGCTAATTTTATGCGCACAGCCTTGAATGACATTCGCAAATACAAAGGCCTCGAACCCTTGAGTGGTTCGGAATTTCTGTTGAGGATGGAAGAAAAGAAACAACTGGTGGAGATTCAATCTCAACTTACCAATCGTAGTGTTAATGAAGGGTTTAGCGGGGGAGAGAAAAAAAAGAACGAGATTTTTCAAATGGCCATGCTCGAACCTACATTAGCTATTTTAGATGAAACCGACTCAGGCCTCGATATCGATGCTTTGCGTATAGTGGCCAATGGCGTGAATAAATTGCGACGCCCTGATAATGCCTTTATCGTGATTACACACTACCAGCGACTCCTCAATTATGTAATTCCCGATTTTGTCCATGTGCTTTACGATGGAAAAATCGTAAAATCAGGAAAAAAGGAACTCGCCCTCGAACTCGAAGAAAAAGGCTACGAATGGATAAAAAAAGAAGTTGCTTCCTTATAATTTTCAAGCATTGATGATATGGAAATCGTAAATCAATCGTTACTCGATACTTCATATTGGAAAGAAATCTTTCAACAACACAGGGATGCAATTACGCATTACGATACTCCTCTGCTCACAAAAATGCGCAATGAGGCTCTCGAGAATTTTTTATCCTCAGGTATTCCCGATCTAAACCACGAACGCTGGCGAAACACCGATATTAGAAAATTTTTTAGGAATGATTGGAATTTTTTATTTCAAATGCCCGATAATCATGGTAAGATCGAAGATTTCTTCCTGTGTGAAGTGCAAGGATTCGATACCTTACTTATTACCCTTTTCAATGGCTGGTACACTTATAAGAATTCTCCCTTACGGATTCTTACCGATGGGACCATTATTGGCGGCCTGAGGGCAGCCCTGGTGGAAGCTCCTGAAATCATCGAAAGATATCTCGGCCGCTTTGCCGATTTTCGACAGAACGCCTTCACTTCTCTTTGCACCGCCTTTGCTTCAGAAGGATTCTTCATTTATGTGCCCGATGGTGTGCAATTGCAAAAGCCTATTCAGATGGTCAATGTAGTGAATTATTCCCAGCCATTGTTTATGCAAACTCGTAATCTGATCATTGCCGGGAAGGGAAGCAGTATTCAGTTGCTTCATTGTGACGATTCCAACAATAACGAACCTGCCTTTACCAACTCTCTTACCGAAATTTACGTTGGAGAAGGGGCGAGTGTTGATTATTACAAATTACAAAATATCAACGATCATAGCGTAATCGAACACAACGCTTATATCCATCAGGAAAAACAAAGCGTTTGCAATACTTACAGCATCAATTTACATGGAGGCCTTATCCGTAATGAAACTTACAATCATTTGGCCGGCCATCATGCCGAGGGAAATCATTTCGGTCTTTATCTCATGGATAAGAATCAGCAAGCCGATAATCTGATCTTTGTAGATATTACCGCTTCCGATTGCGTGAGTTATGAGTTATTTAAGGGTGTGCTCGACGATTATGCACATGGAGTTTTCAATGGCCATATCCTCGTTCACAACGACGGCCAACGCACACAAGCTTACCAAAGTAACCGAAATATTCTTCTAACCGATAAGGCTTTGGTGAATACCAAGCCTTTTCTCGAGATTTATGCAGATGATGTAAAATGTAGTCATGGTGCTACTATTGGCCAGCTCGATAAGGAGGCCATGTTTTATCTTCGTTCCAGAGGCATTGATCAAGATAACGCACGACTTTTGTTGATGTATGCTTTTGCTGCCGAAATCTTGAATCGTATCGATATACCAGCTCTTAAGGATCGGCTCGACGACCTAGTCAAAAAGCGTCTGAGGGGCGAATTATCTATCTGCGATCAATGTGTCCTTCACTGTAAAAACCCAGAAAAGCCCATTGTTTTCGATATTGACTTGAGTAAGTTGTAAGTTTTAAAATATTTTGCCGTGAAACTGGATGTAAATGCCGTCAGAAATGATTTCCCTATACTTCAGCAAAAGATTTATGGAAAGCCATTAATCTATCTCGATAATGCAGCCACCACACAAAAGCCAAATGCGGTTATGCAGGCCATTGTTCGTTATTATGAGACTCTAAACAGCAATGTGCACCGTGGAAATCATCTGTTAAGCATTCAGGCAACGGATGCAATGGAAAGAGCCCGAAATAGGATTGCTTCATTTATCCATGCACCTCATCCCGAAGAAATTATTTTTACGCGCGGCACTACCGAATCGATCAATTTAGTGGCTCAAGGATTTGCCAGTTCACTGCTTCAACCAGGCGACGAAGTAATTATCTCCGCCCTCGAACATCATTCGAACCTCGTCCCTTGGCAACAGGCTTGCTTACGTACGGGTGCACAACTAAAAATCATTCCTCTCGACGAATCCGGCCAAATACGGCTCGGGGATTTTCGCAACCTCCTTTCCGAGAAAACCCGCATCGTGGCGATAGCTCATGTGTCTAATGTTTTAGGAACGATTCTGCCTGTCCAGGATATCATTGATCTGGCTCATCGACGCGGCATTCCAGTATTAATAGATGGTGCTCAGGCTGTGCAGCATCTTCCTATAGATGTAAGCCAACTCGGTTGCGATTTTTATGCCTTTTCCGGGCATAAAATTTATGGTCCTACGGGAATTGGAATCCTTTACGGAAAAGGATCGTGGCTCGAAAAGATTCCTCCGTTTCAATTTGGCGGTGAAATGATCGAAATCGTTAGTTTCGAAAAAACCACGTTCAACGAGATACCTTTTAAGTTCGAGGCCGGCACCCCTAACGTGGAAGGTATCATCGGCCTTGCCGCCGCACTTGATTATCTCTGCCAGATTGGACTCGAAAGCATTTTTAAATATGAAACTGAACTTTTCGAATATGCCCTCCATAAGTTGAGCCGATTGGATGACGTTCGAATCATTGGGCGGGCAAAAGACCGGTGTTCGGTCATCTCATTTCTGCTCGATCATATTCATCCTTACGACACAGGCACCTTGCTCGACCAAATGGGTATAGCCGTGCGTTCAGGAAATCATTGCGCTCAGCCTTTGATCGACCTCCTGAACCTTCCTGGAACTGTCAGAGTTTCATTATCATTTTACAATACAAGAGAAGAAATCGACATTTTAATTACAGCCCTGCAAAAGGTGAAAGACATTTTTCAGTAAAAACTATTTATCCATGCAAAGTATTCAAGAAAAAGCCGATCAGATAGTCAAAGAACTCAATCAGTTTGATGATTGGCTCGATAAATATCAATATTTGATCGAGAAGGGGAAGGAACTTTATGCTGCAGGGTCCGAAATTAAAAACGATACAAATCTGATTTCGGGATGTCAGTCGAAAGTGTGGCTAGTTTCAGAATACCGCGACGGAAGACTCTATTTTAAGGGTGAAAGCGACGCCCTGATTACACGTGGCCTCGTCAGTATGGTCATTCAGGTTTTTTCGGGCAGTACTCCCGACGAGATTCTTTCGTTCGAACCTAAATTTATTGAAGAAGCCGGCCTAAGTCAACACCTTTCCCCTAGTCGCAACAACGGTCTTCTTTCGATAATAAAGCAAATCAAGCTTTATGCTTTTGCATGGAAAATAAAAAATAACTATCAAAATAAATAATATGAACGATTCTATTGGGAAAAGCCAGCTAACGGAGGAAATCATCAAGGAGCTGAAAATATTGTATGATCCCGAAATACCGATCAACATCTATGATCTTGGCATGATTTACGATGTCGAGATCGACGACGATAATAACGTACGCATTCTGATGACGCTTACGGCTCCTAACTGCCCTGTAGCCGAATCATTGCCTGCGGATGTAAAAAAAGCAGTTGAAAACATCAAGGGCGTGAAAAGTTGCCATGTAGAAGTTACCTTTGATCCACCCTGGGATCAAAGCATGATAAGTGATGCTGCTCTGCTCGAGCTTGGGCTTCTTTAATTGCTTTGTCTATTCTTTCTTTTCGTTATTTTGTAAACCTAAAAGGTTTGTAAGTGTAATTTTGCAATCTAAAGATTTTGTTGGAATATTGAGATGGAATATAGTATTGGACCCCATCTGGCTAAGATAAATTCGCCCGAAGAATTGCGCATGCTTCCCGAAGATAAACTGCCCGAGCTGTGCCAGGAAATCAGGGATTACATTATAGAAGTAATGTCGTCTAATCCTGGGCATCTGGCGGCAAGTCTCGGAGCCGTTGAGTTGGCAGTAGCCATTCATTATGTTTTTAATACTCCTTCCGATAAATTGATCTGGGACGTCGGGCATCAGGCTTATGCTCATAAAATCATTACCGGCCGTCGCGATCAATTTCCGAACAACAGAACTTATGGCGGTATAAGTGGTTTTCCCCGGATGGAAGAAAGTGAATACGATGCCTTTGGGACAGGGCATTCTTCGACCAGTATCTCGGCTGCTCTTGGAATGGCTATTGCTGCAAAACTTCGAGGTGACGCACGCCTTCAGCATATAGCCGTGATCGGCGATGGTGCCATGACTGCAGGAATGGCCTTTGAAGCTATGAATCACGCCGGAAGCACCCGAGCAAACATTCTGATCATCCTCAACGACAATGGCATTGCGATTGATAGAAACATCGGAGCACTGAAGGAATATCTCGCTCAATTCACTGCCTCACAGACTTATAATAAGTTTAGAAACAGGATTTGGAACCTATTGGGCGGAGATAGTAAATATGGCACGAATACTCGCCACATCGTCAAACAGGTAGGTAATGCTCTGAAATCATCTCTTTTGAACCGCAGCAATCTTTTCGAGGCTATGGGATTCAGATATTTTGGTCCGGTCGATGGACACGACGTGGTAAAATTATCACATTTACTCCATGATTTAAAAAATATTCCAGGACCTAAACTATTGCATGTAATCACAAAAAAGGGCAAAGGACTCGAAAAGGCAGAATTAGATCCTACTACTTATCATTCCCCAGGGACATTCAACAAGGAAACCGGCGAGCTCGATAAATCGAGCTGCGAGGAAAAACTACCCCCTAAATATCAAAATGTATTCGGAAAGACTATCATCGAACTTGCCCGCAACAATCCCCGAATTGTAGGGATTACGCCTGCCATGTCTACGGGTTGCTCTCTCAACTTGATGATGGAAGTAATGCCCGAAAGAACTTTCGATGTCGGCATAGCCGAACAACATGCCGTTACGTTTTCGGCAGGGCTTGCTGCTGCTGGTATGATTCCTTTCTGCAATATCTATTCTTCGTTTATGCAAAGAGCTTTCGATCAGGCAATTCATGATGTTTGTCTGCAAAAACTCCATGTGGTTTTTTGTCTTGATAGAGCTGGAATAGTAGGTGAAGACGGAGCAACGCATCATGGAGCCTTCGATCTGGCCTATTTTAGAACAATTCCCAATCTCATCGTTTCTGCACCCTTAAACGAAAAAGAACTTCGCAACATGATGTACACAGCTCAACTCAATGGAATAGGCCCTTTTTCTATCAGATATCCGCGAGGCCGCGGAGTATTAAACGAATGGAGAACCCCTTTCGAAGCCATACCCATTGGGAAAGGTCAAAAACTAAAAGATGGTACACACCTCGCCGTTCTTTCTATCGGACATATTGGAAATATTGCTTCTGAAGCTATCGCTATGCTTCAAAATGAAGGAATCGATTGTGCCCATTATGATATGCGATTCTTGAAACCTATCGATGAAGATTTGCTTCATGAAGTTTTTACCAAATTTAAAAAAGTCATAACCATCGAAGATGGCACAGTCGTTGGTGGGCTGGGAAGCGCAGTACTCGAATTTATGAACGATTATGGATATAAGGCCCAGCTTAAACGGCTCGGTATTCCCGATCGCTTCATCAGCCATGGCACCATCGAACAATTGCAGAAAGAGTGTGGCTACGACAAGGAAGGCATCATCAAAGCCGTGAAAGAAATGATGTAAATGTTCTATCGCCATTTCCCTCGTTTACTGAGTTTAGCTGAGCATTGCGTGAAATGTGAGGAATAAGGAAGGAAAGAATCAAGTTGGAGTGGAAGTTTAGTAAAGCCCAGTTGGCCAAAGAGATGAGTAAACCAAGAGAGTGGGGAACGAGGCGACTTGGTCTTTTCTATAACTTTTTACGAAAAAATGGAAATGGATCGAGAAGAAAGTTGCTTGCCTTTTTCCCATCGTGAATATACATGTTACGATAGTTCCAATTGCTCATGTAACTCCAATAGGCGGTAATAATACTTTTCAACCTCCAAATCGACCTGAAAAATTTTTGTCGGAGGAACGTAGGTTCATAAATCCGTCGATATACCCTTTGCATTTCTGTTTCAAACTCTTGCTTGGCCATCATTGGTAGACTGTGAACAATTTCCCAGTAATCATAACGTTGCCAGTCATCAGGATAATTTTTCAAGATAATACGGTTTTCAGCCATTAATTTATGATAAAGCCGTGTTCCTGGTAATGGGGTTACGATGCTGGTTTGAATGGAGTCGGCTTGAGAATGACGAATATACTCGACTCTCTGTTGCATTTTTTCGGCTGTATCCGAGTCCCAACCGAACATAAAGCCTGCAATCACTGCTATACCGTGTTGATGAACTTTTTGAAAAACTTTTTCATAGGATGAAACCCCATATTTGAGGTTGATGCGTTTATTCGATTCCCGGAGTCCGTCTTCTGCTTCACTTTCTACTCCAATGAAGATCATTCGACAGCCACTTCGGGCTGCCCATTTGAGAACTTCGGGATTATCGGCAAGATTAATGGATGCCTGACTAATCCAGTTTTTTTTAATTCTGCGTTCGATGATTCTTCTGAATAGCTCTATGGCTCTTTCCTGATGTTCTTTGGTGATGCCAACAATATTATCGTCGAGAAAGAAGACATTATTTTGAGGAATTTCTTCTAATTCGTCCAATACTTCTTCGATAGGGCGCATTCTATACTTGCGTCCATTGAAAGCCGATACGGAACAAAAACTACAATCGAAAGGGCAGCCACGAGTGGTTTGAATGGAAGCAAATACATAACCCGGGTGGAACAAATCGCGCCGTGGCTTCGGGCTATTGATCATTTCGAGTAGTTCTCCCTTATATATGCGTTGAATACATCCGGCTTCAAAGTCGGAGATTACTTTTGGCCATACACTCTCAGCCTCTCCAATTACCACTGTATCCACACATTGCAGAGCTTCATCAGGCATCATGCTGGCATGTATTCCGCCAATAACCGTGTGTATACCCTTCTCCCTGTAAATTCGAGCAATTTCGTAAGCCCGTGTAACTGTGCTCGAAAATGCGGTAATCCCGACCAGATCGGCAGGGTAATACTTGAAAGAACGAAAATTTTCATCTATCAGCTTCACTTTCCAGTGAGGGGGAGTTAAGGCGGCAATAATTCCTAAACTCAGCGGTTGATATTTTGTATCGCGATTCGATAAAAATCCTTTCCTGAGCGGATTGGCTGGATAAACCAGCAATAGGGTGGGGCGATCTTTATCGTTCATTTTCAATGAATATAATCAGCTTCTGAAGAAGTGTTTTGGATATCATGGCCAACGGCTGGAGGCTCTTCCATGGAAACTGCCCTGTAGTTGAGGTTGCTGTTCCATGCCCAAACTGAAGTTCTTAAGTTTTTAGTATTCCAGAGTGTACGCAGAAATTTCATTCTCAATGTTTTCAACGAGAAAATTTTTTGGTAAGCCATCCAAAGGTTATCGGCAAGTTCATGAGCTTGCATCTCTGCCGGCCGAAAAACTACGTCGGAAAAATGAAAGTATTTCCACGAATGGGGAGGATGATTGGCCAGAATCCTGTTTTCTTGCTGAAGTCGTTTAAAAAGACGGGTTCCTGGCAATGGAGTTATGGCACTGGCCTGCACCACATCTACCGAGGAATGGACTATGAATTTGGTACGGGCTTGAAGCGAGGAAGGTGTGTCAGAGTCCATGCCATAGATAAAGGCGCCTAAAACGGCTATTCCTGCCTGATGTATTGTCCGAAAAGCATGCTTGTAAGTTTTGGTCCCTAAGGTTAAATTTACATGTTTATTTGTATCACGAAGGGCATTTTCGTTCTCGGCTTCGATACCAATCAACAACATTTTACATCCGCTGCGCGCTGCCAGTTTCAAAAGTTCTGGATTTTGCGAAATGTTTAAGCTTGCCTGCGCAAACCATTCTTTTTTTAATCCTCTGCGTATCATTCCTTCGAACAGCTCTTGTGCGTGCTTTTCGGATGCCTTGCTATAACCGGTAATGTTGTCATCTACGAAATAAATAAGTTTTTGTGGTAGAGCCTCCATTTCATCCAGTATGGCCTCTACGGGTCGCAGCCGGTAGCTATGGCCGTTGAAAACCGGTACCGAACAGAAATCACAATCCATGGGGCAGCCACGGCTGGTTTGAATACTGGCGAATAGGTAAGAAGGATGAAAGAGGTCGTGTCGTGGAATGGGGCATTGTGAAAGATCGGCATGTGGGCCGCGATAGATTCTTTGAAGCCGTCCCGCTTCAAAATCACTCATAACGTTTGGCCATGAAGTTTCTGCTTCCCCAATTACCACGGCATCACCATACTGGAGAGCTTCATCCGGAAGCATTGAAACATGAATGCCTCCAAAAACCACTGGAATTCCCTTTCCACGATAAACTGCGGCGATTTCATAGGCGCGTTGAGCAGTGGAAGTAAATGTTGTAATGCCTACAAGATCAGCTTCGCGAAAACGAAATGGTTTAATATTCTCATCCAGAATAATAATTTTCCAATTAGGAGGTGTTAAAGCAGCAATAATCCCCAATCCGAGTGGCACCTGACGAGATTGCTGGCGCAAGGCAAATCCTCGCCTGTACTGATTGGAAGGATTAATCAAGATTAAAGTCTTCTTATTCAACGATTAAATGAAAATATTACGACCGCTAAAATTACGATAATTTATAAAGATGAGTCGGTGGAGTATTTTCTAATAAGGGAGCATTGGCATGGCTACAGCAAATAGTGTTGTATTCATCCTTCATTGTGAGGAATAAGAGTAATCTTGATAAAAACCTTAAATTTGCCAACCAATTTAATTTTCTCACGATGGCTTTGAATATACATGATTTTATAGAAAGAATCGAAGACGAATTCGATGAACTCGAGCCAGGCAAATTGAAACCCGATAGTGTGTTTCGTCAGATGTTCGATTGGAATTCGATCAATGCATTGGTACTCATTGCAATGGTAAAGACCGAATACAATGTAACCATTAATGCAGATGATCTTGCTAAATCGAAGACTGTAAGAGATGTTTTCAAGATTATCGAAACGCGATATCATGAATAGTTAATAATTTTAATGAATGGCTACTTTTAGTGTTCCCGGAATCAAAGTATCAGGTTTAGCTGCCTGTGTGCCCAGAAAAGAAGTTTCCAATTATGATTACCGCTGGGTAACGGTTAAAGAAAGGGAACAGCTCGTAAAAACCATAGGCGTTGAGAAACGGCGTCATGTTGAGAAAGGCATGGCTACAAGCGATATGTGCCAAAAGGCTGCTCAAAGTTTGCTGGAGGGTCTTCACTGGAACCCCGCCGAAATAGAACTTTTGATCTTCGTATCGCAAACCCGCGATTATCTTATTCCACAGACTTCGAATATCCTTCAGCATAAGTTGGGATTGCCAACTACTGCCATTTCACTCGACATCAGTTTGGGATGCTCGGGTTATGTATATGGATTGGCGGTAGCTTCGGCCATGATGAACTCTTTTGGTATATCGAAGGCACTGTTATTAGTAGGTGATATTTCTTCGCTCAATTCCGCCTATCGCGATAAAAGTACTTATCCTTTATTTGGAGATGCAGGAACAGCAACTGCACTCGAGCGTCTCGAAGATGCCCCGCAGATGTATTTCAGCCTCGAGGGCGATGGCTCGGGTTACAAGGCCATCATGATTCCAGATGGAGGGATGCGAAACATAGTTTCGAAGAAATCATTCGAATACAAAAAGATTGCCCCTGGAATTTATCGCACGCCATTGCATATTGCTCTCGACGGAATAGAAGTCTTCAATTTCAGCCTTCGCGAGGTGGTTCCTAACATCAATAAATTACTCGCTTTCAGCGGGCAGGAACTTGCCAATGTAGATTATATCCTTTTTCATCAGGCAAATCGGTTGATCAACGAATCTCTGCGCAAAATGCTGAAAATTCCTAAAGAAAAAGTTCCTTATTCATTAAACAAATTTGGGAATACGTCTTCGGCAAGCATACCCTTGACCATTGTTTCAGAATTACGAAACATAGTGTTGGAGAATGATCTTCTTTTACTTCTCTCGGCCTTTGGAATAGGTTTGTCGTGGGCAACGGCTACGATAGAATTTCATAGGATTTATTGTTCTGAACTATTAGAATTATAGGATATGCTCGAGGCATTTCAGCTTACTGGGAAAAACATTCTAATAACCGGAGCCTCGTCGGGCTTAGGTCGTCAAACTGCCATTCAGGCGAGCAAAGCGGAAGCTAACCTCATACTTACGGGACGTAATCTTGAAAGGCTCGATGAGACTTTTCGACAGCTTAAGGGCGATGAACACCTCATTATTCCGGCCGATCTCACTCATGAAGATGAATTGAACCATTTGGTTGATACTGTGCCTCCCTTAAATGGGGTGGTTTATAGTACGGGTGTCAGTATTCTGAAACCTGTCCGCTTTCTGGAATCTGCCGATATTGCCGAAAATTTTTCCATCGGATTCAATGCTCCCGTTTTATTAACTTCACGACTGCTTGCGAAAAAAAAACTGGTCAGTGGCAATTGTTCGCTGGTTTTTATTTCTTCTATTTCTATTAAATATCCTTTTGTAGGAGGAAGCATGTATGTAAGCGTCAAGGCGGCGTTGGAAGGTTTTTCGCGTGTGTTGGCTCTTGAAATGGCTCCTAAGGGAATTAGGGTAAATTGCGTAGCTCCTGCCTTTGTTAAAGGACCTATGCTCGAACAAACCCGAGAAGCAACAAGTGAGGAAACCATTCAACAAATTAAAGCGCGTCAACCGCTTGGACTGGGTGATCCGGTGGACGTGGCCAATGTCATCATTTTCTTCCTTAGTGATGCTTCACGTTGGATTACTGCTACTAGCTTAATTCTTGGAGGTGGTTAATCTTTGATAACGAATTTATGAATCAGCCTGAATATAGCGTCGTAGTTCCAGTTTTCAACAGTCAGGAATCTCTTTTGGAGCTCTTTGAGGGGATTGCCGCAGCCTTTGGTGAGTTGAATACAGAATTTGAAACCATTTTCGTGGACGACCGAAGCACCGATAATAGCTGGGAAGTACTGAAAAATCTCAAACAAGAGCATCCTCAACATATCAAAATCATCCGACTATCCCGAAATTACGGTCAGCATAATGCCACACTTTGCGGACTTATGTTTGCCAAGGGCGAAGCCATTATCACCATAGACGATGATTTGCAAACTCCACCTCATGAAATTATTACCCTGGTTCGATCTTTCGAAGAATCTTCTTGCGATGTGATTTATGGTATCCCCTACGGTAAAAAAGCCCATCATTTTTATAGGAATCTTGGCAGTTCTGTTATTAAAAAATCTTCACGCAATTTAAGAAACACGCCTGGTGAAGGTTCCTCATTCCGTCTGCTTCGCCGTTCCATTACCGATAAGATTGTTCAACATTCCCTGTTTTTCGTTTTTATAGATGAAATCTTGCTCTGGTACACCGACGATATTCGTTTTGTCGAAGTGGCTCATGTTCCTCGAAAATATCGTCGTTCGGGATACTCTTTTGGAAAATTATGGCATTTGTTAACCAATCTGGTGGTTTTTTATACCGATGCTCCACTCAAAATCATGGTTTATGGTGGACTTTTCGCCTCTTTCGTGAGTTTTATCCTTGGAATTATCTATATCGTCAAAAAATTGTTCTTCAACGTCCCATTGGGATATACCTCATTGATCGTTGCTATTTTATTTTCAACAAGTATTATCCTGTTCAGTTTGGGAATTATTGGGGAATATCTCAGCCGTATTTATAAGGTTCAAAATCGTAAACCTCCCTTTTCTATCGATACCGTTATAGAGTAAATGAATTAAGATGAAATTGGTAAAATACGACATAGTACTCGAACGCCTGAAGGAGGCCGATATCGAGTTAGTAAGGCAGCATCGCAATAGCGAGCAGATTCGTCGAACTATGGAATATCGCGAATATATTACTCCCGAAATGCAACGTGAGTGGTTCGAAAGCGTCAATAAGAATATCGACCAGTTATATTTCATTATTCATTATCGATCGGAGAAAATCGGCCTGATTAATGCAAAGAATATCGACTGGGAGAAACAAATCCTTGAATCGGGTATTTTTCTTTGGGAATCGAAATATTATGAAACCTTCCTACCTGCCATCGTCTCCATCATGATCACGGATATGTGTTTTCAGCTTTTGGGATGGGATGTGATTTATGCTCATATTTTAAGGACAAATGATAAGGCCATAAAGTACAATAAGAGTCTGGGATATGTTTTGTGTGAAGATCAGGAAGATAAAGAAAATCAGTTATATCGGCTGAGGCCAGAATCCTTCCATCGAAAAACGCAAAAGCTCCGAAAAGCCATTTCGAATCTTTATTCTGAGAAAGATGAGGCATATTTGATTATCGAACCTTCTGATATTGCCAATGACATCCTTTCCCAGCTCGAGCCATTTTTCCAATTGGTTCGACGTCAAAGAGGGGATTTCGAGTCGTATTTCAATGCTGATGGTAGCATTACTTTTACTTTTTAAACCATTTATGATAAATATTGGTTAGTTTTGGCAATGTCATAGAAAATTTTTGCCTTAAAGAAGCTGGTAGAAATTCGGCTAAAGACATCATTCGATATAAGATGAAACCATATAATTGCCAAGGCAAAGTCTTTAGCCAGGTAATCGGATGAAATTTTTTATCTACTCTTTGATATCCCAATCTTTCGGCATATCTTCCAACTACTTGATCGGCAGTTTTGATTTCCTTTTGTTTCATTTCTTTCATCCATTTACCACTCGAAGAGGTTTGAATAGGAGATTGAAGTCCTGAATGAAATTGATTTAATAACTCAGGGTCAACAAATTCGGAATACTTCGATGAATAAGTCCAAAAATCGAGCATGGTTTCATCATAAGGCAGTCCAAGAAAAGTACATGTATGGCTTAAGATTTCCCGAGGCTTTCTAGTTAAATCTTCATATCTTATGATGAGAGTTTGCTCTGGAAATTTTTTTTCGAACTGATAAGCCAACCGAGCCACGTATTTCCATCTATAAGCCTGCAAGGCTATAATAGGAGCCTCAAATCGGAATTTTTTAACCGAAAGAAAATTATCCCGATAATCCCTAAAAATAAAAATAAATTTGGCCTTTGGAAATATCTTCCTCAACCGAAAAGCATGGGTAGCAAAAATGGGGTTTTTATCACCTATATGGGTTATGATTTCCTTGCCGGATACTACTGATGTATAATTGGCATAATAACATTTGAAGATTTCTTCAAAAGTGGCATTGGGCAAAAGATTCTTCAAGTCTTCGTCCAATTGCCTTTCATCTATGCGCAAAAACTCATATTTCCAATTCTGCGAAGATAGAGGTGAGCGGAAGTCCTTTTTGAATGCCTTGAGTGTTTTATCATCCCACTGCCGAATCTTGCCATATTTCCTGTAAAGCTGCAAAGCGACAGGGTATTCGGGTGGGACCTTCACTTGCGGATGGGCATCCAGTAACGTTCTCAACAAGGTGGTTCCCGAACGAGGCCTTCCTAAAATAAAAAACAGTTGAGATTGTACTATTTTCATTTATAAGGGATAACCTTTTTGGTAAAATGTTTAATCCCAAACCCTAAATTTTTAGGTAATAGATATTCCCATTTTCTCCAGTAGTTTTTTTGTGGGTTTATTAATTTCGGCAATCACTGATTCATCGGGTGCAAATTTTATTTTCTTTACCGACTTAAGATGATCAACAGCGTCCATCAGAGAGTATTTATGTAAAAGTTTATCCTGTTTATTAAGGGGCGTCGTTTTTAAGATTTCATATAACCTGTATATAACCCGCATGCTTAAATGATTAATAAACATCCAGCCATTGAGAGATTCTTCACGCTGCATACTGGATGATGAGGCGTCTAATGTGTTTTTCAGATGATCAAAGAATTGCTCGATGTCCCCTCTGCTTTTATATTCATGGTACAACTCTTTTGGAGTATTTTGTGTGTTATGCATTATGGCAAGTGTCCCCATGGTTTTTACTAATTCGTTGAACCTGGGCTTTGAGAAATTTTCCGGCAAGGACTGTATTCTGGACAGATAATCGGCTTTTTCCTGCTCTTTGAGCTTTCCGTTCAGAAACAGGTCAATTCTTCTGTTTCCCGTCTCTTTCGTATCGGTATGAAAGATAAACCGTTTTGAGAATTCAAAATAATTATCTGTTTGTTCAATGTTTTCAAGAGCTTTATAATTGATTTGTTGGTTGTTCCTTTTCAAGGGGATCATGTATTGCATTTCCATACGCTCAAGCTCTGAAACATTGGCTTCAGAAAAAAAGCCTTTATCTGCAATATAGGTACAATGTTCCAAGCCACTAATTTTTATCGTGTTTTTCATCGCCGAAATTTCCCTGATATTACCCGGAAGCATCCTGTAATATAAAGGCCGCAGAGATACTGCATCATAGAGGTAGAGTAAAACAAACTGGGGCTGAAAATCCATTCTGGAATTATACCCTTCTTCAGACAATGAAATATGATTGGATTGAAGCACAATATCGGTAGCGTCAATCAATATGGTTTTGGTTTGCTTGTCTTTTGGCTGCATGAACCTGTGAATGGATTGATCTCTGCAACCCAGCTCAAAGAGAAGATCGCTTATCTTTTGGTCATTAACTTTTTCGTTCCAACCAAGTAGATTTAGCAAATCAGACTCTTGAAGATGAAAGGGAATGTTTTTCAAAGGACTTTGGTAGGCAACCCGGCAATAGATCATCGAGACAATAAATTGCCATAAATCGGGGAAGAGTCTTTTTAAATCCTCTAAAATACCTTCTTTCTCCAACGTATCTATCAACCACTTGGAGAAGCCATATTCAAGGGAATAAACCTGTTTGTTGTAGTAGGATTTACTGCTTTTAATTTTCAATTGCTGCTTCTCTGAGGGTATAAACCCCTTTTCTTTGGTAATGCTTCCCAAAATACCAAGCGATATCTTTCGTGGCCGCTTAAGTTTTTTGTCGTAAACCGACTTTACGCCATAAAGATAATATCTTCCATTGATACATTTAAGTTCCGTGCCTGGTTTTTTATGTGCCAGTGCCCAATCTGGGTGTTTTTGTTTTGCTTCCATATATTACTTATTTAGGTAATACAAAGAAACAACAAAAAATTCGAATAAACAAACTATTTACCCGATTATTTTATCTTTTTTGAAATTATATTACCTAATTTTGGAGGGTTTTGGTTCAA
>Ga0208822_1000978_pt1 | contig 20929 bp, 16 predicted proteins | sample AD_STIC08_MetaG_FD_184435 | JGI IMG/M metagenome (GOLD analysis project Ga0208822, IMG submission 184435) | Active sludge microbial communities of municipal wastewater-treating anaerobic digesters from USA - AD_STIC08_MetaG (SPAdes) (version 2) | ecosystem: Engineered > Bioreactor > Anaerobic >...
AATCGGAAGGTGCGCATAGCGGGCACTATGAAAGCCTGACGATTGATCCGATCAATCGATGACAGCGTCGTTGCAGCCGGATGGCTTCTGCCGCGCAGGCTCCTAGCCAAGCGTTGCCTCAGAGCTGGCGTTCCCACTGCGCATTGACGCACTTCCATTCGCCGTCACGCAGACGCCAACCGCTGGATATCTCGAAGCTTGAGCCGCGCTCGGGCAACCAGCGTCCACTGCCACCCTCCACAAGCAGGGTGATTTGCACGTTTGCCCGCTGGTCAGTGACCTGAATGTCGGTGCCGGTTCGCACGACGCCAATGTGCGTGTTGGCAAGGGCCTGCGCCATGAGCAGCCGCTGCATGCCTGTGCGATCCAGCTCCCCGTCATTTGCAGTGAAGTCCTCGGCCAGGTGCTGCATGAAGTCGCCGGTCTCGCCCGCCTCGATGGCAACCTCCATGGCATCGACTGCCTGGAGCAGTTGCTCCTCGTCACTGCTGCGCTGGCAGGATGCGAGGACCAGAACCAAATAGGCCGCGCCCAGCATCCAGCCCCACCGCCTCCATGCAGCCTTGTCCGCGCGCCTCCGGCCAGCCCTCGATACCATGGATACTCCTCCAGCGTTGCAGCGCGCCTTGCCGCAGCTTCGACGCCTGTGGTGCAATCGCGATCAATACGCTCATGTACGGAACCCCGGCCGTGACGGCCGCTTCCGCTACCTTAAACCCGATTCGGGAGGATGCATGTCTGGCAGCAACACGCGACCCTGGTTGAACAGTTACCCTGCAGGGATCCCTGCCGACATCGACCTCAACGAATTTGCCTCGATCGTGGCCCTGCTGGAAAGCAGTTTCAAGCGCTTCCGGCACCGGCCTGCGTTTTCGAACATGGGGCGCACGATCAGCTACGGCGAGCTGGACACGCTCAGCAACCAGTTTGCGCGTTTCCTGGTCAACGACCTGAAGATGGGCAAGGGCGATCGCATCGCCATGATGATGCCCAATGTATTGCAGTATCCGATAGCGATATGTGGCGCGCTGCGGGCGGGCCTCGTCATCGTCAACACCAATCCGATGTACACCGCACGCGAGCTGAAGCACCAGCTCGAAGACTCGGGCGCCACGGCAATCATCGTGCTCGAGAATTTTGCGCATACCCTCGCCGAAGTGATTGCCAGCACGCCGATAAAACACACCATCACCACCGGCGTTGGCGATCTGCTCGGATTTCCCAAGTCCGTGATCACCAATTTCGTGATTCGACGCGTGAAGAAGCTGGTCCCGGCGTATTCGCTTGCGAACGATATCCGCTTCGTCGACGCACTGCGGCGTGGCGCAAGCGGTACCCTGCCCGCGGTCCAGGTTGATTCCGGTGATATCGCCTTCCTCCAGTACACCGGCGGTACCACCGGCGTTGCCAAGGGCGCCATGCTGACCCATCGCAACCTGATTGCAAACATGCAGCAGGCCAGCGCCTGGTTTGGCACGGAGATGAAGGAAGGCGAGGAAATCATCATCACCGCCCTGCCGCTGTACCACATCTTCGCGCTGACCGCGAATTGCCTGACCTTCATGAAGATCGGCGGGCTCAACCACCTGATCACCAATCCGCGTGACATGAAGGGTTTTGTCGCCGAGCTTTCGCGTGTCAAATACAGCTGCATCACGGGAGTCAACACGCTGTTCAATGGCTTGCTCAACACGCCGGGATTCAGTGATCTGGATTTCTCCGGCTTGCACATGACCCTGGGCGGCGGCATGGCGGTGCAGCGCGCGGTGGCCGATCGCTGGAAGCAGGTGACCGGCTCGACCCTGGCCGAGGCCTATGGGCTCACGGAAACTTCGCCGGCGGTATGCATCAATCCTCTCGACATTTCCGGGTACAACGGCTCCATCGGGCTGCCGGTTCCTTCAACGGAAGTCAGCATCCAGAACGATGACGGCCAGGAACTCGGGATTGGCGAGGTCGGCGAACTGTGCGTTCGTGGTCCGCAGGTGATGAAGGGCTACTGGCAGCGTCCCGAGGAAACCGCCAAGGTGCTGGATGCACAGGGCTGGTTGCACACCGGCGACATTGCGCGCATGGACGAGAAAGGGTTCTTCTACATCGTTGACCGCAAGAAGGACATGATCCTTGTTTCCGGATTCAACGTTTACCCCAATGAGATCGAGGACGTGGTTGCCTCGCTGCCGGGCGTGCTGGAAGTCGCTGCCATCGGCATCCCGGACGACAAGAGTGGTGAGGCCGTCAAGCTGGTTGTGGTGAGGAAAGATCCTGCACTCAGCGAGGAGGCCATTCGCGCCCACTGCCGGACCGAGCTGACCGGCTACAAGCAGCCGAAGATCATCGAGTTCAGGGAATCTCTGCCAAAAACCAATGTCGGCAAGATCCTCAGGCGCGAACTGCGGGATGCGGTACCCGCCGGCAACTGAGCAGATTGGCTACTGCGCTTCCGCGCAACCGGGCGGCGACTCCATCTCATCGGCATGATGGCCGAGCAGGTCCCACAGGATCTGCTCCTTTTCCTCGGGGATACGGGTAAAGGAAAAGGCAATACGCTCCGCGGTGGTTCGTGTTACCAGCGCTTCCAGGTGGATATGCCGGCCTTCGCCAACCAGCAGATCCAGCACGCAGCGCTGGCCAGTGCTGATCTCGCAATCCTCGGGCTGGATTGCCAGCATTCCGGAGGCCGAGATGTTGTCGACCACCGCTTCCCAGGATCGGGCGCCCATGCTGATCAGCACAACCAGTCGGATGTGCATGCGCGAGTGGCGCACAAACCGCCTGTTTGATTCATCACTGCTCATGCAAAGCTCCGCTGCCGGTAACGTGGATGGTCCAGTTCCTGCCCATCCATTTTCTGGAATGCGCGGTCAGGCCGCGCCTTTTGGTCAGTGTTGGCTTGCAACAAATATGCCAAATAACCCCACAGTTCCCTGCAAATCGCGGGCGAATCCCTGCGTGTGCAACGAGCACCCTCCCGGAAATGGACCCCCATGCGCGGAACGGACCCGGTTGCAGGCGCGCATCAAACTCGCCCCATCCACACCCATTCATCGCGCCCGCCAGGCATCCCCACTGCGCATTCCAGGATTGCGAATGCCGCATTCTCGCAATGTCCCGTACAATTCACGCGTGCTCACTCGATGGCGTCACCGCTTGCATGACCATCCGCATCGGGTGCACAAGAGGGGTCCATACCAGTCCCTGAGACGGAAAGCCGGGCTTGCCAGAACGCATCCCCGCTCGCGTGTGTCTGGCTTTGCCGCTTTCCCGGCGCGGACGCCACGTTGCCGACAACAACCAAAACCGACTTGAACGTTTCGAGACACAAGGCAAACCCATGAGCCAACCCGATGCAAACCAGATTTTCGCTTCATTGCAGCAGTTCCTGAACGAACGTTTCGACCTGGAGCCGACTGGCTTGACCCGCGAAGCGACGTTGCGCAGCGTTGGCCTCGATTCGATGATGGTGCTCGATGTGATGCTGGAAGTCGAAGACAGGCTGGGGGTCAAACTCGATGACATGAGCCTGCCAAAGGATGCAACGCTGGGTGACGTTGCGAACCTGATCAGCAGGAATCTGGAAAAATCCTCAGCGCCATGACCAACCGCAGCAGCGATGTGCTGGTTACCGGCATCGGTGTCCTGTCACCGATTGGCTTGTCGATTGCCGAACTGGAACGCAGCCTGCTCAACAATCGGTCCGGCATCGGCCTTTGGCAATCCGAAGCGCTGTCGAAACCCGTGCCCGCTGGCCAGATCGGCACCGATTTCAGCGACCGCTTCAGCAAGCTAGAGCTGCCTTACCTTGATCGCTGCAGCCAGATTGCGATGCTCGCGGCCGACCAGGCCATTGATGATGCAGGACTCGCCGGCTTTGCAGAGTGCGGCCAGCGCGCCGGCCTCTTTTATGGTTCAGTTGCCGGCGGTGTGAAGACCGAACACGACTGGGTCAAACAGTTTGAACGGGATCGGACCCGCTCATCGCGACCGTTCACCATCATGGCCAGCATGCTCAACGCGGCACCCGCGCTGATCTCGATCAGGCACAAGATCCAGGGTCCGGTCGTGACCAACAGCAGCGCCTGCTCGTCGTCCGGCGTTTCCATCGGCGAGGGATTCCGCGCCATCCGCGATGGCTACCTGGACATGGCCCTGGTCGGCGGCGCCGAAGCGGCATTGACGCCAACCTTCATCGCCCTGTGGGGCGGCTTGCGGGCACTGGCAGAGCCTTGCGTGGACGATGTCGCACGCAGCTGCCGACCATTCTCGGTGGACCGTACCGGCCTCGTCCTCAGCGAAGGCGCGGTTTTCCTGATGCTTGAGTCCAGGCAGCATGCCGACCGGCGCTCGGCACGCCGCTACGGCAGGATTTCCGGCTATGGCATCGCCTCGGATGCATTACATATCGGCTCCCCCGATACGGCAGGGCAAGCTGCGGCCCTGCGCGCGGCATTGGACTATGCCGGCCTGGAAGCGACGCAGATCGATTATTACAACGCCCACGCAACGGCCACCCGGGGCGGCGATCCGGTGGAAGCGGCAGCAGTTCGGCAAACCTTTGCCGAGCACGCATCGCGCATGCCGGTCAGTTCCACCAAGGCCATCCACGGTCACTTGCTGGGCGCTGCCAGCGCCATGGAACTGGCCGTGTGCACTTTGGCCGTCCGTGGCGGATTCCTGCCGGCCACCGCCCACCTGGTCGAAGCCGACCCGGAATGTGAACTCAACCATGTTCGCCAACAGCCCATCCTCGATCGGCAGGTGGAGCATGCCATGTCGCTTTCCGCAGGATTTGGCGGCACCAATGTGGCACTAATTGTTTCAAAGGAGCACGATTCGCTCACGAAATCCCCTACTCCAGTGGAGAAGACTTCGTAATCGGCGCTTCACCGGGAGGCGCCCAACCTTGAGGAGAGCGCCATGAGAATCGCCCATGCCGTGCAGCAGGCACCAGAATCGCAACTGGTCCGCACCCGATTTGATCCTGACTCGAATCACACGCTCTGGCTGACACTGCCCGCTGGCATCGATGGCAGCGCGCCGCACTTCTCGCCGGAGTTGCTGGATGAGCTGCATGGGCTGCTCAAGGACATGCAGGATCGTGGAGTCAGCTGGCCCGTGGCTGGCGGCAGACAGAGCGTGCACTACACGGTGATGCGGTCTGCACATCCGGATTATTTCAGCCTGGGCGGTGACCTGGCGCTGTTCCGGGATTGCATCCTGCGCAAGGATGCCATCGCCTTGCGAAACTACTCCATGCAATGCGCAAGCATGCTGCATGAATGGTCCAGCCTGCTGGGCAATGACGCAACGACGATTGCACTGGTTCAGGGCCGCGCCCTCGGCGGCGGGTTCGAGACAGCTCTGGCCGCCGACTACGTCGTTGCCGAGGAACACAGCGAATTCGGTTTTCCGGAAATCCTGTTTGGCCTGTTCCCTTGTACCGGCGGCATGAGTCTGTTGGCGCAGCGCATCGGCATTCGCGCTGCCGAACGCATGCTGTCCGATGGTCGCATCTACAGCGCATCAGCCCTCAAGGACATGGGCGTCGTGGATGAGGTCTGCGCGCGCGGAGAAGGTGAAGCAGCGGTGGAAAAGCTGATTGCCAATCACGCACGCCAGCGTGAGGCACGCCTTATGCTCCAGCGCAGCCGCCGGCGCCTGCAATCACTGGACTTGAAGGAACTGCACACGGTCGTCGAGGAGTGGACGCAGGTCGCCATGCAGCTGAGCAGCCAGAACCTGCGGGTGATGGAGGCGCTAGCGAAAATGCAGCGAGGGCGAGCCGCTGCTTGACTCGGCAGCGTTGCCAGCGGCTTCAATCTCCCTGCGCAAGGCCGCAATGGTGATGCGCAGGGCTTCGGAGACGTCTGCTGCCCAGCGTTCGGCGCTGCGATCCAGATCGTCACCCGGTGTGGCCATCAGGCTGCTCGCCAAGGCATAGACGCGAACCGCGCCAACACTGCCGCTGACGCCCTTGAGCGCATGTGCCGCATCGCGGACTGCGCCATGCTGGCGCTTTTCCAGGGCCTCGAGAATGTGCTGCACACAGCGCACCATGTCGTGCTCCGCCTCGCGCAACAGGCTCGGAAAAAATTCAGCTCGGTGACTGACCGTTTTCAGCTCGGCAATGATCTCCGCATCCAGCGCAGTGACGGCTACGCTGGTCAATGCCGGTTTTGCCTGACGAGCAGCGGAATACATGATCTCCTGGGAAATCTCCGCTTTCTCGGCTACGCCAGGCGCGCAGGCTTCAATTGCGCTCAGAGCCTTGCGCAACTTCAAGAGCGTCACCGGTTTGTACAGTACGGATGAGCCGTTCGTGCATTCACTTATTCGCTGGGCAGTCTGCTGGGTCGTGTCCGCGGTGAGGAACAAGGCTGGCGTTGTCCTGGCGTGCCCGAAATGCCAGGTCTGCAGAACGCGCACGCCGTCCATGTCGCCGAGGTTGTAGTCCAGCAGAATCAGGTCGAAATCGCGCTCGGCGAGAATCTCTAGAGCCTCGGTGCCGCTGCTGCAGGTCGTTACCACGTGGCCGTCGATCTCCAGCAACTCTCGCAGGAGGATCAAGTTGGTTTCGTTGTCTTCCGCAACCAGAATGCGTTTGGGCGTCGAGATCGACCCGTCGTGCAGCGCATCTGTAGCATCGACCCCGGCAATCGCCAGGCACCGACCCATGGAGACTTCGAACCAGAAGAGCGACCCGCGACCTATCTCACTCTCGAATCGGAGCACTCCACCCATCAATTCGACAATCTGGCGCGCAATAACCAGGCCCAGGCCGGTTCCGCCATACTTCTGATGTGTTCCCTGCCCCTGTGAAAATGGCTGGAACATCCTGTCCTTGAAAGCATCGGGAATGCCGATACCGGTGTCCGAGACACCGAAGCGCAGGACGTAGCGGGATTCTTCCATTCGAACCAGGTCAACGGTCAGGCGAACATGTCCCTGGTCCGTGAACTTCACGGCATTGCCGGAAAGATTGAGAAGCACTCGCCCCAAGTGATGCGCGTCGGTCTGCACGCGGTCCACGATGGCCGGATCCACCCTGATCTGGAAATCGATGCCTTTCTTGACGGCGATTTCAGCCAGCGCGGCATGCACGAGGTCTACCTGGGCCTTGATATCCACTGGCGCAAGTTCAAGCCGAGTCGCGCCGGCATCAAGCTTTGCTTCATCGAGCAGATCATTGATCTCGCGCAGCAGCTTGCCGGAAAGCGACAGGATGGTATCCGCCCGTCGTCTGACCACTTCCTGGGTGGCCTCACCCGCCATCAGTTCCGTTGCCGAAATGATTCCCGCAAGGGGAGTCCGCAACTCGTGGCTCACCTTGGCCAACAGTTCCGACTTGGCCTTGCTTTCCCGTTCCGCGAGCTCGCGCGACTCGCGCAAGGACTTGATCAGCATGCCCGCGTACATGGGCACCACCAGCAAGGGAATGAGCAAGGCAAGGAAAGTGGTCAGGTGCTCCTGCCAATAGGGAACGCCAAGGCAAACCAGCAGGAACCCGGCCACAGCCGTCAACTGGCACAGGTACATCAATGGGCGACCGGTGCGGAAGCCGAAACCGAGGATGGTGAACAGGTAAAAGCCCACGATCAGCCCGCCGTATTCACCGGTAACAACCAGCCACGCGGTGAGCGCCAGGGGATCCAGTACCGCCGTCGCCACCAGCAACGCACGCGACGACACGATCTGCGGGAAATGCACGAGAACGCGCAATGCCAGGATGTAGACGCAATACAGGATGGACAAAACCACCAGGCGGGCTGCGACACTGGCCGGCGAACCCAGGTAGAGAATGGTCTCGACGATGATGACCGGCACGGCGACCAAAATGCGCAGCGTGGCCTGCGCCTTCAGAATATGACGCAGGGCGGATTCGGACTTGTCGGCTATGCCTTCAACGATGTCGGTGATCATTCCCGGAGCCTCGCGCGTCCATTGCCGGTTGAACTGCTTGCGACGTTATTGGACAGCCCAGCGGTTTGATCGAGGCAGCCGAATGGATCCGATCCAAATTGCCATGCAGCGCTCGGAAACCATGCCAACGCCTCAGCCACCGCTGGCGGACGGCACCTGCTCCTGCTGGATTTCCGCTGCCTCCGCCCGCTTGGCCAACAGTACTCGCACGCAATTACTATCAAAAAGCGTGCCAGAGTGTTGCTGCAGGTAATCGCACGCTTCTTCGATTCCCCATGCCGGATGGTAGGGGCGCTCGGTCGTCAGTGCATCGAACACGTCGGCAACCGCAACGATACGGGCGACAAGGGGAATCTGCTCGCCCTTCAGTCCATCCGGGTAGCCACTGCCGTCCCAGCGTTCATGGTGACGCAGCGCAATCAGTGCCGCAGCCTGGATCACCTTGCTCTGGCTATCGCGCAGGATCTGCTCCCCGATCAGGGGATGGCGCCGCATGATGGCCATTTCCGCATCATCCAGGCACCCGGGTTTGAGCAATATCGACTCGGGGACGCCGATCTTGCCGATGTCATGCAAGGGGGCAGCCTGGATCAGGACATGCACGTCTTCCTCGGACATGTCCAAACCGGATGCAATGAGTTCGCAATAACGCGCCATGCGCATGAGATGGGCACCTGCACCAAGCTCCCTCTGGTCGACTGCCCTGGCCAGTCGCAACAGGATGTCGTGCTCAAGAAAGCTCACCTCATGGGCGCTATCGAGCGCCTTCTGCTCGAGGGTTCGCGCGCGTTCCTTGATGGATTCCCCCTGGCGACGCATCTGCAGCAGGTTCTTGCAGCGTGAGCGCAGCTCGCGCGGACGCACGGGTTTGATGACGAAATCGATGACGCCCGAATCGAGGGCAGCCTGGCGAACCGGTTCATCACCGACCACGCTGATCAGCACGATCGGCACGTCGCGGCGGGAAATCGGTCGACGAAAGCGCCGCGCAAATTCCAGGCCGTCCATTTCCGGCATGCGGTAGTCGAGCAGCAGCAGGTCAGTGGTGTTGTTTTCCGACCAGCGCAAGGCGTCAATCGGATTGCCGAAATCGCTGACCTTGACCACCGGACCGATGCCTTCGACAACATGCCTGAGCATGGTTCGAGCCGAGGCCTGGTCGTCGACAATCAAGACGTTCAAGTCGTTTCCTCCAGCAGATTCGAGGTCCATTCCGCCTCCACATGATCCGTTGTATCCAATTCCCTGTCTGAAGGTTCCCGCGCACGGGAATCAGTCCGAAGGCTATCACAACGACATTGGCACGGCGCTGCCGCGCACGCACGGGAAACGGTCAAGACACCTGTCGAGCCGGCAACTGCGATCGGGATCTCAGGCAGAGGGCCGCATGTAGGGAAAAAGCAACACGTCCCGTATGGAACCGACATTTGCCAGCAGCATCACGAGGCGGTCGATACCGATGCCAAGCCCTCCGGTAGGAGGCAAGCCGTATTCCAACGCCCGAATGTAGTCGGCATCGAAATGCATGGCTTCGTTGTCACCGGCGGCGAGGGCGTCCACCTGGGCCTTGAAGCGTGCGGCTTGATCCTCGGGATCGTTCAGTTCGGAAAAGCCGTTGGCCAGTTCCTTGCCGCCGATGAAGAGTTCAAAGCGGTCGGTGATGCCCGGATCGTTGTCGCTTTCCCGCGCCAACGGCGAAACCTCCACCGGGTGCGCGGTGATGAAGGTGGGCTGGATCAGCTTGTCCTCGACCGTCGCCTCGAAAATCTCCAGCAGCAGCTTGCCCCAGCCGTATCCCGGCTTGACGGCAATCTTCAGCTGCCGGCAATGACCTTCCATGGTTTCACGATCGCGCAGGTCCTCGCGGCGGATTTGCGGATTGAACTCGAGCACCGCGTCATCCATGCGCCAGCGCTTGAAATCAGGCCCGAGGTCGATCGCCCTGCCCTCCCAGTCCAGTGCAGTGCGACCCAGCGTTGCCAGCGCGGTTTCCCGCAGCAGTGCTTCGGTCAGGTCCATGATCTCGGTGTAGCTGGCGTAAGCCTGGTACAGCTCGAGCATGGTGAATTCCGGGTTGTGCCGGGTAGAAACGCCTTCGTTGCGGAAATTCCGGTTGATCTCGTACACCCGCTCGAAGCCGCCCACGACCAGGCGCTTGAGGTACAACTCCGGCGCAACGCGCAGATAAAGCTCGAGATCCAGCGCGTTGTGGTGGGTCACGAACGGCCGCGCCGTGGCGCCACCGGGAATGATGTGCATCATCGGCGTTTCCACTTCCATGAAACGCCTGGGCTCGGCTTCCAGCCACTGCCGCATGAAGCCGATAGCCCGCGAGCGCAACTGGAACGCCTGGCGCGAATCCGGCGTGACGATGAGGTCCACGTAACGCTGCCGGTAACGCTGCTCGATGTCGGCAAGGCCATGCCACTTGTCCGGCAAAGGGCGCAGGGACTTGGTCAGCAGCCGGATGTGGTCCAGCTTGATGGAGAGCTCACCCGTGCGCGTACGCATGAGCTCGCCTTCTGCACCCACGATGTCGCCGATATCCCAGCCCTTGAAGGCATCGTAGGAATCACCCAGGGCCGTACCTTGCAGGAACAGCTGGATCTGCCCACTCATGTCCTGGATCTGGGCGAAACTTGCCTTGCCCATGATGCGCCTGGTCAGCATGCGTCCGGCCACGCGCACCCTGCGCTTGCGTGCCGCGATCGCCTCCGTATTCCACGTTTCCGCATCTGCAAACTCCGCCTGCAGGTCACCGGCAAATGCATCGATGCGGAAGTCGTTGGGATAGGCGATGCCCTTTTCACGCAAGCCGTGCAGCTTCTCGCGACGTTCGGCAATCAGCTTGTTTTCATCCAGTGCGGTTGCAGCACCGGCATGGGTAACGTTGGATTGATCGGTGCTGCCAGTCGCGCTCATCGCTGCTTCCAAAGTTCGGTTGTGTGAGTATTCGGTGGAACCCTGAACTCAGGCGTCGCTGCGCTTGGCGCCGGCATCGAGCCCAGACTTGAGGCTGGCCTCGATGAATTCATCGAGATCACCGTCCAGCACCCGTTGCGTGTCCGTGCGTTCGACCCCGGTGCGCAGATCCTTGATGCGGCTCTGGTCAAGCACATAGTTGCGGATCTGGCTGCCCCAGCCGATGTCCGACTTGGTGGCTTCCAATGCGTCCTTTTCCGCATTGCGCTTCTGCAACTCGATCTCGTAGAGCTTGGCACGCAGCATCTTCATGGCGCTGTCGCGGTTGGCATGCTGGGAACGACCGGTCTGGCAGGCCACCACCACCCCGCTGGGCACATGGGTGATGCGAACCGCCGATTCGGTCTTGTTCACGTGCTGGCCACCTGCACCGGATGATCGATACACGTCGGTCTTGAGGTCGGCAGGGTTGATCTCGATTTCGATGTTGTCGTCGATCTCGGGCGATACGAATACCGAAGTGAAGCTGGTGTGCCGGCGGTTGTCGGAATCGAAAGGCGACTTGCGCACCAGCCGATGCACGCCGATTTCGGTCTTCAGCCAGCCGTAGGCGTAGTCGCCTTCAACCTTGAAGGTGGCGCTCTTGATGCCCGCCACTTCACCGGCCGAGGCTTCGAGCAGCTCGGTTTTCCAGCCCTTGTCCTCCGCCCAGCGCAGGTACATGCGCAGGAGCATCTCCGCCCAGTCCTGGGCTTCGGTGCCACCGGCGCCTGCCTGGATATCCACAAAGGCATTGGCGCCATCCATCTCGCCGGAGAACATGCGCTGGAATTCGAGCTTCTCCACCTTCGCGGCGATGGCGGTGGTATCGGCATCCACCCCAGCAACGGTGGCTTCGTCGCCTTCGGATTCGCCGAGGTCGAGCAATTCACGGGCGTCGTCGAGGCCCCTGCTCAGGCTGCGGATGCCATTGACCACGCGCTCAAGTTGGGCACGTTCCTTGCCCAACTCCTGGGCACGCGCAGGATCATTCCAGATATCGGGGTTTTCCAGCTCGCGGCTGACTTCCTCCAGACGTTCGGCCCTGGTATCGAAGTCAAAGATACCCCCGTAGGGATTGCAGGCGTTGGCTGAGGTCGTCGATGCGGGCGCGGATGGGGTTGGTTTCGATCACGGATTTGGTGCAGTGCAGTGCAGGGCCGCAAAGAATAGCAAAATCGGTCGCGTTGCTGCCTGCCTTGCGATCTCTCCCCTGGCGATCAGGCTGCCTGCAGGTGCTGCACGATCAACTGCAGGGCGCGCTGCCCACCCCAGACGTTGATATCAAGGCGATAGGCCGCGCGCATGCGAGTGGGCGGCGAGACACCTTCCCCGGTATTGAAGTACATGGCCGCAAGCGGCGTGCGCGAACCCTCCATGATCAACTGCATGCGCCAGTGGCGACCGCCAACGACAGTGAAGGACTTCAGCTCGAAGGTGTTGTCGAACGTGGGTTCGCTCAGTCCCTGTCCCCACGGAATGGCGTGGCGCAAAAGCTCGGCCAGCTCCATGTCGATCTCGTCGGGCGACAAGGGGCCGTCGCTGAGCAAGACCGGAGTAAACAGTTCGGGCGCCGCACGCCGCTGCACGGTTTGCGCAAACGCCGAGGTGAATCGTTCCAGCGAGGCCCGTGCCAGGGTCAAACCTGCCGCCATCGCGTGTCCACCGAAACGCTGGATCAATCCGGGTTCATTGGCGTCAATCTCGGCGAGGATGTCACGCGCATGGACTCCTCGAATCGAGCGCAACGATGCACGAATCTCGCAGCTGCCATCCATTGCCGGTGCGCAGGCCACCACCGGGCGGTGCAGCTGTTCCTTGAGCCGCGACGCAACCAGTCCGACCACGCCCGGGTGCCACTCCTGCTCGAACAGGACGACACCGCAGGGCAAAGCCTGTTCGCCGTGCGTTCCGGTCCAGCGAGCCACTGCCGCTTCCGCCTGCTCCACCATCTGCGACTGGATCTCGCGACGTTCGGCGTTGATGGCGGAAAGCCGGTGCGCCAGTTCAAGCGCAGGCGCGTCGTCGTCCGTGGTCAGGCATTCGATTCCCAGCCCCATGTCTTCCAGGCGCCCTGCGGCATTGATGCGCGGAGCCACCACAAATCCCAACTCTGCCGTCGTCAGTGTGGCCGGATCCCGATCCGCAACTTGCAACAAGGCGCGGATGCCCGCACAGGCATGACCGTTGCGAATCTGGCGCAGGCCCGCGGCAACCAGGATGCGATTGTTCTGGTCCAGGCTGACCATGTCTGCCACCGTGCCAAGGGCAACCAGATCGAGCAGACTGGAAAGATCCGGCTCTGCCGAAGTACCGGTCGCAAAGCGACCGAGTTTGCGCATGTGCGCGCGCAGTGCGATCAGCACGTAAAACATCACGCCAACGCCGGCCAGCGCCTTGCTCGGAAAGCAATCACCGGCAAGATTCGGATTGACGATCACGTTGGCATCGGGCAATTCAGCGCCCGGCAAGTGATGGTCCGTGACCAGCACATCGATGCCGCGCTCACGTGCTGCCGCAACACCGGCCAAGCTGGCAATGCCGTTGTCGACGGTGACGATCAGATCGGGCACCACCTCGCGCATCGAATCCACCAGCGCCGCGCTCAATCCATACCCGTGCAAGGCGCGATTGGGAACCCGGAAGTCCACCCTGCCTGCACCCAGCATGCGCAAACCGCGCATGGCGACCGCCGTGCCGGTGGCACCATCGGCATCAAAGTCGCCGACGATGACGATCTGGCGTTGCCGGTCGATGGCATCGCAAAGCAATTCGCAGGCACTTTCGATTCCGCCCAGATGCACCGGCGCAGCAAGGTTCGCCAGACGGTGCTCGATCTCCGCAGGACTGCGGATGCCGCGCCCCGCCAGCACTCTTCGCAAGACGGGATGCATGTCCGCCGGCCACTCGACCAGGGCCTCGGCCACTTCCCGGCGCTGGATCTCCAGCGCCTTCACGAGCCCAGCCGCTGAATCGGCTTCCAGAATTTCATGCGCTGCCAGCGATTCACGCGGTAGCGCTCACCCGAAGCAAAGCGAAGTTCGAGGAGATCCACCTGCTGCGTACGCAAGCAGTCCTGGACCGGTTGCAGCCAGCGGCATTCCAGCTCGCGATCACGCAATTCCACGAGGTCAAGCGCAACGACGGCATCGGCCGTGGCACTTTCCAACGCAGCGGCCAGGGATTCGGCAAGCAAGGGTTTCCATGCAACTCCCGCGCGCTCAGCGAGCGCCCGCACTTCAAGCCGGTCGCTGACAAGCTGCTGCACGTGCGCGCGAACCCGGTTCGGCAAGAACCCGCCACCCCAGAACCACAGGCTGTTGATGCTGATGGCACCACGCGCAGCACGTTCCGCATTGACCTTGTGGTTGTGCAGGAGGATCTGCGCATCATTGAACAGGCGCCGCCAAAGCCTGCCCGCCGTTCCGGACGGAAGATGCAGCTTGAGATCATCACCCATCACTTCATCGGGCGAGCCACACCGGGGCAGTTCGGACTCGCGCAGGGCGCGTACGTACCAGCGTTCGTTGCCGGGTGCGTCAAACTCGAAGCCCGCGTCGCCGAACAGGGATCCGAGATCTCGCGCGAAGCGCTCGCGTTCCGAATCGCTCAATCCCATGGCACCGCAGGCCAGCATGCGCGCGGTGGCCATGTCGGCTCGCACGTGCGCCGGGTCCGCGCAGAGCCAGTTCGAATCGCCGGCATCGCCAAGCTCGGCCTGCCTGCGCAGTGCCGCCACGGGAAGCGATTCACCAGACCATTCAAAACAGCTTGCAAGGATGCCGTCATTGCCGGGGTCCAGGCCATCCAGGCGCTGGCCGCGGCTGCACCAAGCGGCGAGCACGCCGCTGTCCAGCGCTTCGGAAGCGAGGCAGCGCTTCCACTCCGGCAACAGCAATATCAACGTGCGTCGTGCGCCGTGCGACATGCGGGGCTAGTCGGTTGGCCAACGCCATTGCGGGCGCTGGCCAGCGTCGTGCTCACACTGCATAGCGAACGGCAACGATCTCGTAGCTGCGCTTGCCATTGGGAGCCTGGAAGTCAAAGCTGTCTCCTTCGCTCTTGCCGATCAGCGCCCGCGCCAGTGGCGAGGATACGGAAATGAGCTTGCGCTTGATGTCCGCTTCCAGATCGCCAACGATCTGGTACGTGATGGATTCTCCGCTGTCTTCGTCGGCCAGCTCCACGGTGGCACCAAACACGATGCGACTGCCCGGGTTGAGTCGTGAAATGTCGATGACATCGGCGTAACTGAGCGCGGCCTCCAGTTCCTTGATGCGGCCTTCGATGAATCCCTGCATCTCGCGTGCGGCGTGGTACTCCGCGTTCTCCTTGAGATCGCCGTGGGCGCGCGCCTCGGCAATGTCCTTGATGATGCGCGGCCGCTCGACCGACTTGAGCCGCTCCAGCTCCTCACGCAGTCGCTGCGCACCTTGCGCGGTCATCGGCGCCCGGTTCATGCGTGCAGCTCCTTGTGCAGTTCCTGCAGGCTGTTGACTTCTCCGCTGTCGCGAAAATCCATGGAATGAAGCAAGGCCTTGGCTCCGGAAATGGTCGTGGAATAGGTGACACGCTGTTGCAGCGCCTGGCGCCGGATCGAGAACGAGTCCGCGATCGCCTGCTTTCCTTCGGTGGTGTTGACGATGAACATGATCTCGCGATTCTTGATCAGGTCAACGATGTGCGGCCGCCCCTCGATGACCTTGTTGATGCGTTCGCACGGAATCCCGCGTTCCGTCAGGTACGCGCAGGTACCACCGGTGGCAACCAGGCTGAAACCACGATTCAGCAGATCGCTGGCAATCGGCACCAACCGCGCCTTGTCCGATTCACGCACGCTGAGGAACGCCTTGCCAAGCGCCGGCGGCTGGATACCCGCTGCTTCGTGGGCGCGGGCGAAGGCTTCGCCAAAGGTGCGCCCAACACCCATGACCTCTCCGGTAGAACGCATTTCCGGCCCCAGGATGGGATCAACATTCTGGAACTTGAGGAACGGGAAAATCGCTTCCTTGACCGAGTAGTAGTCGGGCACCAATTCGGCTTCCAGACCTTGCTCGCGCAGGGTTCTCCCGACCATGCAGCGCGCGGCAATCTTGGCCAGCGACACGCCGGTGGCCTTGGAAACAAACGGCACCGTGCGTGATGCACGCGGGTTGACCTCAAGCACGAAAATGGCGTCGCCCTGCACGGCGAACTGGGTGTTCATCAAGCCGATGACTTTCAGTTCGCGCGCCATCAGGCTCACCTGCTCGCGCAGGCGATCCTGCATGTCGGCGGAAAGCGAGTACGGCGGCAGCGAGCACGAAGAATCTCCCGAGTGCACGCCAGCTTCTTCGATATGTTCCATCACGCCGCCAATCAGTACATTGCCTTCGGCGTCGGCAACCAGATCGACATCGACCTCGGTGGCATGATCGAGGAATCGGTCCAGCAGGACCGGAGAGTCATTGGACACACGCACGGCATCGCGGATGTAGCGCGCCAGATCCTGGTCGTCATGCACCACTTCCATGGCGCGCCCACCCAGCACGTAACTGGGGCGGACCACCAAGGGATAGCCGATTTCGCGGGCCAGCGCGATGGCCTCGTCGGCATTGCGCGCGGTGCGGTTGGGTGGCTGCTTCAATCCGAGTTTGGTGATCATGGCCTGGAAGCGTTCACGGTCTTCGGCGAGGTCGATCGAATCCGGAGACGTACCGATGATCGGTGCGCCTGCCGCTTCCAGCGCGCGGGCAAGCTTCAGCGGCGTCTGCCCGCCGTACTGGACGATCACGCCTTTCGGCTTTTCCTTGTCGATGATCTCCAGCACATCTTCCAGGGTCAGCGGTTCGAAATACAGGCGATCGGAGGTGTCGTAGTCGGTGGACACCGTCTCCGGATTGCAATTGACCATGATGGTTTCATAGCCATCCTCGCGCAGGGCAAGGGCCGCATGAACGCAACAATAGTCGAACTCGATACCCTGCCCGATGCGGTTGGGACCGCCACCGAGCACCATGATCTTCTCGCGCGTACTGGGTTCTGCCTCGCATTCTTCCTCATAGGTTGAATAGAGATAGGCCGTGGTGGTGGCGAACTCCGCGGCACAGGAATCTACGCGCTTGTAGACCGGGCGCACGTTGAAGGCCCGGCGCAGGTGGCGAACCGCGTTCTCGTCGGTCTCAAGCAGCTCGGCAAGGCGGGAGTCGGAAAACCCCTTGCGCTTGAGGATGCGCATGCGCTCGGCATCGATTGCCGCCAGGCCCTGCCTGCGCACATCACCTTCAAGGCGGATCAATTCCTCGATCTGCGCAAGGAACCACGGGTCAACGTGGGTGAGCGAATACACGTCCTGCAACGAGAATCCGGCACGGAAGGCGTCACCGATGTGGAAAATGCGATCCGGCCCCGGTTCACGCAGCTCGCGCCGCAGCGTTGTCTTGTCTTCTTCGCTGTCTGTGTCCACCGCGAGCGGAGAAAGACCGTTCTTGCCGGTTTCCAGTCCGCGCAGCGCCTTCTGCAATGATTCCTGGAAAGTGCGTCCGATTGCCATGACTTCGCCAACCGACTTCATCTGCGTGGTCAGTCGCGCATCGGCGGCGGGAAATTTTTCGAAGGCAAAGCGCGGAATCTTGGTCACCACGTAGTCGATTGCCGGCTCAAACGAGGCTGGCGTCAGGCCACCGGTGATTTCATTGCGCAATTCGTCCAGCGAATAGCCAACGGCAAGTTTGGCGGCAACCTTGGCAATCGGAAATCCGGTTGCCTTTGATGCAAGGGCCGAAGAACGCGACACGCGCGGATTCATCTCGATAACGACAACGCGACCGTCTTCGGCATTGATGCCGAATTGCACGTTGGAGCCGCCGGTATCAACGCCAATCTTGCGCAGCACCGCAATCGACGCATCACGCAGGCGCTGGTATTCCTTGTCGGTCAAAGTCTGCGCCGGTGCCACCGTGATCGAATCGCCGGTGTGCACGCCCATGGGGTCGAAGTTCTCGATCGAGCAGACGATGATGCAGTTGTCATGCGTATCGCGCACGACTTCCATCTCGAATTCCTTCCAGCCGAGTACCGACTCTTCGATCAACACTTCCTTGACCGGGGAAAGCTCCAGGCCGCGCTTGACGATTTCCTCGAACTCCTCGTGGTTGTAGGCAATGCCACCGCCGGATCCGCCGAGGGTGAAGCTCGGCCGGATGATGGTGGGATAACCCACCTTGACCTGGGCTTCGAGGGCATCCTCGAAATTGCGCACGATCTCTGCCCTTGGGCACTCCAGGCCGATTTCGGTCATGGCAACCCGGAACAGTTCACGGTCTTCGGCCATGCGGATGGCTTCGCGCGACGCGCCGATCAGTTCAACGCCGTATTTCTCCAGGACTCCGCGATCGGCCAGGTCCAGCGCGCAGTTCAACGCGGTCTGGCCACCCATGGTCGGCAGCAGGGCGTCGGGCTTTTCCTTGGCGATGATCTTCTCGACCATGCGCGCATTGATCGGCTCGATGTAGACCGCATCCGCCGTATCCGGATCGGTCATGATCGTGGCCGGATTCGAGTTGATGAGTACCACGCGATAGCCTTCATCGCGCAAGGCCTTGCAGGCCTGGGCCCCGGAATAGTCGAACTCGCAAGCCTGGCCAATGACGATCGGCCCGGCACCGATGACGAGAATCGTGCGCAGGTCAGTTCTTTTTGGCACCAGACTCGCCTTTCTTGTCAGTGGTTTCGTCGACGAACAACGGATCGGCAGGTCCAAGTTCCAGCATGATCTTGCGCACCGCCGTGTTGGGGATGCTCAATTCGATCGAGCCGGCCTCCGGACCCAGCTTGAGCTGGATGGTGGCGTTGGTGAAGCGAGTCAGGGTGCCGCTGCGTACCGTGTTGTTGATGGTGTGCACAACGATTTTCGAGTCGATCCTGTTTTCAAGTTCCGCATACGGAATTTCGCGAAAGTGGGTCTGGCTCAGGTCGACTTTCGATTTCGACTTGGCCGGCTTGTCGGGAGTTGCCGGCGTCACTGCCCACAAGGAACCACTGGCAAGCGCGAGACAGAAAATCGCCAGGAATCGGATAACAGCAGGGGATTGGTTCATATCGGATCATGCCGCGGCAGATGCACGCGCCTCCATCATCTGGGTGAAGCGTTGGAACAACGGGGAAACGTCCCGCGGGCCAGGACTGGCTTCCGGGTGCCCTTGAAAACCGAATGCCGGCGCATCGATCAACTCGATGCCCTGCAACGAATCGTCGAACAATGATCGGTGGGTGGCGCGCACGCGCTTTGGCAGGCTGGCCTCATCCACTGCGAATCCATGGTTCTGGCTTGAAATCATGACTTGTCCGCTCACCAGGTCGATTACCGGGTGGTTGGCGCCATGGTGTCCGAATTTCATCTTCATGGTTCGTGCGCCAACCGCCAGTCCGAGCAATTGGTGCCCCAGGCAGATGCCGAAAACGGGAATCTTGCGTTCGATGTATTCCCGGATGGCTGCAATCGCATAGGCGCAGGGCTCGGGGTCACCGGGACCATTGGAAAGGAACACGCCATGCGGATTCAGCGCCATCACCTCGCGCGCCGGCGTCTGTGCCGGCACCACAACCAACTCGCATCCGTGATCCACCAGCAGGCGCAGGATGTTTTGCTTGATGCCGAAATCGTATGCGACGACACGGAACCTGGTCTTGAACTCGCGCCGCACCCGTGGATCCAGCTCGTGGCTTGGCAGTGTCCACGCATACTGCGTGCGCGTGGAGACGACTTTGGCCAGGTCCATGCCGGAAAGTCCGGCAAAGGATCGTGCTCCTGCCAGGGCTTGCGCTTCGGATGGATCCTCGCCGGCCAGGATGCACCCGGCCTGAGCACCATGCTGGCGCAGGATGCGGGTCAATCGGCGCGTATCAATGTCGGCTATCGCAACGACCTTGTTGCGCAGCAGATAGTCATCCAAGGACTCCTGCATGCGCCAATTGCTGGCCAACAGGGGCAGATCACGTATAACCAGTCCCGCGGCATGCACCTGGTCCGACTCGACATCATCGGCATTGCAGCCGGTGTTGCCGATGTGGGGATAGGTCAAGGTCACGATCTGGCGCGAGTACGAAGGGTCGGTCAGGATTTCCTGATAGCCGGTCATGGCCGTATTGAAGACGACCTCACCGATGGTGGACCCCGGCACGCCGATGGAACGCCCACGAAACAGGCTACCGTCGGCGAGGGCAAGAATGGCGGTTTGGTTCATGTCTACGCCTGGGGTTGGCCCGCGCACGCAACCGGAAGGCAGTTGGGGTGCGACAAAACCCGCGGGCTGGTTGTGCCAGTCCGTGGTTTGGGCGTTGGTAAGGGTCGAGGCGAGACGGAATGTTAGGTGTTGGGCGTGAGTCTGTCCACTGGAACAAGCGTTTCCTTCACGGGTTCCGGGCTAAGATTCGACCCCGGATCCACATCGAATTGCACCCGTCTTGAACCTGCTTGATGCCCAAAACCTGAGCCGCAGCGACACGATTGGCAGCCTGGAGCCTTTTGCATACCTGCTTGCCCGGGCCCAGCTTGCCGACGAGCGCAAGGCGGAATTGGCCCGCGACTTCCCGAACTACCCGAGCGCCGGCTTCTTTCCCCATGAACAGGCAGATTGTGGACCCAGCATCAACCAGTTGATTGAAGAGTTGAGCTCGCCAGCCATTGCCGATGCCATCGGCCTACGCCTGGGGGTCGAGAATCTGAGCGGATTCCCGACCCTGGTGACCATCTGTCGATCCCTCAATCGACGCCACGGCACCATCCACACCGACAGTCGCTCCAAGGTGGTGACTGCCCTGCTCTACCTGAATGAAGACTGGCCAGACACCAGCGATGGATGCCTGCGCTTCCTCAAGCGCGCCGACAGCATCGAGGACCTGGTCACCGGGGAAATCAAACCGCTGTACGGGAACCTGGTTGCATTCCGGCGCAGCGAAAATTCATACCATGGCCACCTGCCGTATGAAGGTGAGCGGCGCGTCATCCAGATTGCCTGGCTGACCAGCGATGAGGAAAAATTGCGCAAGGCCCGGCGCGGATGCTTGT
>Ga0208822_1001024_pt1 | contig 20463 bp, 21 predicted proteins | sample AD_STIC08_MetaG_FD_184435 | JGI IMG/M metagenome (GOLD analysis project Ga0208822, IMG submission 184435) | Active sludge microbial communities of municipal wastewater-treating anaerobic digesters from USA - AD_STIC08_MetaG (SPAdes) (version 2) | ecosystem: Engineered > Bioreactor > Anaerobic >...
TCACATCACAAAGCAAGGGCCTATGAGGATAAGGGGGATGCTCCGCTCCCCCTTATAACCCCCTCGGTAAGGCATGCATTCATCCCTGCGGCAAGCCGCAGGGTATTCTGCAAAGAGATTTCATAAACCGAAACACGATTTTGACCAAATGTCTGCGCCAGCGTGGTTTTGCCGCATTGACGGGGACCCAGCAGGGCAGTCACCGGTGACCGTCGCAAGGCAGTGGATAGCTGTTCTATGAAGGATGTTCGTTTAATCATGCCAACCGTTATACATTGAATATTCGGATTGTCGATTCGATTTTTCAATGGTTTATATTAAATCCAAAGTGACCGCTCTTTTCAGAAGTCCTGCAAACGAGGCAGGGCTGAACATGCGTGTGAGAAACAATGCTTTTTTCTTCACTTCACAACCTCCCAGTACCCGCCTTTGGCCGGGCCGACGCGTTTTATCCGGCCAGCTTCACGGAGCTTTCTTACCGCCCGCTCCCCCGCACTTGCTGATTTGCCTACTTGTTCGGCCAATTCCGGTATGGTCAAGCTGGGATTACTCTGGAGGCGCTCCATAATTTTCCCCGGCGTTCTCACCCTGCTTATTTCCTTTTATCTCCCCTCATCCCGGCTATAAGCCGCCGACCCTTGTCGGTGAGACGGTATTTTTGCAGACGGCTTTGGGGTTTGTCGGGAATAGTCAATTCAAGAAGCTGATAATCAAGCAGCCTTTGCAGGCCTTTCTTGAAATTCCCTGTGCGGCTGCTATAACCGGCAATTTTCATGATTTCATTGCCTGTCTTTTCATCATCAAAGCAGTATTTCATGACTTCCCGCTGCCAATTGAGAAGTTCGACTTGGGCTTCTTGGGCCTCGACTTGGGCCTCTTGGGCCTTGTCCGCTTTGCGAAAATGGACGGACAAGCCGCCGAATTCTTCCCGGAATTCCGGTTCCGGCAATCCTGCCTTTTTGCATTCGTCCACAATCTTGACGGTGCCGCGGCCCCACGCCTCAATCATGCCCGCTTTGAAAAAGACGTCGGCCAGCAGCTCATTGCGGGGGCGGGATAAGTGCCATTTCTTTAAATCCGCAACTGCGATGCCGGGCGGCAGGCCGCCTTCATTCCAGAGATTGAGGCTGTCCGGATCGATCCGCAGTTGGGTGTGCGCGCCCATGTAATTGCGGTGAATGACGGCGTTGATGATGGCTTCGCGCAGAGCCTCTTCCGGATATTCCATGTTGTCCTTGCGGTAAATGCCTTCATACGTGATGTTGGAAAGCAGATATTTGACCCGCAACATTTCAATCGCCTTGTCCACCTGATCAAAGAGGTTGCCCTCAATATCGTCCGTGCTGATCAGATCGGTGGCGCTGACAAATTTGCCGATCTTGATATAGGCGGTGATGTAAAATTTCTTCGGGTTTTTTCCAAAAAGCAAAACGGCGGCACGACGCAGTTTGCCTTTTTCCAGAAGGTTTAATTTCTGGAGGATCGCCTGCACGTTTTTTTCCGCCGCAATTTGCGGGATTTTTTTGGCGGCCAGTTTCCGAAATTTGTTAATGGCGGATGTGTCAATGTCTTTTAGGGTTGCGCCCTCTTCGATAAATCCGTCCCAGGAGCGTCCGGATTTCCGCATCAGCAGATCCACCAGCGCATGCCCCTTGATTTCAACCGAGGAACTGCCGCTTCGTGTATAAAAACGGCCGTGGTAGGAAATCGGGGCGGAAGACGGGGCGACGGTTACTTCAATAATATCCTTGCCGGCTTTCTTTTTGACGGTTACATCCGGCGTAATGCCCAGAATGTCTTTGGTTTTATTGGGGATGTCGTCAAGATAGCGAGCTGCGTCTTTCACACCCATCGGGTTGCCTTCATCGTCAATGCCGATAAAGAGCTTTCCGCCGCCGGTGTTGGCAAAAGCGCAAATGGTTTTCAAACAGTTATCATTCCAGGCCTGTTTGTATTCTTTGTTTTGATTTTCACCCTTACGCATAATAATGGTCCTCAGAGTTCACTCGCCAAACCCCATCAGGCTGAGCATGCCCAGCTCTTCCTTGCAGGCCTGACAAAGATTCTGATCGTCAACCTCGCCGGTTGACGCCTCTTGAAGACCGCCTAAAATCTCCGCCGCATTTTCCATGTCGTTTTCCTGGATGGGTTGTCCGCAGTTGCTGCATGTCTTCATACACCTATCCTTTTGATTATTCAAGGGTTCAACTAAATCTGAATAATGCCTTTGGCCTCGTCCGAAAAGAAGTCAAGGAGCGGGTAGAGGCCTGTGGGCATGGTCTGTGACATGCAGGAGCTATGTGTCGCGTTCTTCCTGCATCTTGATTCTGAGTGCTTGTTTGCGTCAGGGATTTGCAGCAAAAATGGCGTCGAGGGATTGCCGCGCCTCCCGATAAATGCGGACGGAAAGCCAGAGCGACGAAGCTTCAAGATTGTCCAGCGCCAGTTCGGTTTCCTTTCGCGACAGATGCCCATGGGCGGCATTCCAAAGGATCACTCCAAGCGACCCGTGGACTTCCATGCCCAGGAGAGCGACAAAAAGCCGCGTCGTTGAATCGTCTGTGAGAAACCAGTCAGCCTTTTTCCTGCGCGCCAGGACGAGGGCCTCCGCCTCGCCGTCATGGAGGTCTCCGGATTTCTTCCAGATCCCGGCTTCATTTTGTTCATGGAGAGAAAGGGTCTCGACGCTGAGCCATTCAGGCCAGGGATCGTTCAGATCGAGCACGGCGTGAACTTCGTCAAACACACGCGAGGGCAGGAACAGGTCGCCTGTTCGTCTGAGCAACTGCAGGGAATGAGCCTCATAAAGATGTATGATGGGTCCGGCATCACAGACGATGGTTCTCATTTGGCTGCATGAGCCTCTTTAATAGCCCACTCGATGTCTTCTCGGGCAAAACGCTCCATCAGATCCATCCGATTACGTCGGACGAATTCCGACATGGCTGCCAGGACGACATCCGGCTCGGACAGGAAAAATCCCGCCTTCACATAATCGTTAATGCACTCGGCCAGATGGTCCGGCACGGTGACCGATAGTGTCTTCATGGGCGACCGTCTCCTTTCTGAAAATTACCTTGATTTTCTTATCATTTTTCTCTGTTATCCGCAAGCGCCGCCAAGCTATGATTTCTGTATGTATGGTTTTTTATTCCTCCTTGTTCAACTTCCCCAGTCTCACTGTGGCGCTTGTCTTCTCTTCCTGATACTTCACAAGCTTGTTGAGAACATCCTCGTCCCATTCCCTGCTCTGAACCATTTTCTTCAGAGCGAAAATATCCAGATCCTCGACTTCACCCCACAGACCTTCAGCCTTAAGCAATTGAATCAGGGCTTCACGCTCTTCTGTGTTCTTCGCAGGAAAGGCGATATCTTTCCGGATGGAAACAGTCGCCTTTTTATTGGACCCGAAAACAACCTCGACGCCAAGGTTCCGGGCATAAGCGATCAGATCATCCTTGACGGCTTCGATTTGTGTATCCAGTTCTTTCTTTTGCTCTGAAAGAACGGCAAGCGCGTCGACAAGCCTGACGCCGTCTTCCTTTTTGAACTCTTTCGGCGGCAGGGTTTCCACTTTGAACAGGTGCGCCCATTTCGGACAGATGCTTTTATATTCGCACCAGTTGCAGAGGTTTGATTCGTTGGCCGGGAACTCTTTCGCGCTGACAACCTTCTTTACCGCTTGAAGCGTTTCTTCGCGCAGGTTTTCCAGTTGCTCCGCGGTTCTTTCAGAGCGCACTTCTCTGTCGAAGGCCAGGTAATGCCAGACCAGTTCAACATTTTCGGCATCCCTGAAGTTCTCTTTCACCCAAAGGGAATAAAGCGCCAGTTGCCGGTCTTCATCCGCCTGCTCCTGTTTGGGAAGATATCCCGCGGTTTTGTAATCGTGGATCTCGTATTTCCCATCGCCTGCGTAATCCAACCTGTCCATCCGGACGTTCCATTTGAATTCTCCTTCAGGATCGAGGTTGACGTATTCTTCCGTCTCGATGCCCAGCACGCGTTCTTTGAAAGGAGCATACTTGTTGTAATAGTCGGCAATGCACTTCTCGCCGGTTTTGCGGTAGTTGTCCGCCGTGTATTCTTTCCGGACGATTTTAATATCGTCCGACCAGTTTTTTGCCCACAGGTCATTGTAAAATTTAAGAAGGTCTTCCTGTGTATTGCGCTTTTGCAGTTTCAGGTCCCTGTAGAGCTTTTCCAGCGTCTCATGAACGCAGCTCCCCATAAAGGCTTCGACGGTCTTGGCTTCCTCGACTTTGATCTTGTCGATATACTGATACTTGTACTTGAGCGGGCACTGCTCGTAGGCGCCAAGCCGGGAATTGGAAAATACGGGCATGTTGTTACCTCAATTTATTGTTAACCGTCCATGATCAGCGTTTCTTGTATCCCTTCAGATTCCATTGCTTATCATAAATCTTGTTGTCTTTTTCGTAACCGGTTCGGTTCCATTGTTTATCATAAATCACGGTTGTGTCGTTTTTCTTTTTGTAGCCTTGCAGATTCCAGTTTTTATCGTAAATCCTGCCGTCTTTCTCATAGCCGGTGCGGTTCCAGTTCCTGTCATACCTGGTCACTACGCCCCGCGACTCCTTCTCGTATCCCTGCCGGTTGTAATGCCTGTCATAAATGGTCGTGTCGGCGCTGGCCATGCCGAAGGCTGACAGCAGGACCGCTACTGATAACAGGATTATCAGATTTTTGTGTTTCATGGAACGCGCCTCCTTGTCGCTTACGGATTCGTCCGGTAGGCCCGTCTGCGGTTGACGGAAGACATGTGTCCGGACTTTTCCGCTTCGGTGATCTGGAAGAAAGCCATGTGGATCACGATGCTGTTGTGAACCAGCGCGGAACCGACGATCTTCTGTCCTTCATAGCGGTAATCCCGGCCGTAGCCGACGGAGTCGAAGGCATTTTCTTTGCACTCGAGAATCGCGGCAAGAAAAGCATCCGCCTTTTCCCGTGAAGCGGCCTTTCCTTTTGCCGGCTTTTCCGTCAGGGCGTCCATGACGTAGCTTTTGATCAACTTCGGATGCAGTGACGCAAATGCCTCTGTCCTGGATACCCTGTCCATGCCGACGACTTTGCCGTTCACCATGACCAGCAGGCCGTTCTGACCGGAAATCATCGGAAAATGCGTAAGAAAATCATCCATATCTTCCTGTTTTGCTTCCAGCGTATCCCTCATGGCCCCGGTGGGGGCATCCACCCGGTTGGCCCTGGCCTGATCGGCGATTCCATCCCAGACGGCAAGCTGATCGGAAATGAATGCGTTGCAGGCTTTCAGGTTCTTATGCACGGAGGCGTTTTTGACGCTTCTGAGATTGGCCGACATGATATATCCCGATTCCTCAAATTTTGAAGACCGGTAAAACCAGCGGCCATGCTCGGTGCAGCTTACAGGGATGATCGTTTCCGAATGTTCTTTCAGCAGGATGGTGGTGTTGAGCACGCGGTTCTGCTTGGCCCCGGCCAGTTCTTCACCGTCCAGCAGCAGAACGGGCTTGTCCCCTTTGTTGATGACTTTCAATTCCGGAACGTGACCGCCCTCGGTGACTTCCGTGACGGTCAGAAAATTGTGCCCCATCGCTTCCTTCATGGTCCAATAGTCCATCACCGAACCATTAGCGTTCATGATCGGAAGGACGGCGACGTGTTTGTGAATTTGAATTTCCCCGAATTTCAACGCTTCCAGTTGTTCTTTCATGATCTCTTTCATGGCAATACCTCCTCTTGGGCATTGACTTTAGCCGTTCGCATCTGGTAATTCAAAGCCACAACGACAACCGTAAGTCGCATTATTTTACTTTGGACCTGTTTTTTCGTCATTTGCCCGGTTTTTGTTATTGGATGCCATCTACAGGGAGGGACAAGCCATGACGCGTGACAAGAATTTGCGGACAAAGCTGATCCGTCTGGGACAGATCCTCAGAATCTTCATGGAGAAGGAGAGAGTCTCCAGCGCCTGGCTGAGCGAGTATTTTCAGACAACACCCCGAACCATCCAGCGCGATCTGCTGCTTTTAAAAAAATCCGGCTTTCCCCTTCATGAAGAAAAGAAGGGAACGTATTGTTTCAGCAGGGACTTGGTGAAAAACCTGGAAGTCTTCGATGATACGGAACTGGCGCTGATGGTGGCGCTGAAGAATATCGTGGGGCAGTTGGGCAAACCCTTTCAGAAAGCGGCGGACGATGTTCTGGATCGTCTGTATGACTGTGTGACGAGTATGCCGGTGTTTGTGAAGATCGATGAGGCCATTCCATTGGACAGTTCCTTCATCAACAAGATGGTGAAGGCCATCCGGGAGAAAAGGCAGGTCGGATTCCGCTATTCAAGCAACCGGAGGACGCATGACGTCCAGTTGGAACCGTACCGGGTCGTTTATTACGGCGGCTTCTGGTACCTGATCGGCAATGAGCCGGCCACGGGCATCCTCAAACGCTATGCCCTTGATAAGATAAAGGATCTCCGGTTACTGACGTCACATTTCAAGTCCATCCCCGGGGATCTGGACTCCGTCCTCAAGGGAAGCGCCAATATCTGGTTTTCCGGAGAAAAAAACCTGGAAGTGAAGGTGCTGATCGACAGCAAGGCCGGCGATTATTTCAAGCGGCGGAAGATGTTCCCGACGCAGGAAATCAAGGAGGAGAGGCCGGACGGATCGCTGGTCGTCACTTTTCGGGTCGGATACTACGACGCCATCCGCCATATCCTCAAATCCTGGATCCCCAATATGATCATCCTCGAACCGGAAGAGTTTCGGTTATCCCTGATCGAGGATGTCCGGGGCTGGCTGAAACGGCAGGCGAAAGCGGTATAGTTTATTCAGGATGAGTTTGACGCCGACAAAACAACACCTGAACAACAGCCCTCGGGCGCATCGTTTCACTTTGGTGAACTCGTAAGAAGATAATGTCGCACCCTTTTCGTCATACCGACGAAGGTCGGTATCCAGTATAAAGGAACTGGTTCCCCGCCCCCCGACTTCTCGAGGGCAGGCGCCGCGGGGACGACGTCTGGACCCCGGCGCTTGTGCCCTCGCGCCACCTTTAGGTGGTCAGGTGGTTAGGGTATTCGCCGGGGTGACGGCTTGGATTACTTTTTAAGAGACCGTCAACTGTGAACGCATCCGAAAAAGCCGGGAAGCGAAATCATAAAAGCTGTTCGGGCAGAGAAAAGAAAAAAGTTGACGATTTCCCGTCGTTTAGATATGATCCGCGCGCTTTTGCACGCAGCACGCGGGATCGACAAAAGCGTTGGATCATCAACCCGTTGTTTTTATTGATTCATTTTTTGATCCTGCGCAAGCAAAGAGAGAGGTGCATAACTGCTATTTTGTCATCGCGAGGAGCGCAGCGACGCGGCGATCTCTTCAAATTTCAAATGCTAATGAGATTGCTTCACTTCCCCTTCGCTTTGCTCAGGGCTTCGGTTCACCGCAATGACTAAGAGACAGTATGCAAAGGTTTTAAAGAAGCGTTGAATAAATCATCGGCGGGTGATATGAACGCGATAGTTGAGGGCAATTAAAATAAGGGTATAAATATGACAACATTATTGACCATTATCCATGTTGTGGCCTGTATTACGCTGATTCTGATCGTTTTGCTGCAGGCGGGTAAAGGGGCCAGCATGGGCGCCGCTTTCGGCGGATCCAGCCAAACGGTTTTCGGCTCCAGCGGAGCGGGAACCTTTTTGGGGAAAATGACGGCGGCCGTCGCCATCATTTTCATGCTGACGTCGATCACGCTGACCTATACCGCTTCAAGAAAAACCTCAGGTTTAATGGACGGCGCATCCGCTCCCGTAACAAGACAAGCGGTTCCCGCAGCGCCGACACCCGCGCAGTTGCCGGCGGTTCCCGCGACTGTGCCAGGCGCGGCGAATATACCGCAAACGGCGCCCGCGGCGAAATAACGGTTCTTTTTCAGGTGAGCAAACCGGCCGCACAGGTGATTCTCCAGCCGTTTTGCGTTGGCTTTCATATCGGATGTTTCATGGTTGCCGAAGTGGTGGAATTGGTAGACACGCTATCTTGAGGGGGTAGTGGGCCACGCCCGTGCTGGTTCAAATCCAGTCTTCGGCACCATTGTAACAACAGAGGGGTGTCTGGCGCACAGGCACTACCCTCTTTCCCGATCATCACGGTCAACGAACAGGAAAGTTGAATCCGTGACCGCGAAACTGCTGAAGGTGGAAACCGGCGAAGTGCTCTGGTCCGCTGAAATTCTGAAAAAATCAAAAGCGAAAAATGACAAGTTCGTAAAAAGTCATCTTGTCCCTCTTTTGTCATGCTGAGCCTGTCGAAGCATGACGTGATATAGAGTACTTACGTTCACCCTTCGACGGGCTCAGGGTGACAGTGGTGATTTTTTACGGGTTCATCAAAAATGATGAACTCGTAAAAAGTAACTCAAGTCGTCACCCCGGCGAATACCCTGAAGGGCACAAGTGCCGGGGTCCATAACTCATTGTAATTACTGGATACCGGCCTTCGCCGGTATGACGAAAAGAGCGCGAAAAAGACTTTTTACGAGACCGTCAAAAATGTCGGAGAGAAAAAGCTTTTAAGCGTGATCGACAGAGAATCGGAAGCCGAGCCGGCATCCAAACTGCTCGACGACATCATTACGGAAATGGCGGATTTGTTCAAAGAGAAGAAGAGCCTGACGGATAAGCTGAAAATCTGGTAATAATCACCCGCGGCAAACCGAAAATCAGACAGGCCGCCCGCCGGCCTGAAGCAGCAGTTTCAGGTCATTTCCGTATCGCTGATATTTTTCGGGCGATAAAATATCCTTAATGTTATCGATATTTTGTGCTATTTCCGCAAGCTTTTCATCGGACAGGAACATGAAGACGGCGCAGTTGGCTTCTCTGGCCCGTTCAAAGCGCCAGACGTAGAGCTTTTTCAACAATTCTTTCTGTTCGCCCGCAAGCGCGTAATATCCTTTGATTTTCGAGTAGCCGCGACGGTCAAAAGCTCTTTCCTGCCAACTGGCGGAAGCGATTTTCGCGAAGGCCTCTTTTGCCGAAGCCTCGAACCCTTTTTCCCGCAGGGCGGCTTTTTGCTTTTCATAAAGCGCCGGCAGCAGCGTCACATCCTGGATCGCGTATTCCAACTGTTCCGCAGTCAGGGGACGCTGGTCCCAGCGGGAGCGCTGCATTTTTTTGTTTTTTTTCAATTCCACACCCAGAAATTCCCGGATCATTTTATCCAGCGACAGTTGCTGGAATCCCAGGATCATCCCCGCCCGGTGCGTGTCAAAAATGTTTTGAAATTCAAACCCATAATCTCTTTTGAGCAGTCGAATATCGTTGTCTGCCGCGTGGAGAACCTTCACCACGGATTTGCTTTTCAGGGGTTTGGCTAAAAATGAAAAATCCAGGTCGGCCGTTGCATCCAGAACGTAAGTTGTTTCAGGGGCATAAATCTGGATCAGGCAGAGTTTTTCCCTGAAATACCGGAAAGAATCATACTCCGTATCTATTCCCAATACCGATGCTTTTCGCAGATGTTCCGCCGCACGCCGGACGGTTTCGGGGGTGTCCACCAGTAACCAATTCGCGTTCATGGGACGCAACTTAACCGAAACGGCAATTTAATGCCATAAAAAATGATGAACTCGTAAAAAGTCATTATTCCTGTCATTCCGCGAAGCCTGCCCTCGAGAAGTCGGGGGACGGGGAACCAGTTCCTTTATACTGGATACCGGCCTTCGTCGGTATGACTAAAAGTTGTCGAAATTGACTTTTTACAAGGTCGTCAAAAATGATTGTTCAAAATGACCCGCCATCGCGCCACGGAAGGGCTTTACAAAATCATCAGATGTGCTACGTTTCAGCCGGTGGTTGCCCCACGGCCTTTTGGGGCATCGAGGGAGGGGGCCGGTTTATGAAAAAGCAGTGGCTACTTCTCATGATCATCCTGGTTTTGGGAGGCTGTGACATGCAGAACCGATTTCTTTATTTTCCCAATGACGACCGGCCGACGGCAGCCATGCTGGCGTCGGAAAATATGGCCTTTTGGCGGGCTGCGGGTCAGGATTACCGGGGGCTGATTTCCAAAGAGAACGAAGCGGCGACATCCGGAACGATCGTTTTGTTTCACGGCAACGGCGGAACGGCTTTTGACCGCGGTTTTTATCTGGAACCGCTGGGGAACCTCGGTTTCCGGGTCATTCTGGCCGAGTATCCGCTGTATGGCGGCCGTCCGGGCAAGGTGGGCGAAAAGTCTTTCGTCGCCGACGGCCTGGAGACACTTCGCCTTGCCCACGAAGACTACGGAGAGCCGGTTTATCTTCTGGGGGAATCGCTGGGCTGTGGTGTAGCCGCCGCCGTCGCCCGACAGACATCCGTGCCGCTTGCCGGGCTCATTTTGATTACGCCGTGGGACACGCTGGCGTCCGTGGCCAAGTCGCTCTTTCCCTTTCTGCCGGTGAAGCTGGTCCTTACCGACCGGTATGACAGCATTGAAAATCTGAAAAATTTCCCCCGAAATATTTCCGTGGTCGGCGCGGAGCACGATGAAATTCTTCCCATCCGGCACGCGCATCAACTCTACCAAAGCTTGCCCGAAGGCAGAAAGCGCATGTGGGTGATCCCGAACGCTGGACACAACGACTGGCCGTATTACGCGGATGCCTCCTTGTGGAAAGAGATAACGGATTTTGTCAAGAAGTAAAAGTTGAAAAACTCCACCCCTTCGTCCGGCCCTTCAGGGGGCGGAAAATTTTTTTGGAGGACCTGTCTATTTACCGCCGGGTTACGTTATCGAGAGTTCTGAGTATCAGCGCGCTGTTATTTGCTTTGTTCGCAACCGTTTGTCTGGCGTCGCTTTGCATCGGCGTCGTTGCGATTCCCGCCAAGGATCTGCTGGCGGCCGTCGCAGGTGCGCTTGGCGTTTCTCCCTCCTCTCCGTCTGAGGAGCAGATCATTTTACTGAATGTGCGGCTGCCGCGGATATTGTTTGCCGGCATCGTCGGTGCGTCTTTGTCGTCAGGCGGCGTGGTTTTTCAGGCGCTCTTGCGCAATCCGCTGGCCGATCCCTATGTGCTGGGTCTTTCCGGCGGATCGGCGCTGGGGGCGATTATCGGGATTGTGCTGGGCGCGGGCGCCTTTTGCCTGGGTGTGCCGTTTCTTGCTTTTTGCGGCGCGCTGGCCACCGTTTTTCTGGTGTTTGTCGTGGCCGGGGGATCGCGGGGGCTCCTGCTGGACAACTCGCTGCTTTTGGCCGGCGTCGTGGTCAACGCTTTTTTTTCCGCCGCGATTCTCTTTGCCCTGTCCGTCGTCAACAGCATGGAACTGCACAGCATTACCTTCTGGCTGATGGGCGATCTGTCGGGCGCCGATGGAAAAGAAATCCTTCTGGCGGCTCTGTGCCTGCTTTTGGGTTTTGGCATTCTTTACGCGCAGGCGCGCAAGCTCAACCTGATGGTGCAGGGCGAGGAAACGGCTCTGCAGATGGGCGTCAATGTCCGGGCCACAAAATACATCCTGCTCGGTGTGACATCGCTTGTCACGGCGGTGGCCGTATCGCTGGCGGGCATCATTGGTTTTGTCGGCATCATGGTTCCGCACATGATGCGCCTGGTGTTCGGCTCCGATCACCGGCTGCTTTTGCCCGCCGCCGCGCTTTTCGGCGCTTCCTTCCTGGTCGTTGCCGACACGCTGGCGCGGACGATGATTGCGCCCGCGGAACTGCCGGTCGGTGTGATCACCGCCCTTTGCGGTGCCCCCTATTTTATTTTTCTGATGAGAAGAAAGGGGCGCGGATAATGCCGATCCTTGACGCGCGGAATATATCCTTTCGCTACACGGACCGGCCTGTTTTGGACGGTGTGTCCTTTGCCCTGGACGCGGCGCGGATTCTCGCGGTGATCGGGCCCAACGGCTCCGGCAAGACCACGCTGCTGAAAATGCTCAATGCCACGCTCTTTCCCGATCAGGGGCAGATGCTTCTCGACGGCAGGGACACGCGCCGGTGGACCCGCCGGGAGATTGCCCGGACCATGGCGATGGTTCCCCAGGAATCGCCGGCCATTTTCCCGTTTTTTGCGGAAGAAATCGTTCTGATGGGACGTTTTCCTCATTTGGGTTCCATCGCGTTTGAAGGTAAAAAAGATTTCCGGATTGTCCGCGAGGCCATGGCAAAAACCGATTGCCTGGCGTATGCGCACCGGCGTTTCAACGAGCTTTCCGCCGGGGAGCGTCAGCGGGTGCTGATTGCGCGGGCCCTGGCGCAGGAGCCGAAAGTTCTGCTCCTGGACGAGAGCACCGTTTTTCTGGATTTGAAGCACCAGGCGCAATTTCTGTCGATGCTGCGCGAGCTTAGCCGCGTTCAGCATCTGACGGTTGTTTTTGTCACTCATGACGTCAATCTGGCTGCCCAGAACGCCGATGCCATTCTTTTGCTTTACAACGGGAAAAAATATGCTATAGGCACTCCAGCGGATGTTCTGACCGCGAAAAACATCAAGGAGGTTTATGATGTTGACGTGGGGATCGATTCGAATCCTCATAACGGGTTGCCCCGCGTGACATTGTTTACCTGAAAAAGGTTGTCCAAAAAAGGAAGCCGGTGAGAGTCCGGCGCTGCCCCGCAACTGTAAGCGGAACGAAATCCACAAAAGGCCACGGACATTAAAATGTCGGGAAGGCGTGGAGAGTAGGCTGCCGCAAGCCAGGAGACTTTATGGACAATTCCATCTGCTTTCTTTTATCCCGAGGGGGAAAGGAAAAGTTCCATGAAGCACGTTCCAAAATCAGTTGTCATTCTTGTTTTATTCCTTTTAGTCATGGGTTCAGTCCGTTTTTCGTTTTCGGCGCCGGAGGGTGGTTCTCCGGATGATGCGATACGAATGGATGCGGTCATTGTAACCGCCACGAAAGTTCCGGAGAAGCGAAAAGACATTCCCAATGCCGTTATTATCAAAGATAAAAAGGATATTCAGGCGTCCGGCGCGAAAAGCATCGGGGAGCTGCTGGCGAATGAGCCGGGCATAGATTGGCAGACCTACGGCAATTACGGCGGGGCCTCCCAGGAGATCCATATTCGCGGGATGCGGGGTAACGCGACCCAAGTGCTTGTCAACGGGGTCAATGTCGGTTCCCCGTCATTAGGCGTTGCGGATGTCGGAAAGATTCCCATCGACAGCATTGAGCGGATTGAAATAGTCAAAGGTTCCGGTTCTCTTCTTTACGGATCAGGGGCAATGGCTGGAACGGTCAATATCATCACTAAGGCGCCCAAAAAGGATAAAATGGCTCTGAAGATTGGCGCCGGTTACGGCACGCAAAACACCTATCGAATAGCTGCGGAAAACGGGATGTTTGTCGTTGGCGACTTTGGATATTATCTGACGGCCGGCAGAATGGAAACGGACGGCTTCAGGGACAACAGCTGGCTTCGGCAAAACGATGTGTCCCTGAAACTTTTACTGGACAAGAAAGAAACGATTAATATCAGTCTCTACGGTGATTACATCGACAGAAAGTATGGCGCGCCCGGAGTCGTACCGCCCAGGGGAACGATGGATTATTATGTCGGCTCGGAAAAGTTTTATAACAGTGAATCCGCATCCCTGCTGGATCACAGCCGCGACAAGGACGGTCGCCTTGTCCTCAATGTCAAGGGCAACCCGATGGAATGGTTTGGTTATGACATCAAAGGCCATTACACGAACATGGAAAATTACAACCATGCGCGTTATGCATTCGATGGCTCCGGAGCGGAAAACTGGGTAACCAATAAGGTGCTGGGAACAGACGGACATATGGACATCCATCCTGTTGAGGGGGCCAAAATACTTTTAGGCGGTGAATACAAAAACTTTGCCTGGAAGAATCAAAGTTATGGTTTAAGCACGACGGGTATCCGCGACGGTTCCGATTCGACGGCAGAGGCTCATGTGTTTACCCAGGGCTATTTTACAGAGGCTGAATACAGGCCGTTTAAATACGGGAAGGCTTTAGCTGGTTTTCGGCATGAAAGACATTCGGCGTTCGGTTCGGAAAACCTGCCCCTCTTCGGCATCGTCGTCAATCCGTTTGAAACAACAGCATTGAAGATCAGCCACGGAAAGCACTTTCTGGCGCCCACCCTTAACGATCTCTATTGGCCGGCTGATCCTTATACCAGGGGGAACCCTGATTTAGAGCCCGAAAAGGGCTGGCACACGGATGTTACACTCGAACAGTCCTTGCTTAAGGACAAGTTATTCATAACGCTGTCTTATTTTCGCTGGAATGTAGATAATAAAATCCAGTGGGAACCGGATTCCCAGGGCGTGTGGCGTCCCATCAATCTGGCAGGCTACAAGGCGGATGGCATTGAGGCGGGGCTTAAGCTTGGTCCCTTTTATGATCTTTCTCTGAGTCTGGCTTATACTTACACAAACGCGGAAGAAGAGAACAGGGAATATACAAAACAGGATTACGGCTGGCCTCCGTTTCTTCCACCGGATTTCCAATACAGTATGGTCAAACGGCGAGCAACCATGACACCGGAGAATCAGTTCAAGGGCGACCTCACCTACAAAAGCAATTTCGGGCTCACCGCGACGGCGACAGCGCGATACGTGAGCGACCAGGTTGTTTACAATACGGAGTCCACCACCTATCCCAACACAAAAACCGTTATATACACCATCAATTCCTACTGGACGGCGGATCTGAAAATCCAGCAGCGGCTTTACAAAAATTGGATTCTGTCGCTGTCGGCAAATAACCTTTTTGATCAGGAATACGACACTCATCTGCAATCTTTTACCGATCAAACCACAGTCAAAACGACAATGTGCGGATATCCGGGGGCGGGAAGATCATTTTTCGGCAGCGTGTCTTATGAATTCTAATAATCTTGCAAGAAATATTTTCTTGATTTTTCTGTTCTCTGGTCTTCTTGCGATCTCTTGTGTGGCAACTTCTTTTGCCCGCGCCGCGACGGACGAAACCGGCCGTCTTGTCCGGCTTGTCCCTGCGCCGCAGAGGATTGTTTCCCTCGCCCCCGGAATTTCGGAGACGCTTTACGCGCTGGGCCTGGAAGATAAAATCGTCGGGGTCACCACTTTTTGCGACTGGCCTCCGGCCGTCCAGGCCAAGACGAAAATCGGCGGTTTTACAAATCCTTCCATAGAAAAGATTGTCGCGCTCCGGCCGGATTTGATTCTGGCCGCCGCCGACGGCAACCGGAAGGAAACCGTGAGGCAACTGGAAAAACTGGAGCTGCCCGTCTATGTCACCAATCCGACCAGCACGTCCGGCGTTTTGAAAAGCATCGGGCATATCGGCGCCATCACCGGCCGGGAAAAGGAGGCTGCCGCGCTGGTTGAAAAACTCCGGCAGAAATTACGCTCTGTTGCCGTCCGGACACGCGGCAAAAAGAAGCCGCGCGTTTTTTTCCAGCTGGGCATGGAGCCCATGATCACCGCCGGCCGGGGAACCCTGATCCATGAAGTCATTGAACGGGCCGGCGGGGTGAACGTTGCCGGAAACGACGTCGCCAACTATCCGCGCTACAGCGCGGAGGGCATCATCAGCGCGTCGCCGGACATCATCGTGTTTGCGCCGATGGTCAATGACAAAACGTTTGAGGCCGTTTACAAATTCTGGCGGGCGTTCGGAGAAGTCCCGGCGGTAAAAAACGGCAAGATTTATCCGATTGACGCCAATCTGATCAATCGCGCTTCTCCGCGTATTTTTGACGCGGTCGAAATTCTTTCGTTCATGTTCCATCCGGAGCCAAAACAGTAAAAAAGGATACCATATGCATTATCCGACGATTCCCCCGATTGACAAACAGGCCGCGAAACAAGCACAGGCCAGGCAAAACCGCCTGACCAAACCCCCGGGAAGCCTCGGCCGGCTGGAGGAGATTTCCATCCAACTGGCGGGCATGAAGGCCTACCCGATGCCGGAGGTTTCCAAAAAAGCGGTGATCGTCATGGCCGCGGACCACGGCGTGGCGCTGGAGGGCGTCAGCGCCTTTCCGGTCGAAGTCACAAAACAAATGGTGCTGAATTTTCTTCACGGCGGCGCAGCCATCAATGTGCTGGCGCGCCAGGCGGGCGCCGCGACGCATATTGTCGATATCGGCGTCGCTTCCGATTTTGATCCGTCCCTGCCCGGACTCTGGCGGCGGAAAATTGCCTATGGAACACGCAATATGGCAAAGGAACCGGCCATGACAAGCGCCCAGGCCGAACAGGCGCTTGCCTGCGGTATGGAGGTGCTGGCCGAAATTGCCGAAAAAGGCCTCGATGTGATTGCCACAGGCGACATGGGCATCGGCAACACCACCTCATCTGCGGCCATTGTTGCCGTAATGGCGGGATTACCGGTTGATAAAGTAACGGGACGCGGTACGGGCCTCGACGATGCCGGCCTCCTGCGTAAGATACAGGTGATCGAACAGGCCATTGCCGTCAACCAGCCAGACCCGAACGACCCGATGGACGTGCTTTGCAAAGTCGGCGGCCTGGAAATCGCCGGTCTTGCCGGTGTGATGATCGCCGCCGCCGCCCGCCGCATCCCCGTAGCGGTGGATGGCTTCATTTCAACGGCTGCCGCGATGATTGGCGTCGGGCTTGTGCCGGATGTGCGTCATTATCTTTTCGGCGCGCACCGGTCGGTGGAGATCGGGCATCAGGTTATGCACCGCTATCTCGGTCTTACCCCGCTTCTGAATCTCAATTTGCGCCTCGGTGAAGGGACGGGGGCGGTGCTGGCGTTTCACCTGCTGGAAGCGGCCTGCCGTCTCCTGCGGGAGATGGCGACGTTTGACGAAGCGGGAGTGAGTGATAAAAAAGGCTGAAGGCTGAAGACCGAAGGCTGAAGACCGAAGGTTGAAGGGGAAGAGGAACAGTATGCGGAATTTGCGCACGGCATTCGGATTGCTGACCACGCTGCCTGTCGGTGTGCCGGAAAACTGGCGGCCGGGCGACAGCGGTCGCGCCGCCTTCTGGTATCCGGTGGTCGGTCTTGCGGTGGGCGGTCTTGTCTGGCTGGCCTGGTTTGGACTGAACCTGATCTTTCCTGCGCTTGTCGCCTCCGTACTTACGCTTGCCGTCTGGGTTGGCCTGACCGGCGGCCTGCACCTGGACGGACTGGCGGACTGCTGCGACGGCCTTCCGGGATCGGCTTCGCGGGAAAGCCGTCTGGAGATCATGAAGGACCCTCACCTGGGCGCGTTTGGCGTCATCGGGCTGTTCTTCGCGCTGATGCTGAAAGCTGCTGCGCTTGGCCTGCTGGTAACCTCTTCCGGATTGTCCATCATTCTTGCCGCGACGCTTGGCCGCTGGCTGATCCTGCCTGCTTCGCTGTTGCCGCAGGCGCGCCCCGGTGGGATGGGCGCTGATTTTGCAGCAGGACTTCAGCCGGGCTCGATTTTTTTCGCGGCGATCATACCGATCGGTCTCGCGTTTTTGCTGGGAATGCAGGGCTGGATGGCCGTCCTTGCCGCGCTGATCGCTGCCGCCGCGGTCCTGGGGCTGGCCTGGAAGCGCATTGGCGGGGTGACCGGAGACGTCCTGGGCGCGCTGGTTGAAGTGACCGAAACGGCGGTGCTATTGGTTTTCACGATCTCGTGTCGCGCGTTATAAATACTCTGGCATACACACAACAGAACAAGAGGTTGCCACCCCTGCGGGTGGTAAGACCCCTTGTTCCAAAGGGGAAACATGACCTATCCTTTTCGACTGGGCACAACCTCCTACATCGTCCCCGCGGACATTCTGACGAATGTCCGCTATCTGGCCGGGAAAGTGCGGGACGTGGAACTGGTGCTGTTCGAAGTCGATGACGGCCCGAACAACCTGCCGGCAAATTCGGAGATTGCAGAGCTTGTCGCCATCGCCCGCGGTTGTGATTTGACCTACACGGTCCATCTGCCGCTGGATTTGCGCCTGACCGATGACGGTTTCCGGCGCCACGCTTCCCTGGATAAGGCCCGACGTGTCATCGAACGCACGCGGGCGCTCGATCCCTGGGCCTACGTTCTTCACCTTGACGGAAAAGACGTTTTGAACCGCTCAGAGCCGGCGAGTATGGAGCGCTGGCGGGACCAGGCTGTCCTTGCGCTTGAGTTGGTCGGCAAATGGGCGGGCGGCCCACAGCGTCTGGCCGTGGAAAATCTGGAAGGCTATCCGCCGGATTTTTACGATCCGGTGCTGGATCGGATTTCCGTCAGCCGGACGGTCGATGTCGGTCATTTGTGGCTTGACGGCTGCGATCCGGTCGCGTATCTAAAAAAAGCGCTGCCGCGCACACGCGTGATTCACATTCACGGAATTGAGGACCGCGATCACCGCTCTGCGGCAAAAGCGCCGCGGGAGAAGCTGAAAGCCGTCCTGGACGAGCTGGTCGGCAGCGACTACCGCGGCGTATTGACGATGGAAGTTTTTTCCGAGGCTGATTTTTTGACTTCCCGCGCGGCGATCGACGCGGCGATGCATGCGAACCTGCGCTAACCCGACCGGGAGACGGCGAAAACCGGCGCGGACAACAGGCGCCATCGTTCTTTAAGGGGAAAATGATGATTGCTGAAATTCCGGAAAAGGGCATGACGCTCATCCTGGGCGGCGCGCGCAGCGGGAAAAGCACGTTTGCCGAACAAACCGCCCGCGAGTCGGAAAAGCCTGTGCTTTTTATCGCCACCGCCTGCGCGGGCGATGAGGAAATGGCTGAAAGGATCCGCCAGCACCGGGCCTCGCGGCCGGCCGGGTGGCAGACGCTCGAACTTCCGATGGACATCGGCTGCAGCCTTCAAACAACCGCGGCCGGCGTAATCATCGTCGATTGCATCACGCTCCTGGTCAACAACATCCTGCTGTCCCTTCCTGAAAACACCTCCGAAGATATCGTCATGGAAAAAGTCCGCGCCGAAATGGATGAGCTTATTGCCGCGCAGGCAAGGCTGGGCGGGCAGTGGCTGGTGGTGTCCAACGAGGTCGGCCTGGGGCTCGTGCCTCCCTATCCGCTGGGGCGCCTCTACCGCGATGCGCTGGGCCGCGCCAACCAGGCCCTCGCGCAGAAAGCGGCGCGCGTGATCCTGATGGTCGCGGGAATTCCGATGGTGATCAAATAAGCAGGGGCGCGAGGTTGCTTAATTTTCGGTTTTATTATAGGGGCAAAACGATCCATCGACGAATTTTGCATTAAAAAATATCGGGAGAGCATAAGAGATGAACCAGAAAGTTACGGTTGTAGGAGCCGGCAATGTCGGGGCGACGGCGGCGCAGCGGCTGGCGGAGAAAGCACTGGCCGATGTGGTATTGATCGATGTCGTGGAAGGCGTACCGCAGGGCAAGTCCCTGGATCTGGCCCAGGCCGCGCCGATTGAAAAGCATGACGCGCATCTTGCGGGCGCCAACACCTACGAGGCTTCAACCGGTTCCGACATCGTGATCATCACGGCGGGCCTTCCCCGCAAACCGGGCATGAGCCGGGACGATCTGCTGGCGACCAACCGGGGCATCATGAAAAACGTCGTACGCCAGGCGGTTCGATACTCTCCTGACGCCATTCTCATTATCGTCAGCAATCCGCTCGACGCCATGTGCCACGTGGCGATGGAGGAAAGCGGCTTTCCCAAAAACCGCGTGATCGGCATGGCCGGCGTTCTGGATTCGGCCCGCTTCCGGGCTTTCATTGCCATGGAGCTCAGCGTCTCCGTGGAGAACGTTCATGCGATGGTTCTGGGCGGCCACGGAGACACCATGGTTCCGCTGCCCCGCTTTTCCACCGTGGCGGGCATTCCCATTACGGAGCTGATGTCTCCGGAGCGCATTGAAGCCCTGGCCATGCGCACGCGAAACGGCGGGGCCGAAATCGTCGGGCTCCTGAAAACCGGCAGCGCCTACTACGCGCCGGCTTCGGCGGCCGTCGAAATGGCGGAATCCATCCTCAGGGACAAGAAGAAAATTCTTCCCTGCGCCGCTTACCTGGAAGGGGAGTACGGCATTTCCGGTTTGTTTGTCGGCGTGCCGGTCAAACTGGGCAAAAGCGGCATCGAAGAAATTATTTCGCTGCGACTGCTGCCTGAAGAGCAAAAGGCCCTGGAGAAATCCGCCGCCGCGGTTCGGGAGCTGGTGGACGCGATGAAAAGGATGGCCTGAGTAGGGGAAAGCTGACAATAGGTGGTTGCCCAAAGATATCCCTTTGAGCGGCCATTGGGAGTGTTTTGTAATACAATCTTGGCGAAGCGAAAGATCAGCCTTTGACAACTGTTTGAGCCGAAGGCGAGTTTTGTCAAAGCCTTTCGCAAGCCTTAGATTTATACAAAACGCTCACAGGCAAGCGAAAAGGGTATCTTTGGAAAACAGGCCATCAAGACATACAGGAGGCCACCATGGCTTTTTTTACAGCGGATGACGGGGTTCGCCTTTATTATGAAAAAAGCGGCAGCGGAAAGCCGGTTGTGCTGATTCATGGATTGACGGCCAACTCTCTTTTTTTTCAAA
>Ga0208822_1001025_pt1 | contig 20458 bp, 28 predicted proteins | sample AD_STIC08_MetaG_FD_184435 | JGI IMG/M metagenome (GOLD analysis project Ga0208822, IMG submission 184435) | Active sludge microbial communities of municipal wastewater-treating anaerobic digesters from USA - AD_STIC08_MetaG (SPAdes) (version 2) | ecosystem: Engineered > Bioreactor > Anaerobic >...
ATGTCTGTTAGTTTGCAGCTAACAGACACAGCAACTATTTAATTTTCGTTTCCAACTTAACCAATTATAAAACCTCGCCAGGCTGTTTAAAATAGCTATTTTTCGCTCTGTAGACTTAAAATCATAGTTAAAATTTTTCAGCTTGTAGCAAGCCCAACATTCATTATTTGCGTTGAGCACTTCCTGTAAACTTCAACAAACAAAATCCTAAAACCCTTCATATTCAACACCATTTACTACTACTTTCGTTCCTTTTTTGCTGCTCTCCGGCTTATTTTTCTGTTTTTTCTGTAATTCAATTTTATTATCCGGTTCCGGCTGCTGCTCCGGTTGTTCCTGCTTTGGTTCTGGCTCGGGTTCCGGCTGGAGCTGCTCCGGTTCTTTTTTAAGTTTTAAGCCCTGTGGCTGCTTTATCGGTTCTTTGGTCTGGAGCTTCTCACCGCTTTTAAAATGTCTTATATTCTCGGGTACTTCCTCCGTTTCCTGCTGCGGTTCTTCCTCTGGTTCTTCAATCTTCCTATTACCGGACTGTTTAAAAATCCAACTCCGGTCAATAACCTTCCCTTTTTCCGGTTCTTGTTCTTCCTGCTCCTGTTCCTCCGGTTCATCCTCTACTATGTAAATTTTTCTTTCTGGTTTTTGCTCCTGCTCCGGCTGCATCTGCTCCAGCAATTCTTTTTGTTCCGGCTGCTGCCGTTCTTTTTTCTTCCAGCCCTTGAAAAAGTTTAGAATTCCCTTTTTCTGCTTCGGCTGCTCCTTTCCTGCTTCCGGCTCTTGTTCTTCCTCTGCATCCTCTCCAGGAGTTCCTTTTTTGGTTAGCATACCGCCTTTAACATAATTACCAAATTTTAAATGTTTATCTTCATAGCAATACGCCTGGAACTCAAAAGTATCTGAACCTATGGTATACATGAAACGCCCTAAAGTATCGTCTATCTTTGTTGCCTGGGTGTTCCCTAAAACCATTTCGGAAGCCTGGCTGTCAACCATACGCCCGGATATTCTTATAGGCAAGTTATTTTTTATCTGCCCCGGGATAACGTTAGCATCCGGTCTTTGTGTAGCCAAAATCATATTAATTCCTGTTGCCCTGGATAGTCTGGCAAGTGTGGAAAGCTCCGCTTCTATTTCCTCATAAATTTTCTTTTCCTGCTTAACCTTCCCTTTCTTATCCAGCATTTCCGCAACTTCATCACAGAATAAGAGAATTCTACAAAGTTTTTTTCTAGGGAATTTTTTATTATATTCGCCCAGGTTCTTAACTCCCTGCTGTCTGAATAGCTTTAATCTTTCCTCATTCTCCTTTGTAAGCTCTCTTAGGACTTCCAAAGCCCTTTTCCTGTCCATGATTACTTCGCCGAATTTCTCATAATCAAGCCCGAATTCTACACCGCCCTTGAAGTCAATCATATAGGGCAAAACGCCTTTTTTAACACATTGCCAAAAAATACACCTGGTCAATACCGACTTTCCCGACCCAGTAACCCCGGCTATAAGTGCATGGGGTACTTTGTTTAGGTCAAAAATAACTTCTTCAAGCATTGCACATCCTACAGTAATTTCAAAATCGGCTTCCCTTATGTTGTCGTCTGTCCAGGGGATATAATCTTCAAGTCCATATTCTGATGGTACGGTGTGGAGCTTCACAATCTGCTTTGACTTTTTATCATTGACCATTTTTATAATGTTGCAGTCAAAAGCGGTCTGTATGTCCTCAAATTTATCTTTCCAGGTTTGCAAGGGAATGTTTGTTTTGAAGGTATAAATAACTTTCTTTCCCTTTTCCTCTTGGTCTAAGAATACCGGAAAGTTCTTTTTTTCTATCTTTTGCCCTGTAAAGCTGTCATGCACTTTCCTAGTACCTCTATAAAAATTCATATCGTCAAACTTTTCAGTAAAATTTTCAATGAACTTATTGTACTGCTCGCCCTTCCCATACAGGAATAACAAAGGGATTCCCGGCGATAGATAAAACAAGTATTTAACATATTTCAGATAATCTTTTTGCGGCAGCATACCCCAGAAAGTAACCCTAAATCTAATCAATGCCCAACCGATCACCACCAGGACACCCAAAATCACAAAGTTACTTTTCTTTTTATTCAGCTTTTTAATGCCCCAGTATACGGACTTTGAAAAGTGGGAAACACCGTTTCCTATGCCCTGGATTGCCAGATTTATATAATTTGTAAACTCCTGTTCGTAATGGCTCATTTTTTCACCTTCTTAGGCTTTTTTGCTATCTTTTTTTTATTTAGGTAAAGGTTTGTGTACTCCATGTCTGTATGTCCTAGCTGCTCCCGGATGATTTCCTTTGCTTCCATCCGTTTTAATCCGGACTTTGTTAAATCGTCAAAGCGTTCCTGGGCGTTTATCCGTCTTAAATCATGGGTTTCAATTCCGTATTTCTCAGCTTTGTGCCGTATATAGTCCTTACAGTAGAATAATTTTTCTTCGCTGCTGCTGTTCTCCAGGAGCTGCCCCAGGCGGTCATATAAATAATTATCTTCCCTGGCTGTCACATCCCGGGGATTCGGCTCATTTTCCTTTTCGCCTTTCCCCTTGCCATATTTCACATGAACAAATATTTTACCGTCTTTCAGCTTTATGTCGTCCTTTTGCAGCTCTGAAATCTCCTTGACCCTCAACCCGGTTTGTAGTTGAAGCCTTAAAGCCAGCTTTAGCTTTTCATTTCGGATTGCATTTATTTTTCTTTTGATACTATCAGCGTTAATGGTTTCTTTTTCCTCTGGCATATCAGCACCCAATACTTTATTTATTAACTTGATTTTTAAACATTTGCCTAATGATTATATAAATTTCATGCCAAGTTTTACCTTGAAAATAATAATCTTTTATAAGAGTACCTATTTCTACATAACCTAAAATATAAATCACATTAATACCTATTAAAAATAACCATTCTAAAGTATTTCTAGGATAAATTTTGTATACAAAAACAAAGAAAGTGATAAAAGGAGTAACCATTCCGTTGATGAAGTAAACTGTAATCTTTATAGCTTTTAACCAATCTAATTTAATCTTCATTTAAAACCCTTTGGAAAGGTCTTGCCAAAGCTATCAAGGAGATAATACAAACGCCTGTAATAATCAAATCCATAAAATAGTTGGTTGGTTTGAGCGTGAACAGCTCCGTAATAGTTTTTATCCCAAACCTACCGCCAATGACAAACAAAGCTATCATAAGGATTATAAATAAAAATTTCTTCATAACGACCCTCCCATATACCCTCTTTTTTCGATATGTTACCCCTTGTAAATACTTAAATCTAGGCTTTTTCATCTCTTTTTAAGTCCTTTAAAGTCTTATATGCCGAATACTTAATAGTAACAACCCTCTGAACCCTATTATTAATCCTTTGGGCATTGGTATACTTGCCATCCTCGGCAATCAGCCAGCCCAGGTTTTTATATAGCTTCATGTAAAATTCTATATGGTCTTTTTCAACTCCATTTTGTTCTAACGCTGTCCGAAAGGATACAGGCTTAAAATTAAGGTACTCACCGCCCTTTGTCTCCATATACATTGGCTTCCCTATTTCCTTTGTAAGCTCGTAAAAATGGTCTACTGTCAAAACAAACTTGTGCAATACATCATCCCATGTCAACACCTGCTCACCCCCTCCCCTGTTCTCCAGTTCCTTTCCGTTCGTCCTCCTGGTGTCGCTCCGCTGTTGCGGAGCGTAGGCTCGCCCTGCTCGCCTGGTGTAGATTGATATGTTGCAGCGTCGCACCCGGAACGGCTGGACGCTGCAACATATCAATCTACACCCCGAGGAATATATATGAAAAGTTGCACCCACAACTTTTCATATATATTCCCCTAGAAACGGTTCGGTAATTAAAACGTGTTATATGTTCGTGCCACAATCAAATATTTGCGGAAAAATCGCAAGGTAACATTTGGCGGTAATTTTGTGGAAAGTACATTTCCATTTTGTTACTAAAAATGTTACCCTTCTATTCTAACAGACTTTCCCAGTTCACACAAGGAAATAAATGCCATTTTGAAGAAAAATTTTTACTCCTTTATTTTAAATATTAAATCATAAAAAGAATAAAAGCAAATACAAAGATAAAAGCTAATAAGTTGGAGCAATACCATTTTGAAGGTCAAACAGTTCAGAACCTAGAAAGAAATGGAAATTTTTAGCACTTGACTATTAACATGTGGAAGGATACCCCCTATTTTGACTATTCACATGTGATTATAGATTTTCCTTGACTATGCACATGTGGAGAAATCAAAAAAAGAACGTCATTTTGCCAAATAGTAGCAAATAAAACGTTCTTTTAGTAAAAATATGGTTATTTTTCTTCCGTTCCCTCTCCCCTTCTCTCCTGGGGTATCCTCTGCATCCACGCCAGGCGTTTAAAAGGGTAACACAAATAGCCTGTATTACCAGGCTTTTATCTTGCTGCTATTGATTTGATTAGTCCAGGCTCTATACTTCGGTATCGGAATACTGTATCACATAGAGCAGCCACTACTTTATTGAACTTCTCCCGGTTGTCCTCAAAGATAAAATATAGCTCTCTTATTGCTGCCATTGTGTACGCTATCCGGTAGTTACTACAAAATGTCGTTATCTTGTGATATAGGCTTTTATAGCGGTCTGAATCGGTGTAACGTTGGTTGTAACGTTTTAGTTTGATTGTGAGCTTTCCGTTATAGTCTGTTATGGTAAAATACTTCCGTAATATGTCTATGTACGTTTCTAGTTCTTCCTGGTTCTTGACCCCTGCCCACTCCTGGAGCTTCTCCCGGCTCATGCGGAATTGCTTATCCGGTCTATATACCTTTAGGAGCTTCAAAATAAGCTTTTTAGCCTTTACATTTAGGTTTTTAAAGTCTAATTCATGCAGGAAAAAGAAATTTGTTTTTAAATAGCCTTTTCGGGTGTCCTTGTAGTCCAAGAATTGATTATTTACGAATGTAAAGCTCCAATCCTTTTCAGTATTGAACCAGTTAATAATGATAATGCCCTTTTCCTCCAGGGAATTAAGAATGTTATAAAAGCCCTGCTTAGAGACATGAATATTAAGGCATGTAAACTTGTAGTTTATGCCCCTAACATTCCCTAGCTCATTCTGATACTGGCAGCAATACAGTATAAAGTCTATTTCCTTCTTGCTGCACTTCTCTAAAATTTGGTCTAGTAGCTCATAAGCAACTTTTTGCAATTCTTTCCCCTTTCTGTCCGGGTTTGGCTTTGGTAATAAAATTAAAAGGGTTGTGTACCCCGGAAGGCACACAACCCAATATTTTCTAGTTTTGGATTGTAAAACTGCTTTTATTTTTTTAACCTTTGTGATATAATTAATTCTATATCACATGATATTAATAGCAGTTTTGGAAGCCGTCGGTATGTGGGTTATACCAAAAGCGATTTTCTCAATAGTAGCGATATTTTGAAAATCACCGGACTGTTATTTAATTTTAAAATTAGTTTAACAAATATTGCAATCAGTTACAAGTAGGAAAGCCTAAAATTAAATTTTTAGGCTTTTTTACTTGTCCGGACATAATTTTATATTCCGGCACGATAAAAAACGCCTTAAACCGTTTTTGGAGCTTCTCCGGCTACTTTTTCTTTAGATGGTATTATCTGTACTTGGTTTGAAGTTACCCCCAGCTCCCCAGGGCATAAATCCATTGATAAATCCATTACAATATCACCCTGTACCATGATTCTATTTTCCATGAAGTTATTTTCATCAAGTCCAGCCTTTTTGAGCTGCTTTTCATTTACAAATACAGTAAATTGTATTTTACTCCCTGGTGGCAAAGACTTTGCAACATTTGGGTTTCCGCTTTCGTGCATCTCGAAGGAATATACCTTAGTTGCGTTTAGTTCCTTCCCCATCAACGCCTTAACCATTTTTAGTGGTGTTGTAGGAATTCCGGTAACTGTAATCTTCTGTGGCATGTCTATACTCCTTTCTAACTTCCTGTAGGGTTTCCGTCATATTCACCACTAATTTGTATTTCCGCATCCTGGTAGGCTTCGTCCTCTTCCAGATTATCCTGGTCAACGTATTTCCTACACTTGGCATAAAGCCATATATTCATTGGGCGGTTATTAACAAGCTCTATTTCATCAAAATCAAACTCCGCATTCCTGGTCAAATAATCTTCTATAATCTCCTGGAGGTCTTCCTCGTTAATCTCAATTTTTCTTTCTACAAAGCCCTCTGAACTATAATACTTTGTTGGAAAAACTTCACGCATTGCCTTAATTCCTTTCTACAACTATTTTACACGTCGCATAATAATTTCTTCCTGTTTTGTTACTTCATTTTCAATGCGTTCTAACTGATCGGTGTGTTGCTTGTGTCCATCAAATAGGGCTTGAACTTTCGGAACAAGCTCATTTTCCATGCGTATAATATCGTTTTCTAGCTTTACAATGTCGGCTTTGTCTGCCTTTTCATCCAATTTTTTATCTACAGTATCAAAACGCTGCATAATTTCCGAATACATTTTAGTAATTAGGTCAAATGTCTTATCTTCCATTCTTTCACGCTCCTCTATCATTTTCAAATTCAACATTTGAACCCTGTAAAGTATCAGTTATAAAATCTATTGGAACACAGACTCTATTTTCTTTTAAAATTATTGGTAATGTCTTATATTCTCCGTTTTCTTTAACTATTGCGGTATCATGTCCCAACATACACCTAAATTCTTGTTTATCCTTACTTACAATAGCTGTATTGGTATTACCTTCCCACCTAATACTATAATCCATAGCATTTACTACAAATCTAACCGGAACATATAAATAATTATTTCTCATAAACGGTTTAACATCAGTAAATCTAACAACTTTACCATTAACTTTTACAATTATATTTGATTCATTTGCAGAGACTGACGCAATACTAGAAAGACAAACTACCGCAATAACAGCTATAATAATAATTTTTTTCATACCTTTACCTCCCTCACTAACTGTTTTAATAATACCTTGGTTGCTAAATATGTAATGCCTGAAAACATAACCACTAACATAAATACCGTCATTGACATACTGTTGAATGGGTTATAGGTATTTATTATTTGATAAAATAGCTGTAAAATGGCTGGTATATCCTCATGTATAAGCATTGGTTTAATAATCCATGCTGTAGTTTGATACCCAGTAACAACAGCTAGAACGCTGAACATAGATAAAAAATTAATACACTCCAAAACTCTTTTCATATTCTTATTCCCCTTTCCCCTGCTTCTGACTATACAATAGGTTTATTGCTTCGTCCACTATCTCATTATACGTAATATTAGGGTCTGTATAAACAAAAACTTTTAATTCCTGGAGCTTCCGAATAGTTGACTGTCTTAATGTATAGCTCCTTTTTACGCTTAATTCTTCACTTCCTAAATTCTTAGATTCTAAAGAATTTTCCCGTTTTCCTTCTTTCCTGTTTCTCCCCTGTTCCTCAATACTTTCAAACAATCCCTTGCTTCCTGTCTTAGTCATGACTTAACACCTCATCCGCTAAATTTGTATAATCAATATATCCGTTGCAATTTGTATTATAAAATGTGATTGGCTTTTGTTCGTCCTGGGCATATTCAAGCTCACTATTAACCCTTATAACCGTTTTAAATACCTTGTTTTCAAATACCTGTAGCTTTTCCAAATCCCCTTTAATTTCCTTGTGCTTGTTTATCCTTTGGTCAAACTTCGTTAGAACTATACCCATAATGTCAAGTTTCTGGTTCAAGTTGTCTTTTACAAGGGTGTAAGTCTTTAAAAGGTGCTTAATACCTTTAACCGAAAAGTACGAAGGATACACCGGAATTATTATATAGTCACTTGCTGCCAGGGCGTTTATACTTAGCAGCCCCAGGGATGGGGGGCAATCCAATAAAATATAGTCGTAATCATCCCTTACCTGGTCTAGCAGCTTCTTTAAAACAGTTTCCCGGCTTATAACATTACTCAAAGTTTGCTCTGCATCTGCCAGGGATATATCAGACGGTAACAGGTCAACATTAAAAGAAGTTTTCTTTGTAATTTCCAAAATTCCTTCCTTCTTAACTTTTTTCTGTGATATTAAAAGGTCATAAATTGATTGCTCCAGGGTTTCATCATCCACGCCCAGGGCATTAGTACAATTTGCCTGTGGGTCTAGGTCAACCATTAAAACTTTATTTCCTTTCATGGCTATAGCACTTCCTAAATTGCTTGTTGTGGTAGTCTTGGCTACCCCTCCCTTTTGGTTAAACACGCCTATTATCTTTCCCATTCCTAAACCTCCTATATTCTTAAATTCCTAAATTTTATTATACTTAAATTCCAAAATTCCTACAACCATAAAATTTTGGCTCTTCGCTTTCCTGTTCCTCCCCTGGATGCTCTTTAAAATTTGATGGTTTTCCTCCGGAAGTCTCGACACAAGTACGGCAATATTCAGTATTTATATTAATACACTTTTGGCAATCTGAAATCATAATTTTTTACTCCTAATTTAGATAGTTTCTAGCATTTTTTCTATCATTACCTTAATAGCCCGCTTTTCAATATCAGTAAACATAACATCTAACCCTTCACCATAATTATGTATAAAATCCCAAAACTCATGGTACGCACCGACTATATTTTTATCATTGCACTTCATTATTGTTGATATAAAACAGTGATTTTGCCTACCACTAAAACATTTATATTCTCTAAATTTAACAAAATCAAGTTCTTGATTAAGCGTTTCCACAGGAATATCACTAAGACCGAGATACTCATATAACCATTTCAGAGTTTCTTCAATATTCTCTTGTTTCAAACGCTGTAGTATATATTCCTTTTGGTTCTTCTGTTCCTTTATTTTTTTAAAACTAAACATTATCTCACTCCTTAACATTCTTTTATTCTTCCCTTCTTATTCTAACCCTCATACCCTCATACAAAAAAGGATGTTCCAGGTCACTATTATAAAAATAATAGCCTGTATAGTCGTTCTTGGTCGTATGCTCAACCCTTCCGGAGTACCACTCCCCATCATCAAAAACCTCCAGGTAATCACCGCAGGAGAAAAACCAGCCTAAACCCTTTCCGTTATCTCTTACAAGCTCAAATTTGCTTCTGTCTCTATCTTCTATAAGCCTTCCCTCAATGGTTGGTAATGAGTACCTTTTTAAGCGGTCTATAGCAGTATCAAGCCTTTCAATGATATTTTCAATAATGTTGTATGCTGCTCTATCTTCAAAACTTCTTTCTTTTGCCTTTTGTGCTTCCTCAAAAAGTTTTTCAATGTCTGACTTTGCAAAACTCAATTTATCCATAGCCTTTAAATAGTTATTATTCATGTGTTTTCCGTCCTTTCAACATTATAAATTCTTAACTTCTTACATTCTTAAATTCCTAACTTCCATCTAATTTTAATTTATTCATTCTCATTGATGATACTATCAGTTTATCCAAGGCCTGGGACTGACAGATTATTTCCGGATTGCTCAAACTGCTGCTTTTTTCTATAAGGCTGTAGAGCTTCTCCCGGTGTTCCTCCTGTAATACCTTTAAATCCTTTTCTTTTGGCTTCATCAATTCACCCCTTTTGTATTGTGTGATAGTACAAAAGAGGTTATAATGATTTATGGAAAAGCTCGGTTTTCTTGGTGGAATGGCGAGCTGCTCCGGTGGGGCGGACTATTTTATAGTCCGCTTTCCTCTTTTGTATTTAATTCCTAAATTCCTAACTTCTTAAATTCTATTATACTTAAATTCCTAAATTCTTGCAAGTGTTTTTTTATTTACCTATCCCCATTACTCCTATATTGTTTTGTATTACGAAGCTTTCTTCCTGATGCAGACGTACTCTAAAATTTTGTATTACATTTAGGTCATTCACCTACTATTTTGTAATCTTCGGGCAAACAGACTTCTTTAAGATAAATTCCTTTTTGTAAAAACAGGCTATCTTTTTGTACATTCTTATAGATTACAATAGGATTCTTATATTTTTTGCTTCGATTTATTGGCACTTCTGGAGCCGCCATAATACCCGTGGTACATAGTATACTATCTTCTTTTACCTCACCATTAATAGAGTATTCCAGATTATAGTACATTCTTGGGCTTGAACCATTTACTATAATTTTTTCAATTGAGTTTAAAGGTGCTTCCTGGGCCTGTATCCCTCTAAGCTGAATTTCTTGCATAGTGCATAATATAACAACCGCACTTATTAAAGCTAATATAAAAATTGATACTTTAGGATACTTTACTATAAATCCCTTTATTAAATTTATAGGCTTCATAATACCTTTCAGCGTTATAGGCTCTATAATCTTTACAGGCTCGCTTTTAATTGTGTCCACTATTTTAATTACTTTCTTTTCATCCGGCACAGTTTTATTCCCCCTTATATTCCCATTATTGGAATTTGATAAATTAGATTTTATTAAAACTTTTTAAATTTATATCAAACTACCTTTTTTTCAAATCCAGTATTTAAGCATGTTCTAAGATTTTGTCTTTCCGGATGCGTTGCAGCTGCTCCCACTCTGCAGGAAGAGATCCGGAAGCAAAATAACTGGAAATTATTCAACCAAATAAAGACTTAAATATTACAATTAAATCATTTGTAGAGTTATGTATTATGTGAAGGGCTATTCCAAAGGCTATACTTCCGGTAAACTCAAATAATGTAATGGTCATTATGGCACACATTGAAGCACTAATCATTGCTATTGTCTCATGCCCCCAGGCGAAAAATAAAATATTTCCTACTGCAAGAATGCCAACAACTACCCTATACAAAATAACCCTTTTACCCAAAAATTGTTTAGCTGTTCCTTTTGCAAAATCATAAAAAACGCCCCTAAATGCAATTTCTTCCCATATCGGGGTTAATATATCCGCTGAAATTAAAAGGAAAATGTATGTCATTAAATCCCTTTGCTTTATAGCACTTGATATATCCTTACTTGACATTTGAGGGGCATTACTTAAACCCAAACTTTCATTCAGTTTCATAAAAAATTGATTTTGAGTTAATATTAAATCTATAATGACAAAACCAAGCAGGAGAGCAATTTTAAAAGCAATCTTTTTACCCTTTGAAAAATTGCTCCTGTCAATTATTTTTTGGCTGCTGCCTTGCTGCGGACGCATTAACCATTTATACATTACAATAAAGCTAATTACAATAATAGCGTCATAAACTGTATTTAGCATGTTAAAAGCCCCTTATCTTTAGAGTTGAACCAATCAAAGCCACTACCAAAAGCAAAAATATATATTCCGATATGCCCCCGGTCTTAACGATAGGCAATGCAAAATGTTTATCAGAAAAGGGGAATAAAAGCTCTATTCCATGATTACTAAGGCAATCCGTAACAATATGTATTACATAGCCTATAATCAGCCCTATAACAAAGTTTTTTATGTTCCCGGTGTAAAACTGTGTAACTGCGTAACATATCCCCGAAAAGCCAAATAAACCTATTAAGCTATGGGTAAATTTCCGGTGGGCTGACAGAGCCGTAAGAACCAGAAACACACCAACCATTTTAAAAACTGTTGAGCCATATAAAAAAGCTGCTGCCCCCAGCAATATAAAAGTTATTTGCAGGGTTAATTTATTTTTGAATATTAATATCTTTTGGTTAATACTCGCCTTTGGGTGGTCTATGTCTGGCAACAATGAACCAATTACCGCCCCAGCAATCACCGGCACGAATGGAAATGAAAAGCCGGTGCAAAAAAGAGCTGCCACTCCTGCCCCTGTCAATGTATGTGTTTTACTTGTCATTTGTTTTTACACCTTTCTATAATTCCTTATGTAGTGCTTCAAGCATGGGAAAAAGAAATAACCGAATCCCTAAGAATAGTACAATAAAGATAGCAATAAATAACAGTATTCTGGCTATAATAAATTTTGCTTTTGAAGCCCAATTTTTCAACTCACTATCCCCTTTTATTAATTGTTTGTGATGTCCAAAGTAGCAAATACCCGGGCTTCCCGGTTTTTCTCTATAGAAATATAATCCCCTGTTTTTTCCTCGGGTGGTGTCGGCTGCGGTGTTCCTCCTGGTGCTGGCGTTGCCCCTGGGGTCGGTGTTGCTCCCGGTTTGGTTTCTTCCTTTACGGCGATTTTATTCCCCTCCAGGAAGGTTAATACAGGGTATGGATTAACCCATTCGTCAATATATTCCCCTGTACCGTCGTTTTTCTTAATCTGTAGCCCTATATGCAAGTGTTTTATAAAATTGGTGTCTACTGCTGCCGGATTCTCCGGCATACTATCCACTGGTATAGCGTCACTATACCCGGTGCTTCCAACATAGCCTATAACTTGCCCCCCACTTACGGAAGCCCCTTTTGAAAGTTTTAAATAGTAGGGGTGGAGCTTCCGCATGTGTGCGTAATACCAAAACCTTTTACCGTCTGTGCTTCTTATTCCGATTCTCCAACCTCCGGCGTTATTCCAGCCAATAGTCTCAATCGTTCCATCCTCAACGGCTACAATGGGGCTTCCTTCATCACTTACAACGTCGTTTCCGTCGTGCATGGTTTCATCCCCATAACTTCGCTCGTCCAGAAAGTCGTCCGAATAGGAAGCACCATAACCGCTTGCTATAGGAAAATAGCTGTTATAATAAAATTTCCTTATGGTCTTTGTTTCCTCTGTACCCTTTTCCTTATCCCCTGTTGTTACCTTCTCGTCATAGTAGGAAACAAGCCCACTATAGGAATTACTGTAATTCTCTTGAAGGATTTTATATGTATCTTCATCACTGGGAACGGAAAAAGGCTTTGCCATGTTTGCCAAGTCCTCCTGGGTGTATTCCTCAAAGCTCCCGTAATCAGTCGCATAAGCAGCCAGCAAATCCGAATAATTAACATTCGTTTGAGTGTAAAGCCTTATTGCATCCTGGAACGCCAGAAAAAAATTAGATTCTTTTTGTATGGCTTTGCTCGGGTCGCCTGGTGACATGAAAAAAGCCAGAACCAGGAGCATTAAAACAAGTGGTATTAATGCAATGGACGCATACATAGCAATTTTAACTTTGATTGCCTTTTTAACCTGGCTTTTTGCTTTGCTCTCTTTCCTCTTAGTTTTCAAAATATCACTCTCCAAGGCGTTTCCATGTCCATTTTGTGCCGTCTGTATCAAACTCTATTATCTCGTCTTTATCTGTGTTATACTGACATTTAAAGTTTTTGGACTCCACTTCATTTCCAGAAAAGACTAGAGTTTTTGTTTTTTTATCATAAACCCCACCATTTGTTTTAGTGCTTTTGCCGTTTTGGGTATCTTTTATTGTGTAACTGTAGGTATTGTCCTTTTCTTTTGCTATGGTATAAGTAAATCCATTCCCGGCATCCCAATTTCCAATCATTTTATTTATTTCGCTTTCCTTGCTTCCGGAACAACCAACAAGGCTAAACACAACCAGCAAAACCGCTAAAATCAACGACTTTTTCATTTAAAAACCTCCCATTTTAAAAATTAATGCCTTCTCATTTTTGTACCGCCGTTTCCTGCCGCTTTCCCTTTACGCTCCCGAACTCCTACAGGCTCTTTTTTCCTTACTGTCTCGGATGATGTCCGGGTTACTTCCGGTTTCTCTTGCCTGTTTTCCTGCCGGGTTTCCCTGTTTTCATTCTTTACTATGGTTGTTGTGGCTGCTGTTGCCGTTTCTCCCCTGGCTGCTGCTTCTGCTCTGGCTCTCGAACCTGCCAATATTTCCTTTGTGTCCTGCTCTTTCCGTTCTCTGTTGCGTTCCATAATACTAATAACGTTTTTAGGTCTTTCCGGCTCTGTATGGCTTCTTTTAACCAAATTGTCCGCACTTCCTCCGGCTCTCTCCACTCTCTCAATCTGCTTTGCCATGTTCTGGATTTCCTTATTTTCAAAGCGTGGCAAATTCATTTTCTCCCTGGTTTCTGCTTTCCTAACTCTCGGGTCGTATTCCGGAGCTGTTCCCCTTCTCCTGGCTTTAATTTCTGCTTCCTGCTTCAAAACCTCAACTTGTTTTTCCAGAACTTCTTCAGCTCTTTTTAAAAGCTGTTTCATTTCATAGTTAACATTTTGGTTTTGGCTGCCTGGATGGTTTGAACCGCCTTTTTCCATGCTGTCCGGTATACCGTCATTATCATAGTCATTTACTGTCCGGAATGTCCTATCTTCAAATGACTTTGAGCTTTCCGGAGCTTCTACCCTTATTCGTTCGTATGTCCTGCCGGAGCTGCCGGGGCTTCCGTAACTGTCCTCTGTTCCTGTATTCTCCAAATTGTCATACATTGTGCTGCTTCGTTGTTTTTCCTGGTGTTCCTCTTTATCCCTTCTCATGTACCTGTTAGAATAGCTTTTCCTCTGCAAATGCCCAGGAAGTGCGTAATTCATGCCCTCCCCTGCTCTCATAATCATTCTGTTAGCTGCTGCCGGGTTTTGAATGGTCTGCTTCATCACCATAAACATTTCTACAATGTCATTTCGTTTCAAGTAAATAATCACGTAAATTATGAGCTGCAACAATAGTGTTACAAGCCAGCCTTTTTCCTCTGCATGGGTGAATAATGCACTATTAAAGGCAATCAGCATAGACAGGAAGAAAACCAATATTATTTTTGTTCCGGCTGCTGCTGCAACTTTTAACGCCCAGTTCCCCAAAACTTTTGGACCAATGGACGGAATGAGTGCAAGCACAAAAACAATTACACCAAACAAAAATATTATAATGGTCAAGAACTGGAAGCCTATAACCAAGAGACAAAGGGCTGCAAGGATTAAAAAGGTTACTAGCATGGGTATTAAGTACATGATTTCAAAGCCCAGCCTTTTAATCCCCATATTGGTACTTGAAAACTGGTCGTTTTTTTCTAACCCTTTAAAAATATTTGTACGTTCTTTCCCCGGACTTTTGGAAAGAACCTCGGCGGTTTTTTGCTCTGCAAGGGCTTTATTCCCAAACTCCAAGTACTGCCAGGGCTTATGTACAAACACGTTCCAAATTTCATTACTTGCCTTTACGGTTGCAGCCGTTCCGGTCTGTCCTGTGCTTGTTCCTGCAAGAACCATTTTAGAAATTTCCTTTGTGCCGTTGTCAACCTGGGTCAATACCTGTATCGGGTGGGTAAAGTAATATAAAGCCAATGCAAGGATTACAACCGTTTGGAAAAAAGCTATCCATATTTGTATAGTCTGCCTTTGCAGGGTCTTAATAAAGAAATACAAGCCCATACACGATAAAATAATGATTGAAATGTTGTTATATACTTGCGTGTGCATGTTCCCGATGAACAGCTCCACCAGGTCTTTAAACCAGTCAAAAAAGGAAAATTCAAAGGCATAATAAAACGCAAGTATAAGCAAGTAGGCAAGCCCCTTCTGAATGTTAAAAATAACGTTTGCCAGGGTATTTGTTGCCGTATCAATGCTAAACATTCCGGTTGTAATGTCCAGGTAGTAATTATCCCTATATGTCGTCAAGTTGGGGTTTGGGTTGTTTGCCGGGCTGAACAAATCCGGAATGTCGGGGGATGCTGCCGACATTGGGTCGTTGCTGCTGCTCGGGTCGGCTGCAATAGCAGCCCCCGGAAGAAATATAACAAATGCTACCACCAATAAAAGCAAACATGCTATTCTACGCCACACCGTCCTTGACCCCCTTTTTTTTTGGTGGTGGAGTTGTTTTAAAGGCTTCAAACAAATGACCATACACATAGTCAAAAGATAGCTTTCCAACCCTGCCGTCCAAGTCTCTAAACATACATTCCCCATGACTTAACTTTTGGATTTTTTCTATATTCTCGTCTGTAACTTCAAGCTCCATGAATTCAAGGCTTCGCTTTATTTCTTCAACGTCGGTTATATGGAAACAGAATTTATATGACAAAGCGTTTCTTATACCCTTGTTGAAGTCTATATCCCTTGTGGAATGCCCTATAAATATATTTCCGGTCTTTAAACTTCTCCCGGTACGTGACAAGAACTCGAAAAGCTGGCTTCCCTGCTGTGTAACAGTCATTGACCAGGATTCATCCAATAAATTAATTTTTGGTAAACTGTTATCAGATAGGGCGAATTTCTTCGCAAATGAAGAAATAGGAAGCATTAAAACCGTTGACAGGGTTTGCTCCGGCGTGTATTCATCCTTTGGAATATCTCCCTTCGGCAGCTTCATATTCTGAACCTGGAGAATGTTTACCCGGTTTTTAAAGTTTAATCCGCTTTCCGTTCCATCCCCGAACAACAAGCCAGACATACCCATTTCACGCAATAAGTTAATCCTACGCCCAACCTTCCGGGCTACCGTTCTAAACTCGTCATTTTCCGGGAAGTTGTTCAACCTTTCAGCAAGCCCCAACATACAGGGGTTTCTAGTTCCTTTAACATAGTTTATTGATTCCATGATGGTTAAATACTCGTCGTCCTTCGGATGCAGCTTGAACAATTCGGCTAATATACTTAATGCCAGCTCTCCGGCTTCCTCAACATTTTCTCTATACATAGAAAATGGGTCTAGCTTGCCCCTGTCGTCGTCTCCTGCTGCCAATGTTGTAACGCTTATTTTGCCCTCCAGCTCCGGTAATTTGTAAAGCCACTTTGTACGCTCTCCCTTTGGGTCTATAACAAGCCCCTTTGCTCCGTTATACATAATAGCCAGGTAAAACAGCAAATTCATGTTAAAGGACTTCCCAAAGCCCAAATCACCCCAGGAAAAAACGGATGCGGAACGGTCACGAGCACACGCCAGGAGAATATCAAGGTATACATTACGCTTTAAAGTTCCTACAGTTCCGATATATGCTCCCTCGGTATCACCTAAAAATGTTGTAGCCCCGAATATTCCCCCGGCTAATGTCCTGGGCGGCAACGGCATTATATAATCCTTCATGTAACGCCCTGCCCCCGGGATGAATTCCATAAATAATTTTTCCTGGTCTGCAAGCGGTCTTTCAACTACAAAATTGCTGTCCTTGTAGTCACTTCTTACGGTTTTAACTCTTTCCTCCAATGTTGCTTTATCATCGGCAGCAATACAAAATGTTATTGTTGCCCTGGATAATGGAGATTTAGAAGCCTTTAATTCCGCTTCCAACTGGTCGGCGTAATCCTTGCCATACAATAAATCGTCCGGTATATCCTCATTATTCTTTTCTATGTGTTGTATCTGGCTTGTTATGGTCTTTCTCTTTTCCTCAATCTTTTTTATGCTCTTTTTATGCTCCACATTTTCAACATGAATACATACTTCTGTTTCAAAGGGCATTTCCTGGAGGAATAGCAGCCATTCATTCCCCGGGAACTCCATCCCATCCGGAATATGTGTAACTGGAAGAAATGCCTGGTATGATGTACGGTCATGGTGTACAACCTTTAAAGTCCTGCTTTCTGATGTGTCCACTATGCCGGATGACAACGTTAAAATGTCCTTTTTGTAAGGTCTTACCATATCCTCACCGCTCGGACTTTTAACCAGTTCAACAAACGGTGTCCAGGGTGTTTGCTCGAAGTCCTCGCCGATATTATACCGGAGCTGTATTTCCTCATTTAAGCCCCTAAAGAACATTCTCCTGTAAAGCCATTGAAGGTCAACGGCTGAAACTTCCTCGATTTCTATCCTCCTGGTCTGCGTCTTTAGGAACTCATTGGCAAGATTTTTATATATTTTTATTTTCCTTGCCAATATATCCTTTGTACTGACTGAAAAGTATTCATATATAGCCTGTTTAGGCTCTTTTACAAAGTATGACCAGGCATCTTTTATATTTTTCAGTATATCGTCCGATAAATCCAGCCTTGTAACAACATAAGTAACGTAATCGTTGACATTTCCGGATTGCTCTATTTTTTGGTTGATATGCTGACAAGTACCTTCCGCATGAGCTTTAACAGCGTCGTAAAGCTCGTCTGTGTCGTCGAGCTTTGCAATCAGATAATCAAAATGTGTATTTACATCCTGGCACACCGGAATAATTAAAATCTTTCCTTCTGTTCCAATGTTTGAAATAAACCTCGCCAGGCTGTTTAAAATAGCTATTTTTCGCTCTGTAGACTTAAAATCATAGTTAAAATTTTTCAGCTTGTAGCAAGCCCAACATTCATTATTTGCGTTGAATATCAAGTTTTGCTCAAAATACTGAATAGGAAATTTAAACATTTTGCCCCTCCTTCCACCATATTACATTATTGTAAATCGCAAAATTACTTTTATTTTCATGCTGTGAAAACCTCTTTTTTAAAATGCAGTAAATCAGCACATTACAGGCTTTTCTTTTTCCGGGGTGGTGCTGCATCCCGAAAGGATCAGGAGCAGCTCCGGAAAAAAACAACTGGAAAATTACTGTGCTTTCCTTACAAAACCCATTCTATAGACTACAGGAGTAACAAATTTAATCTTGTCATTCTCCTTTATTCCTCTAAATCGTTCCATCTGCTTAGGCATAGCCTTATAAATCAGATAGTCGAAAAAGAATTTATGGGGCATTTTCCCATCAAGTTTTATCTTGGTGAAGAATTTCATTATTGCATAGGGAACAATAATGTATTGAATGATAAAGGTTACTTCAAACGGCAGCATTTTCCCTATCAAAAAGCTAATACCCACCCCCACCATAAAATAAAGCAGCTCCCAGGGGTTAATAGGGAATAGCAGTTTTATATTTTCGATAGAGTATATTTTAAACGGTGTATTCCATACCAGGGCGTAAGTCCTTAGAATAACAAAATCCTTTTCTTCCTGTCCTGTAGCCATACCTTAACCCCCGAATATGATTTTATAAATTGCATTTCCTATCGTTGTAAATTTATCCGGATTGTTTACAAAGTATATCCCTATAGCCCCCAAGAAGATAGTACCAATCATCAAAGCCCACATTTTCTTGAAGAACATAGGCACTAAAATAATTACAACGGCTGCAACTGCTAACGCTGACGCTTGTTTTGTAACCCACGTTTTAATATTTTCGCCCCAGTCATTTTCCGCATATGCCACGCTAAAATTAGCCCCTACCAATAGGGCAGCGGAAAAAGCTATATAAAGCTTTTTACCATTCCTTTTCAAAACCTCTTTTAGTTTCTTCATGTTCTTTTGACCCTCCCATTTTATTTATTCTAGTTACCCTCATTAATAATTTTTAAATACTCGCTTTTAGGGTCTAATACAATACCGTTGTTACCATCTTCTAAAGCCTTTATCATTTCCATGTTTGCCCTAAAAGCTATCCCATGCCCCAGCGTTCCAATACAAAAACTATTTTCATTTGATTTTGAAAACGGCTTAAATTGTAATGGTTTACCGGAAGTATCACAGCCTATGTATACACCCTCTTTGTCCGTACAATTGCCCTTAAAACCGCTATTTTCCATTTTGCCCCTCCTAGTTCAGCTTTGCATTAAAGCTGTCAATCAAGTATTTGTTATCCTTCACGACAATTTTAATTTGAATAGCCTGTTTGAAAACCTGGTTGTTTATGCTGTCCTCTACTTCGTATTGAGTAGAAACAAGGTATTTACCGCTTTCTAATTCCCTGGCTTCAAATTCTTCTAATATGAGCTTTTTAAAATTATACCGTTTACCAAGCCCATTTTCGGTTTTGTTTATATCTGCCAGGTAGTAGGACATTTCCACGCTGTTTCCGCTGCAATAGGTCTTTAAAAAGTTTTCAACTGCGGACTGTATTTTTGCCTTTATGTCGCTGCTTACGTCCTTTCCCTGCTTTGTTTTTTCCGGCTTTGCTCCCTTGCCTGGTTCTGGAATGAATACCGGATAGTCCTCAACTAAATATTTTCCATTTGAAGCGTAAACAGGGATTCTTAAATATACATCATTTACAGTAACTATGTCGGGCTTTGGAGCTTCTCCAACTTTTAAAGTGTCCTGCTGCTGCTTAACGGTGTATCTAACCCTTAATTTAACATCAACATTAACCTTGTCTTTCCCTCTCCACTCGATTCTATAGGCTTCACCGCTTAAAGCGTCTATCTTGTCGTTGTAAGCTCCTATAAAATCAAGGTTTGAATACTTTTTCATACGGTTGTCATAGTCGGTATTATCACCCTTATATGTCATATACTCAATAGCAAACATCCGGGCAAACGCCGACGCTTCAAAGTCTATACGGTCGGTATAGTCCTTTTCTGTCTTATAGCTTTCTACAATGTCGGTTACTGTGTTTGCACTATTGGGCTTTAAATATGTACCAACACCACGAAGCACCAAGAACGCAACAACCACCCATAAAAAAATCCTGCCTATTCTTTGGGGTAAAGCACTTTTAACCTTATTTACTTTTTCCTTTTTTCCGAATAATCCCATTTTTTCACCTCCTTTCAATGCCTAAATTAAAGGGGATGTCTGTTAGTTTGCAGCTAACAGACACAGCAACTATTTAATTTTCGTTTCCAACTTAACCAATTATAAAACCTCGCCAGGCTGTTTAAAATAGCTATTTTTCGCTCTGTAGACTTAAAATCATAG
>Ga0208822_1001034_pt1 | contig 20401 bp, 14 predicted proteins | sample AD_STIC08_MetaG_FD_184435 | JGI IMG/M metagenome (GOLD analysis project Ga0208822, IMG submission 184435) | Active sludge microbial communities of municipal wastewater-treating anaerobic digesters from USA - AD_STIC08_MetaG (SPAdes) (version 2) | ecosystem: Engineered > Bioreactor > Anaerobic >...
AGCCTGGCGGACGGACGATGCCGGATTGAGGCTGGCGAGCAAGTTCCAGCCGTCATACACGTATCGCACGTCGTTGGTGGGGTTGCCGCTCCAGGTCGGGTTGCCCCACACCTGCTTTCGGATGCGCCGCCCTTGGTGGTCGTAATCGAACTGCAACGAAATCTGCGGCCCCGCGCCAGTCCCCGCCGCCAGCTTCACCAGCCGGTTCTCCCCGTCCCACGTCAGTGTCCACGTCCCGTCGTTCACCAGATTCCCGGGGCACTGGCCAGAGGCCGTGGACCGCGAAATACTCGAACCACGCGAACAACCCCGACGCGGATGGTTTTTCCGGTTCGCGTGGTTGGCGTGGTTCGCGGTTAAATTCATGAGAACAAGCGGAGCGTAGTTCGGCACGGTGCGTTGGCGATACCGGTTCAACAACTTCATGCGTGAGTGACTGTTGACCATCTCAACTCAAACCAACTTTCAATTCAACCTAAACTTCGCAGCGAAGGCGTCGCGTCCAATGCCGGAGAATAGTCAAGCCCCGGCAGGGACGGCATCGTTCTGACATTTTGGCGATAATTCGCGAGTGTCGAGACAACGTACTGCGTTGATATTCTGTGAGTTGCGCACGGTCAGGCGCTGCTTCAGTCATCCCGGGCCATGCCTCAGTGATTTTGGATGCATACTCGCTTTCCCGGGCGGAGTCTAGACCAACCCGAGCACTCTTTTCCCGAGGCGTTTACGGCGTCGGGGATTAGGCAGTGAGCCGAACAATTCCTCCCGGCTGAGCCGTTGCATCTTCCGGAGTGTGCGCTGGACCGTGCGCCAGTTGAGGATGGCTTGCTTGAGCCACTGATACTGCTCCTGGGCGGCTGCAAGTGCTCACGTATGCGACGCTGCTCTGGCAACTGTTGCGTTCGCTCATTGAAGGCGCCCTCGATGGCCTCGTTCGCCTGTTGGGCCGCAGAGTCATCAACCAGGTCAGCTCCGGCAGTCGATCCCCCATCTCCCATCTCCGATCTCCCATCTGCGATCTCCGATCTCCGATCTCCGATCTCCCATCTCCGCGCTCTCTGTGCCTCTGTGGTTGATCCCCCTCGCTGAATGTCACCGTACGGAATGAACCACAGAGACGCCGAGGACACAGAGAAGGCCATGGCCGGGCAATCTGTGTTCCGCCCCGAATCTGTGAGGGACGGACTCCACACCGATTCAGGACGGAACACAGATTGATCCCGGAGAGTGACCGGCTGCGACCTGCGGAAACAGCCCTGTCTCGAAGGCCCGCAAGCTCCACTCGACTACGCGCTAAACTCTCTACCCCGCAGACACCAATGGCCGACTGTACGCTACTGACCCGTTTCCAGCCGCGAAAGAACACAAGGACCACAAAGAAGTGAACGTGTCGGCTTTGCGCTCTTTGCGTTCTTTTGGGGCTAAAGACCTCCCCCGCAAGACAAGCCGCATCAACGGAGGTGCGTTGCGAGTCCTCGCGGCCATTGATCAGGGGGTGGAAGGCTTCCTGGAGGAGGCGCTCCAGATCAGCGCGGCGCAGGTCGCGGTGCAATTGCAGGCCGAAGCATTAGGCTATCTCTGATTCGCCCAGAACGGCGAAATTATCGCCAAAATGTCAGGTTCATATGGGCAAGGCGCATTAAATCGTTGAATGTCAATGCTCCCCATGGACATCGTTCAGCGCCGCCAGTTCTCCGGCTGTCGTTGGCGTCCGTTTCGGTCCCAAGCGCGAGAAGCTCTCGCCAGCGCAGATTCCCTTGCTCCTGGAGGAGGTGAGTCTGATGACGGAAGAAGTCGAACAAGAGGCGCAGCGCCCTGCCGACCAGAAGCAGAACCCACTGCCCAGGGCCAAGCAACCCCGTCCCAACCATCCGGGCCGGGAACGATTGCCGCAGAGCCTGGAGCGACGCGAAGAGATCATTGCCTGCTGCCCAGAAGATTGTCGCTGTCCAAAGTGCGGGGGCGAACGGCCGATCATTGGTTACGAGACGCGTGAGGAGTTGGCCTGTGAGCCGGCGAAGTTTTGAGTGCGGGTGATCAAACGGGAGAAGCGCGGTTCCCACTGCCAGGAAGAGCAAGGCGTGGCGACCGCGCCAGCTTCGGCGCAGATCGTGCCCAAGAGCAAGCTTTCCGATGAGTTCATCATCGAGGTACCGGCGCGCAAGTATCGGGAGCACCTGCCGGTCGGAGCATCACGCATGAGCGCAGGGCTTCCGTCTGGCCCTTGGCATGCGGCACTCCGCTGCGGCTTTGCTCCGAGCACTCCTCCGCTCCGCCTCCGTTCCGCTCCCGCGCAGCCAACGGCCAGACCGAAGCCCATCTTCATCGGCTCACAGTTTCCACCCCTCCTTGATCTTCCCCAGCACCTCGTTCGCCTGCGTGAGGTCCATCCCCGATTTCGATTTCACGGAAACGGCGACTTCAAACTGCACGTCGCAACCCGCCAGGGATTTGCTCAGGATCGAAACATCATCCGCCAAATTCTGAAACTCTGCGGGCGACAAGGCCACGCGCGGCGAGAGCTTGCGGCCGGGGATTGGCTCAGGTTCTGGCGGCGGCACGTTCCCCACCGATTTCACCGTCAGTTGCACGCTTCCGTCGGCAGCCAGCGACACCAGCGGACCGCTGCTGCTGGCGCGCTGCACCAGTCCGCGACCGATGGCCTCGCTTAAGGTGTTGATGAAGGCCTTCGGCGGCCACGGGTTGCCCTTCGTCTTTTTCAGTTCCGTGTAAAGCGTCGCCACCGTCGTCTTCGGTTCCGCATCGCTGCTCCAGGCGGTCTTCAGCGCGCCGGGCAGCAGTTCGATCGCGTTCAGCGGCGCGGGGCGTCGGAACAGGCGGGCACTGGGATCAAGCTGGATCGCCGTGGGCTCTTCCAGCCACACGCTGTCGTTCCCCAGCACCAGCCACAGGTCGCCCGCTTTCACCGCCTGCGCTACGGCCTTGTGCACCTCTTCCACGGCCACTTGGGGAATGGGCCGTGACTCCGGCGGATACCCCGGTTGCGTGACTTCCTGAAAGGCATGGCTTCCATCGAACCAGGAGCACAGGGTCGCCAGTTCCACGCCATGCGGTTCCGCGGGCCACAAGCCGGGCAGCGCCTCGGGAACGATGGCTTTGGAGCTCACGCTGTTCAAAACCGCCTTGCTTGGCAGCCAGGCCTCACCCGTCTTCTCCCAGTCCGCCACGTCAATTTTCGAGCGCCAGAACCACTGTTCCGAACCATCCGGGCGGACATGCCGCAGCGCCAGCACACCGCGCTGCACGGCGTCGGCAATCGTGTTCATCACCGTCTGTTGGCTCAGCAGCTTCGGTAGGTTTGGTCGTCGCGCAAACTGCTGATAGAGCGCGCTCACCTGCACACGGTCGTCGCTTCCTGGCCAGACGGCATACGGCCCGCCGGGCATGATCGTCTCCGCGTCAATCTTCTCCTTGAACAGCCGCAATTCCTTTTCTTGCAGCAGGGTTGGAAACAGGGCCTGGGCGCCCATCGTGAACTTCTTCACCTGCACCCCGCCGGTCTTGTCCACGTGCAGCGCCAGTTCGAAGGCGTTCTTCACCGCGGTCTCGGCGAATTGTTTGGTTTCCTTCTCCCGCTTGTTGACCGTCGCCTGCACATGAGCCTCGTAATCCTTGAAGTCCTTCGATCCTTGAATCTCCCGCCATGCCAGCCAGTCCGCGATCTGCTGCTCCGCTTGCTGCAAACCAGCCACGCTGGGAGTCACGACCAACAGCACGTTCTGATAGGTCCGATTGTCCGTCGCGGACGAATGCGTGCGCAGAAACGCCTCAGCCCCGGTGTGCGGTTTCGCACCGGGTTGACCGGCGTAATCCGCCGCCAGTACCACCAGCCGAAACACCCCATCGTCCTCCACATCCGCCGGTGAATTCGGCTGATTGTGGAATTTGATGCCCTCCTGGTCGCAGCCCTCCTTGAGCGGGCCGCACTTCTTCGCCAGTTCGTCGAACTTCCCCTTGGCAATGCTCAGGGCTTTGGTCCGGTAGCTGCAGTGGACCTGGTTCAGGTTCGGCTTCGGCCCCAGCCGCCAGTACTTCGGCACATTCGTCGTCGGTTCGGTCGCATCGGTTTCCTCCAGATACCAGGACGCCTTCGCCCACGCGATCAGCCCGTTGTTCAACACTGCCGGCAGGTCGCACGTCGGCCCCACCAACCAGCGCAAGTCGCCAATCTCCGCCTGCTCGCCGATCGGCTGCGAGTAGATGAACGCCGCCACGCACGCGGCCTCCAGTTCGCGCCCTGTCAGCGTGCCGGCCGCCGCCTTCTGGGCGTCCACTACGCGCGGCAATTCTGTCTTCAGGTTGCTCGGCCATTGCGGCTTCTTCTCTGGTTGCGATTCTTTCGCCACTTCGGCCAGCTTTTGCAGCGCCGGGCTGAGGTCGGTGCTCCCCGGTTCCGCCAGGAACACCTGCGGTCCGATCAGGGGCGACTCATCCCACTTGCTCGCTTCGCGCAATGCCGTAGCAAAGGTCTGCAGCACGCCGCGCGTGCGCTGGAACTGGTTCAGTTCCGTCCACTTCCCGAAGAACCGCGCCAGCAGATCCGGGTGGAACGGATACGCATCCCTCAATTTCTCCTCCGCGTTGGGCAGCTTCGCTTGCGTGGGATCAATCGCCTTCATCCGGTCCCAGAACGCCGTAACGTGCGTATGCCGATCAGCGGGATTCTCCGGGAACTTCTCGAACATCCGGCGGCGCAGAAGCTCGGCGAGATCACCCTTTTCGACGGGCGATTGCACCGACGCCTGCCGGTTCAATCCCTGATTGCAGGCATCCAGGATCGCCTTCCCCGTTTCATCGTTCTTTGCTGGTTCTGTGGCCAAGAGCGATGCCACGAGGCATGATCGTTCCGAGCCGTCCACCGCCTGGGACAGGCACTGGAAGAAGTTCTTTAGCCGTTGAATCCAGTCTGGCCCACGGCCCCTGTTTGCCGGATCGGGGTCCGGCGTGGCCGCCGTGTGCGCCCACATCAGGAACTCGTCCAGCAGAATCAAGGCGCCCTTGCCGCTATTCTCAACTTGGGCCAGCAACTCCACCCACAGCGGCGTGGCCGGCGGCGTGTCGAAATCGGGCTGCGACTCGTCGCGACCCAGAATATCCAGTCCCTGCTGGCCGAGCAGTTGCCACGCAATCAGGTTCCACGGCATCCGAAAGAATCGTTCCGTGCCGTCCGGCGCTTTGGCCTTGCCGCCCTTCTTCCAATCCACCCAGTCAAAAGACACCGAGGCCACGACCGCCCCCGGCGGGTTCTCCAGCTTGGCCTCCGCCAGGATGTGCTCCACTGCCGTCGCCTTGCGCGGCAGCTTCGGCCCGAGCGTCGTCAAGTAATAGAGCGTGGTCAGCGTGTGCGATTTCCCGCCGCCGAAGGTCTGAGCCACGTTGATGATCGGCTCGCCGCCGTCCTCCTTGGCCAACCGCCGTAGCACGTCCCGGCAGAAGCGGCGCAGGTTCGGGGTGGCATAGCTCGTGGCGAAGAATGCCTCCGGGTCGGTGTAGTACTTCGCGCCGCCCGGCTCGAAGATGACGCGGTGCAGGTCCACCGCGAAATCGGCCATGGTCAGCGTCTTCGTCCGGATCTCATCCTGCAGGATGCAGACCTCTTTCCAGGGTTTCAGAATGTGCTTGGCCATAAACTCGCTTTCTTAGGGTCTCAACCGCTCGATCAGACTACCGATGTCCTCAGGGCAGCGGCTCTTGATGCGCGCCCAATTCCGGACACCTTCCTTCATCAGCCGCTTTCGGCCATCATGAGGCAGCCTGTCAGTGCCCTTCTCCCTTACCAAATCCCGAAACGCCCTGTTCTTCACATCGGGGTCGCTCCTGACCTGTTGCCACGTCCAACCCCCAGGCAGGTCGTGACCGGCGAGTACAAACACTTCCACCTCTTGCCGAGCCACTTCTGCCACGAAGCGACCGTTGCGAGCCCGGAGATCGGTCGTCAATCCCACTTCGAGACTGGCCGCCTTGAGTTCCCGCCCAGCCTCACCATCCCGATCCACCAGCAGGATGAACAAGTCCACCATCGGATAACGATCGACCACGTTCTTCTTCAGTCTCTCCTTCTTCATCGCTTCGCCAATCCCGCCAAAATTCGGATCACGGCAGACCACAACCGTCGGATTAGCCCGGCCAGCATCTGAGAGGATTCTCTCCACCACCGGCTTTAGAACGTGTTCGTCCTTCGTGAAATCCTCGGGGATAACCAGCACATTGAAGCTCACGGCTTTCCCTCCGATTCCAGGAATGCCACGGCGTTCTCGAACCATCCCGAGCCCTGCAAATCCCCCGCCGGGGGCCGGGGCGAAATCTGCCACAGCGCCGGAATGTCAGCCAGCGCGCGAACCCTTGAAATGGCCCCGGCACGGTAAACGAGCGACGCGTCTTTCAACCCTTGCTCGTCCAGGAAATTCAACAGTGCGGGCGAGTGCGTCGTCCCGATCACCTGGATCTTCCCGCCACGAGTCGCGGTCTGAAGCAGATTGATGAGCAAGTGCGCCCGATTTGGGTGGATCCCATTCTCAATCTCCTCGAAAAAGTAGCACCGCGCCGGTTCGGTCCCCAAGACTGCTGCCGCGAACGCCAGGAACCGCAGCGTACCATCACTCGCGCTCTCAGCCGAGATCTGGCGTCCCCCCGCTTCGACAATCTGCAACTGCACTTTGCCCTCCAGGCTTACTTCGGGAAACTGAAAGTCCTGAACATCCAAGGGTGTCAGTTCGCGCGTCCACTCGATCAACGCCTCCCTCGAGGCCGCATCCCCGCAGATCGCCTGGAGTACCGAGGAGAGATTCTCACCCTTGTCTCCCAGGACGGTCTGGCCCGGAATCGAAGGCTTCCTGAGCGAGTTAGGGTCCAGGTCAAGAAACCGAACGGACGAAATCGTGCGCAAAAAGGCTCTGCATTCAATCTGAACCTCGTCCACGACGTCCTTGTCCTTTGCGCCGCTCAATTCGAGGATTTGCGTCAGAGCCGGGCGATCGTTTCTCATCGTGAACCTCGGCCCTAGCGCCTTCTTAGCAGTCCATCGTCGCAAATGGATCTCCATCTGACCGGGACTTGCGGCTGCTTTCCATTCGAATGTCCTCCGGTCATGTCTATCGAACCTCAGCCACTCGTCCGTTACCACCGGCGGTCGGTTCTTGTCTCCCACGTCCACCGTGATGTCGTAGTGCGCTGTCCCGCCCCCGTCTTCCGGACGCAACGCCGTCCGGACTTCAATGGCGAAGCGGGCGGCCGGATAGCCATCGCGCGTCACGGTCTCCCGCACTCCACCCCGGATGCCCTTCCATTGCAGCACGCCGCCTTCGACGTATTTCTCTCCGATGATCTCCGCCAGCGTGTAGCCGCGCGAAATCCCGTGGATGAACCGCAGCCCGTCGCGAATGTTGCTCTTGCCGCTGGCGTTGGTGCCAATGATGAGGGTCAAGCCGCCGAACTTGACCGTGACGCCTGGCCATAATCCCGGTATCCTCATCACACCGGGCGGTCCTGTCTCACACGACGACCCCTGCCCGAAGCTCTTGAAGTTCTTGAGAACCAGCTCTTTTATCATCGTTTCCTCCGGTCACTTCCGGTGTCTGCGGTAGCTTACCCTCGTCCGGGTCGCTTCGTCGATAGTCGGGAAGAACGGCCCTTCCTTCATCACCCCCTCTTCCACTACTTGCCGTCGGGTCAGTTTCAGTTGTGTCGCCAGCGCCTCGACCAGCCGCTGTTCGGTTTCGTTCCCATCCTGCAGGGCCAGCTCGCGAATGGCCTGCAACAGCGGAGGAAAGGCTTGTTCGCTCGCCAACCCCCACTCGTCGTAGAGGCGCTGCACGTCCACGGCCCGATTCCCTTGAAATAGCGCCATCAGCCGGTGCAACTTGTCCACCAGCGGCGACGCTAACCCGCCCCGGCTTTGGCCAAGGTCCTCGCGGGCCACCCGCTCCGACCAATCAAGCAGCCGATACTCGCTCCCGCTGCTTTCCTCGCTTGCTTCTTCCGACTCGCCTTCTTCTTCGTCCTTGCGCGGGCGGCCCTTCTTGCCTGGACCGGATTTCCCGCCCTGTTCGAGGATGTTCCAAACCACCTTCAACTCGGTCTCGTTCTTTCCACACGCATTCGCGTAGAGGATGCATGCCCCGGCGGGCGCCGGCTCCAATCCGAAATAGGCCCGGTGCAGCAGGTAATACTGCGTCACCGGGTCCAGTGCCACGGTCTCGCCGCGGCCCTGGGTCTCACGTTGGAGTTCCCGGAATCCCGGCAGTTCGCCCAGGGCGAACTGCAGCACCAGTTTCCGCACTTCATCCAGGAACTCCTGCACCGTCATGATGCCGCCCTCGGTCTTCTTCACAAACGGATGTTCACTGTAGGCCTGCAACGCCGGACCGAGCGCGGCCCAGATGAAGTCCGGCCCACGGATGCCCAAATCGAAGTAGTATTGCAGTACGTTCCTCCCTCCTAGTTCCTCGCGGCGGCCGAACAGGATTTGTTTCATCCGCTCCAACACCGGCTCCTCCCAGCCGGCTGGTGCGGTCTTGGCCCGCTTCCGGCACACAATCCACACCGAACTGGAAAGCGCGGCGGAGGCCTGGCCGCGAGTGCGGCCTTCCCGCTCGGTCTGAATCGGCCAACTCGCCGCCACCTCTGCTCCACCGCGAATAAGCGCGCCGACCAGTGTTTCCCAGGCATCAACGGATTTGTTGGCAAAGACTATGACCAGACGCCCGCCTTCGATAAGAGCCTCGCAGAAATTGTGAAACGCTCGCGCCATACCGTCTTCGTAGGTGCGCTTCGAAAGCTGCTTGTCGCCACCAAACCGAGAAGCGTCGTCCACCAGCTCCCCGTCATTCTTTGTTGTATCCCATTTCGGAGAGGTTGGCTCAGAAAACGCCGCGTTGATGTCCGGAGATACGTCCCAGAGCATCCTGCGCAGCCATACTTGGAAGAAGTCCATCAAGACGGCATAGCCAATGGCAGCGTAGTAGGGTGGGTCGGTAGCCACAATTGAGAGTCGATCTGGAATTGACTCGATCGCCGAACGCTGGAGCACGCTGGTTGCAGTGGAGGCGAGAGATTGTGCCGATGCCTCAGCAACGAACTTCGCAACGAGTTCAAGTTGGCCAGGATAACCGCCGGACGCCTCCACGGTCGTGACACATTCTGCGAAGTCCCAAGCGACAGGGAGTGCGAAACGAACAAAGGTATTCCGAATCTTGTCCCAATCGACAGTCCATTGGCAGATGTTGCTGGAGCGGTCGACTACCCGATCGAGCGCGACTGCCAGGAAGCCCGCCATCGCCTCCCCGAGGGAAGGGTCCACCGTCTTCACCCTAGCCACAGCTTCACGGTTGTGCCTGATGAAAACCGAAATTGCGAGAAGTTGCCGAGGCGTGAACAGCTTGTGCCATTCATCAAAACCGTATCCAACACACCATGTGTTGCGCTTTGCATCTTCAACGATCTTTTCGCGCGGGATTCCGAAAGGAACCGACGAGTATGACTCTTCGAGCTCTTCCGGCTCAACCTCTGCCGCTCGCAGTTCATCGTCGGTTGGAAGCCTATAGGTCTTGTATGTTTGTTTTCGGTTCGGCTTCTGTTTCTCGACGACCACTGCGGTCATCTGTACGCCGAGCAATCCCTGCAATCCCTGCCGCCGCAAATCGTGCTTTGTGAGCGCAACAACGCCAGGGCGCCCAGCACAAGGGCTCCAAACACCCGCGCTGTTCATCGTTCCCTTCGCCAAGAAGTCCTCCAGTGTTTCAGCAGTCACTTCCCAGCGCTGCAAGAAACAGTGCTCCTCAATTATCCTCTGAGGCTGCGCCAGGTCGGATTCGCGAAGCAGTTTGAAGGTCACGCCCATGCCCTCGGCCATCGGGACCGGCAAGAGGGCAGCTTGTTTCCCCTTCTTCTTGCAGAGCCAGAACGTCTTCAGCAGCGGGATGCGCCCGGTCGTCTGCGGATCACGCGCGGTCCGCGCCCAGAGGTAGGCCACTGTCGGCTCGCCATCCACCACCGGATACCGCGCCGCCAATTCCTGCCGCGCCCGTTCCAGCACCCAGCGTCCCCAGGCGCGCACGTGCCACGCCAGATCCGCATCCGGTAGGGGGAGGAGTTGCCGTTGTTGCGGGTCCGTGAAATGCGGTTTCTGCTCGCCCTTGCGCCTCTTCACTTTGCCGGCGAGGAAGTCCTCCACGAAGTCCGGCCATTCCCGCACGAAGTCCGGCAGGGGCCATTTCTTCCCGGCGAACCGCTGCGGGTAATCCAGCGTGCACTTCTGAATGAACCACGCCACCGGGTTCAAGTCCGCCGACGTGACCTCGCACCCGAGCCGCATCGCCTCCAGCGGAATCGCCCCGCCGCCGGCAAACGGGTCCAGCACCTTGGGAGCCTGGCCACCGTAGAACTTGCGGATTGCGGCCCGCAGCGTGTCCATGGCGGCATCGTTCTCGTTCCCCCACGCCAGCACCCCGCCTTCCACAACTTCCTTTTCTTCGGACACCGAGTTCCCGTCGTCATCCTCGGACGTGACGACCTTCTTCACGACCGTCCCGCCGATCAGGTCCAGCAGCTCCTGGCGCTTCTGCGCATCGCCGGGGTCCGGCAGGAGTGTGCAGAGCAGTGCCGCGCGGCAGGCCGCCAGCGGCCGCCGCGCCGGCCAGATGTGCAGAGTGGAGATGTGCCCATGCCGCACGTTCTTCTCGTGCACGCTTGCCAGGGATGCCTGCCGCAGGGGGAAGGCGACCTCAATGAGGCGAGGGGAATCGGTCATGGGCAAGTACTTGAGAAATCGGCGGCTGTAGCCGATACCAAGAGAGTGCACGCGGCCAGTTGGACGATTGGCCGGAATCGTGCTACCATAAAAACGGTGAAAGTGCTTGCATGGCTGCCGAAAGCCGTGCTAGAAGAACACGTTTTTACGAAGGATCTTGCGTTGAGAGCTGGGCTTCCTTGTCCCGGCCGCGGGCTGAAAAGCTGCTCGGCGCTTCCTTCGGATGATTTAGTCGGGTGCTGCATGTCAGCTTGATATGGTTCGCCCAGCCTGACTTCATTTCGTATCGCCCGCTCCTCCGGGAGCGGGCTTTTTTGTTCGGTAGTCCAGCCAACCCTTCCGCGCGAATTCGAGGAGATCCTCTTGAAGAGAATGTCGTGATCCACGTAACCGTGGAGCTTCCGTTTGTCCACCACCACGCTGAACAAATGCATCCGCATCGACTCCAACTGCGCATAGAACGTCTCGCCCAGTCGTGTTCGATCCTTGTCGCACAGGGCGTGCAGGAATGGACTCTCTTTCGCGCGCAGCCCGGGCAAGCGAAGCCAGGTGGATTTCGTCTCGCACTGCGATAAATCGAATCGCGTGCCATTCCGGCGGAACAAATGATCGGACAACTCGAGTTTCACATTGGTGATCTCGCGCTCGAATTTCCGCCAATTGAACTGGAACAGGGAGACAGCGGTCAGGACGTAAAGGTGCTCCTTCGTCACGACAGTTCCGTCCGCTTTGGTGGCGCTGACTTCAGGGTCTTTCGTGCCGGATTCGTCTATGTAGAAGAAGTACATGGTGCCTTTGCCTGACCGATCACACTGATCTCCGCACTCGATTCCTGGCAGAAGATGCAGGGGCAGCCTCCGAAGAAGCTGCCCCGCGTCCCGCCGTCGAAACGCACAGGAGGGATGTGGAACCGGTAGGCGGCAATTCTCGGTGGGCCGTCGAGCCTGCCTCCAGCTTCGCATTCGTGCAGATTCGTGTGATTCGCAGGCCAGTCATTCCGTTTCCGCCTCCTTCATGATGTCTCCGATGGTCAGGGTGAAACTCAGCCGGGTTCGAAAGGCCAGCCGTACAGGGTCTTGCACCCGGTAGAGCCTCGGTTCAGTGGCGCAGTCGGTCACCACATAGAGCCAGTACTTGTCCCGCACGTTCGCTGCCGTCGGCCATTCATTTTCCGTCAACTGCACCGACCCCCGCCCCGAACGGCCCTTGACCTCAATGACGATCTTCTCGCCGTTGGCGCGGTGGCTCTCCAGATCGTAGCCGCGCGCCAGGTGCGGAGCCGAAACGTCGAACACCTTGGCCTTATGCCGGTCCACCTCGAAGTTGATGGCGACGCGCATCGCGATGGCCTCGATGTTTTTGTCGTAGCATTCCAGCGCCTCCGCGCTTTGGTCCGGGATGACTAAGGCCACGGCGATCCGATCCAGGGTCACGATGTCCAGCAAGTCGCCTCGACGATGCTCATAAAGTAGCGCCTCCGCCTTCTCCTGCTCAATCCGGCTTTGCTCGCGTTTGACCAGATCGAGCTGATGCGCCGCTTGGGCGTCCCCATCCCGCGCTCGCCGGCTCAGTTCCACCCGTAGCTCCGCCATTTCGCCGGCCGAGAAGTCGAACCCGCGTTGGAGATCTTCCAGTCGCGCCAACGACTCGACCCGCACCGCGGCCCGGGCCTGCTGCAAGAAACTGGTTTCCGCCAGCATCCGGGCGTGCGCGTCGGCGCGCTGGACCTGCTCGATCGGAGATTGCAGCAAGTTGCCGGCTTTCCAAACCACCGCGGGTGGGGCACCCACCAGCGCCAGCAAATGGTTGGGAGCGCAGGCGGTGAATTCCCCGTTACCCTCCCAGCGCAGCCCCAGCAGTCGGCGCTCCATCAAGCGCGGCTTCGTCTCGTCAGGCCGGAGGGATCGTTCGCCCAATTGGCAGACATAGACCGCCGCGAAATACGGCCGCTCGGCGGCCGGATCGAGGAAGAAACCTCCGCGCCGCGCATCGAAGGCGAAGCGGCGAATCGTCTCGTCGCAGAAGGCATCGAAGAGCGGTTCTCCCGGTCGCAGGAAGGCCGTGGGCGCCGCGCCGTTACCCGGGCCTTCGTCGCGCCGCACCGACACATAGGGCGGGAGGCCACCTCGCCAGTGGCTCGCCAGGGATTCGATCCACGCGGAGCCACTCGAACGGTTAAGGCGCGCCCTTTCGTTCAAGTTACCTTCGATTTCAAAACCCAGGCGAGGCGCAGCCTTCTCAACGAAGTTCTGCACGTAAGCCGGGAGCAGCCGGTTGAATCGCTCGACCTCGATCTCCGTATTGAGTTGACCGAGCCGTTTGCCCACGTCGCCAAAAGCCGAGGCTTGGCGGCGCTGCTCTTCTACCGCCGCACGGAGCCGTTGAGTGGCAAACAGGGAATCAATCTGCTTCTGCGCCGAGTAAGGCGCCCTCTCGAACAGTGCGTCGCGAAGCAGGTCACGGATGGAAAGCTCCTGAAGTTGCTGCCCGACCACATCAAACACCTTGTCCGTGCAGAGCTCGCGTCGCGCTTCATCGAGCTTGGCCAGCAGGGTCGCCAGCACGTCGCCTTCACGGGTCTTCGCCGCCACGAAGTTGAAGATGCGCACTTCGTCATGGCGCTGGCCGAAGCGGTGGAGTCGTCCCATCCGCTGTTCCAGACGCGCCGGATTCCACGGCACATCGAAGTTCACCATCAGCCAGGCGAACTGCAAGTTGATGCCTTCACCCGCCGCGTCCGTCGCCACCATGATCCGGGCGCTGGGCGCGTCCGGATTCGGAAGATTCTGCCGCCGTCGCTCGGCGGGCGGCATGAAGAAAATCCGCTGACGCTCCCGTTCCTCGACATCCATGCCGCCGTGAATCGCGGCGATCTCTCCAGTGTAGCCAAGGGCCTCGAAGCGTTGCTGCAAATGCTCCAGCGTGTCCCGGTGCTCCGTGAAAACCAGCAGCCGTTCGTGCTGGAACTCCGCCGAGTCCACCAGCTCCCGCAGCTTGAGGAACTTCGTCTCGCATTGTTTTGCGAGAATCGCCTCCCCCTGGCCGATGGTAGCGTCCAGGTACCGCAGCTCGGTCTCCAGTTGTTTCTCGGTCTGCGGCTGGGCCAGCGCCATCGCCTGTTCTTCAACCCGCTCCTGGCTCTCGGTGCCGGCTTCCGTCGGCTCCGATTCATCCGCTGTCGCCGTGTCCAGCAACTCCAGCAAACGCTCGGGATTCGGCAGGCTCTCCGCTGGCCCATCATTCACGATCCGCTCCCGCCGGCGCTTCAACGACTGAACCATCGCATACGTGGAACTGGCCAGCCGTCGCTGCAGCACCGCCACCACCATCGCCGCTGCGTTGCGGTTCAAAGATCGGTTCGTCTCGAAGCTCCAGCGCAGATACTCCGAGGATTCCTCGTAGAAGTCCTGCTCCGGCTTGGACAACTCAAACTTCACCGTCTGACACAGCCGCGGCTTGTAGATCGGCTGCCCACTGTAATCGATCATCTCCTCCTTCAGCCGCCGGATGAAGAAGGCCCTGCGTTTCTCCTGGGCCACCGCGCCCAACGCCTCGATGGTCGAGAAGATATTTCCATCGAGCAGCCGCCACAGGGCGAAGTAGGGAAAAGGCTTACCCATGTGAGGCGTGGCGGTCAAAAGCAGCAGGTGTGTGCATTTCGCCAGCGTCTCAGCGAGCCGATACCGCCGCGTCTTGGTGTCCAGCCGCCGGCTGTCCGTCCAGGAAAGTTTGTGGGCTTCATCGAAGACGACTAGGTCGAAACCCCCGCCACTTGCGTTTTGCAGTCGTTCGCGAATCGCATCGGTGGCGGCCGTGTCCACACTGATGATGAAAAGCCCGCGCTCGTCCAGGAGAGGATCCCCGGTTTGAAAGTCCTGGCCGCGCAGAATGCGGAATTCGAGGTCGAAGAAGTTTCGCAGTTCGCGTTGCCAGTTCCACGTCAGGCCGGCCGGACAGCAGATCATCACGCGGCGCAACCGACCACGGTTGATCATCTCGCGGATGTAGAGGCCGGTCATCACCGTCTTGCCTGCGCCCGCATCGTCCGCCAGCAGGAACCGGAGCGGGTTCTGTGGCAGCATCTGTTCATAGACCGCCACCCGTTGGTGCGGTAGAGGAACGACGCGGGAGAGCTCAAGCCCGTATGCCTTGTTGAATTGGTGTCCGTTGCGGAGCCGGTGGGCATCGACCACCAGTTTGATGGCTTCCGGCTCACCTTCGAAGTTGAGGCTCGGGGCCACCTCCTCCAGGACCAGTTGTTTCGCAGCCCCGCTTTCGCCCCCAACGAGCATCGCCTGCATCTGGGCAATCCGGCCTTTCTGAGGTTTGGCCTTCTCATTCTCCCAGCGGTTCACCGTGGCAAACGAAACTCCCAAGCGCTCGGCAAAAGCCTCCTGCGACAGCCCAAGCTTTTTCCTCAAGTTCCTTACCTGTTCGCCCGTCACGAGATGGAGCTTAACATGTCTTGGAAAAATGTCAAGCTGTCATATAACAAATGTCATATTAGGCCTGAAGCAGTATTGAAATCATAAGAAGAAGACGAAGAACAAGATGATTACGCCATTCCTGTCCCGAAAACTCACGAAGAAGCTCCTGATGGGCTTGCCCGACACGCTTTTTCTGGTCAGCAACGTCATGCGGACCCCGACCGAGTCCATTTTCGCGGAAACCATCCGCCCTGGCCCCGACCGTCTTGCCCTCAGCTCAACAGGCACGTTTCCCTCAATGACACCATCCCCCTCGCAGCTTGAACGAAGAATTTCGTCTTACGCCCAAACAGAAGGAAGCTCGAGAGTCCTTTAGGACCCACGAGCTTCCATTCGAGCCCTCTGAGGGCGCTTGGGTTCAATCCGTGACGGAGATTCTCCGCGGTTTGATCTCGTCCGCCTTGGGCAGGCGCACGCAGAGGACGCCGTTGTCGATCTGAGCCGTCACGCGGCCCGCATCGATCATCGGATCGAGCACGAAGGATCTTCGGAACGCGGCGGGATTCGACTCGCGATGCAAATACTCCCGGGTTTTCGGCGCGGGGCGCCGCCCCACGATCGTCAGTTCGCTGCCTTCGAGAAGGACCTCGAGGGTGTTCTTCGTCACTCCGGGCATATCGGCTTCGAGCACGAATTCATCCTTCGTTTCCGTGATGTCCACGCTCGGCACGACGTAGTGTTCTTCTGAGTGCGCGGGCGTGCGTGCGGTTTCAGGTTTGGATGCGATGTTCATTGTCTTCTTAAGGTTTGGCTCAGCACCGGTCGAACCGGCCAAGCGGGTGATGGTTTCGGGTCAGCCCACGCTCACTTCGATTTGCCTGGGCTTGGCCTCTTCAGTCTTGGGCATCGTGACGGTCAGAATGCCGTCCCGATACACGGCCTTGATCGAGTCGCTGTTCACCGGTTTCGGCAGCGAGATCGAGCGATGGAAACGTCCGTACACCCGCTCCCGGCGGTGTGCCTGGGCGTTTTTATCCTGTTTCGACTCAGACCGTTCTCCGGAGATGCTCAGCACCCCTTCATGGACCGTGACGTCGAGGTGTTCCTTGCTCAGGCCGGGAATCTCCATCGTGGCGACCAAGTTGTCCTTGTCCTCCGTCAGATCGAGCGGAGGCGCCCATCCGTTGAAGAACTCGCCCATGCGCGAGATGTCTGCGAATGGAGCATCGAAGAGCCGATCGATTTCCTCGCGCAGCTTCGACAGTTGCTCGGTTGGAGCCCAACCCCAAGTCTCGGGTCTGCTATATCGTATGAGTCTCATGTTCAGCCTTTCGTTGTTCTTGTTATTCTGTTACTTACGATACAAATCTCAGAGCTAACAGAATGCCAAGTCACAACGCCCAAGACACTCGATCGCATGTTGATTTGTAAACACTTCTATTACAACGCAATGTGAACGTAATGTGAAACTAAACCGAAATACGCACGAGCACTTTATAGAGACATTGTGTCTCATTCTTCAGTCCTGTGTGCGGGTTTTGGTAGTGCCGTAATGGCACAACGAAGTTGTTGAGATGCGATTTGGAAGCGGGCCGCGCAGTTGCGGAACTGAAGTGACTTTCTATGCGGCGAGCGAGGCGTCGGCCGTCGGTGATGGTGGTTGCCACCCGGCGGACGAGTTGTTCCACAGACCCTAAGGTTTGAAGTTGAGGGTGCGGACAAGAAACGCCAAGCGATCGGCGGCTTCCTCGATGGTTTTGGCAGTCGGTTTGCCGGCGCCGTGGCCTGCGCGCGTTTCGATGCGAATGAGCGTCGGGTTGGGGCCGGCGTTGCACTCCTGAAGGCGGGCGGCGAACTTGAAGCTGTGGGCTGGGACGACGCGGTCGTCGTGATCGGCGGTTGTGATGAGGGTGGCAGGGTATCGGGTGTTGGGGCGGAGGTTATGGTAGGGCGAGTAGGCGTAGAGGGCGCGGAACTCATCGGGGTTTTCGGATGATCCGTAATCGCTTTTCCAGGCCCATCCGATGGTGAACTGGTGGAAGCGGAGCATATCGAGGACGCCGACGGCCGGGAGGCAGGCGCCGAAGAGATCGGGGCGTTGTGTGAGGCAGGCGCCCACCAGGAGGCCGCCGTTGCTGCCGCCCGCGATGGCGAGGCGCCGGGGTGCGGTGTACCGGTTTTCGATCAGCCAGTGGGCAGCGGCGATGAAGTCGTCGAAGACATTCTGTTTTTGGAGCTTTGTGCCGGCCTGATGCCAATCCTCGCCATACTCGCCGCCGCCGCGCAGAGTGGCGACAGCGTAGATGCCGCCCATGTCCATCCAGGCGAGGTTGGCCGGGCTGAAGCTTGGGGTGATGCTGATGTTAAAGCCGCCGTAGCCGTAGAGGAGGGTGGGCGCGGCGCCGTTTTTGCGGAGCCCCTTGCGGTGGGTGATGAAGATCGGGACGCGGGTGCCGTCCCGGCTTTTGGCGAAGACCTGGTGTGTCTCGAAGTCGTCGGGCGCAAAGGCCACTTGTGGCTGGCGCCAGAGCCTGCTTTCGCCTGTTGGAATGGAATAGCTGTAGATGCGTCCCGGGACGCTGAAGCTGGTGAACGAGTAGAACGTTTCGGTGTCTTCCCGGCGTCCGGAGAAGCCGCCGGCCGACCCGATGCCTGGCAGGTCGAGTTGGCGTTCGAGAGAGCCGTCGAGGTTGAAGACCTTGACCTGGCTGTGGGCGTCCTTGAGGTAGCTTGCGATGAACCGATTGCCGACGAGGCGGATTCCCTCGAGAGTGTCGGTGGCCTCGGGGATGATTTCCCGCCAGTTCGCGCGGGCCGGATTGCGGGTATCGATGGCGATCAAGCGTGCGCGGGGGGCCTGCAAGTCGGTTTTGAACCAGAAGAGAGGACCGTCGTTGCCGACGAAGTCGTACGATGCATCGAATTCATTGAGCAACTCGATGACGTCCGAGTTCGACTGGGCCAGGTCTTTATAGAAAACGCGGTTTTTGGGGTCGGTGCCGTGGGTGACCGTGATGATCAGGTACTGGCCGTCGTCGGTCGCATAACCGCCGAATCCCCATTCTTTGTGGTCGGGCCGATGGTAAACGAGGGTATCCTGGCTCTGGTCGGTGCCGACGCGGTGGTAATAGAGCTTTTGGAATTCGTTGACCTTGGTCAGCTTCTGGGCCTCGGTCGGTTCGTCGTAGCGGCTGTAGAAGAAGCCGCGATTGTCCTTGGTCCAGGATGCTCCGGAGAACTTGATCCACCGGAGCAGGTCAGGCAGATCCTGGCTCGTCTGGATGTTGCGGACTCGCCATTCCTGCCAGTCGGACCCGCTGGCGGCCAGGCCGTAGGCCAGCCACTGGCCGTCTTCGCTGACGGCAGTGCCTGAAAGCGCGATGGTGCCTTCGGCCGAGAGCGTGTTCGGATCGAGGAGCACGCTCGGCTCGGCTTCGAGTGTTGCCGCCGTATAGAGGACGCCCTGGTTCTGGAGCCCGCTGTTCCGGATGAAGAAGTAACGTCCGCCCCGCTTGGACGGCACCGAGTACTTTTCGTAGTTCCAGAGTTCCGTGAGGCGTTTCTGGATCGAGGCGCGCTCGGGGATGGCGTCGAGGTAGCGCCGGGTGAGGGCGTTCTGCTCCTCGCCCCATGCCGCGGTGGCGGGCGCCCGGTCGTCTTCGAGCCAACGGTAGGGATCCGTGACCTCGATGCCGTGGTAGACATCGGTTTGGTTTGTTTTGGCCGTGAGCGGATAGGAATCCCTGGACAACCCGCGTTCCCTAGATTCTGTCGCGCATCCGGCGACCAACGCCAGGGCTGCGGCGACGAGCATGAGAAGGAGCGAATGGGGGCGTTCGATTGGGCACAGTTGATAGAGCGAATGCATGCTGCTTGTTCCGTTTCTTCTTTTTTCCGGCGGATTGAACGGCCTGGCGAGAGGGCTGGCAACGGGAAAAGACCGGCGACTGGCAGCGGACAGTGCCTGGTGAAAACCGTGCTGGGAGAATCAGCGGCTGCACATCGCGAGCGTTTATCGGAAGTTCCATTGAGATCTGATGCCGGGATCGTGGTTTCGGCCTTATTTTCAAGGGGTTTGCGCACATGGTTGATTTTCTTGCGCGTGCCTACGGTGACTTGGGCTTCGGGCACCGTCGCCGGAAGAACCAACTTTTGATCTTATGGACTTGGTGGCCGAAGGTTTTGAGATCGTTGGTGTTGCCGCGATAAACCTGGATCGAGACCGGCTCCCCATGGCTGTCGGTCAAAAGCCCGATGACGACCTGTTTCTTGCCCTCCTTGTTGTCCCGATTATACCCCCAAGCCGCCAAGGCGTTGGAGTCGCCCTCCAAATAGCTGCTGCTCACATCGTAGAGAAAGAGTTGGTCCTTGGGAGGCGCGGGCCGAGCGTGCCACAGGCGCCGTTCGATGAGGGCGTGACGGCCTTCCAACCAGGCGCCGTTGGCATAGAGAACATGCCTACATAGTATACCTCTATTGATCAATGTCAATATAACTATTCAAGAATTATGTGAATAATTACCTGCCTACATTTGGGACAAAGTTGAAGGTGCATGAAACCCGCGTCAGATCGAGGCCCAATGAAGGTTTAGGGCCAAGAATTCACTGGAATCTCCGTTGAAGATGTCCGAGTATGATCACTGCACTGCATAAGGTTGCGGTCATCGCCAGCTTTAGCGTACCACAGAGCAACGCTCGATGTCTTTTGCACCACTTATATTTCCCGCCATGAACTACTTCTTATGGATTGATGAGCAACAGAAGGGACCATTTGAGAAAGAGCAGATTCTGGTTATGTTGCGTGACGGAAGTATTACGAAGCAGACGCTTTGTTTTCCAGAGAGCGTGGTTGGAGATGATGGAGACTGGAATCCGCTTTGCGCGATAGAAGGCTTGCTTGAAGAAAGCCCAGCACCACTTTCGTCACAAAGGCAAGAGTCACTCGGCCCGGTTGCACCTCCAGAGGAGGTTGATACTCCAGAAGCCGCGAGCAATTCTGGCTTTCGAGGTCTGCTCAGCAAATGCGCATTCCGATGAAATCGGACACGGATTCCGATTTGATCCGGACAGGATTCCGGTCGATGTCGGACAGCGTTCCGGAGTTTGCCGGACAGTTTCTCGGAGCGAAGCGACGCTCGGGTTCGTCAACTACTCTTTGTAGCTTCGCCAGTCAAGTGTGCCGATGGGCACGGTCCGCAGGGGGGGA
>Ga0208822_1001042_pt1 | contig 20271 bp, 15 predicted proteins | sample AD_STIC08_MetaG_FD_184435 | JGI IMG/M metagenome (GOLD analysis project Ga0208822, IMG submission 184435) | Active sludge microbial communities of municipal wastewater-treating anaerobic digesters from USA - AD_STIC08_MetaG (SPAdes) (version 2) | ecosystem: Engineered > Bioreactor > Anaerobic >...
GCCGCTGTCGCACGACGAGGTGGTGCACGGCAAGGGCTCGCTGCTCGCCAAGATGCCCGGCGACGTCTGGCAGAAGTTCGCCAACCTGCGCCTGCTCTACGGCTACATGTGGGCGCACCCGGGCAAGAAGCTGCTCTTCATGGGTTGCGAGTTCGCCCCGTGGTCCGAATGGAACGCCGACGCCAGCCTGCCCTGGGAGCTGCTCGGGCACGCCCCGCACGCGGGCATGCAGCGCCTGGTGCGCGATCTCAACCGCGTGCTGCGCAGCCATCCGGCGCTGTACGAGCAGGACACGGCGAGCGAAGGCTTCCGCTGGATCTCCCACGACGATGCGGCGCACTCGGTGCTGGTCTTCGAGCGCCGCGCGCGCGACGGCCGCAGCGTGGTGGTCGCGTGCAACTTCACCCCGGTGGCGCGCGAGGGCTGGCGCATCGGCGTACCCGCGGCGGGCACCTGGCGCGAGCTTCTCAACACCGACGATCCGGTGTATGGGGGCTCGGGCGTCACCAACGGCACGCTGCCCAGCGCGGCGCTGCCCTGGCAGGGCGAGGCGCAGTCGCTCACCCTGCGCCTGCCGCCGCTAGGCGTGGCGATGTTCGTACGCGCGGACTGACACGCCTGGACGCATGCCCCGGCAAGAGAACGCAGCGATGAGCGCCCCGCACCCCGACTCCCTTCCCATCCTGCAGCACGGGTGCGCTCCTTGCGAGGACGGGCCCGGCGCCGCAGCGGATCCGCTCGCCATGGCGCATGCGCTGCCTGATCCGGACTTGCGCCCGGGGCGGCCGTGGCCGCTCGGTGCCACCCTCACCGCAGACAGCGGCGAGACCGGGGTGAACTTCGCGGTGTGGTCGCCGGACGCCGAAGCGATCGAGGTCTGTCTTTTCGATGCCGCAGGCCGCGAGGCGCTTCGCCGCCTGGCGCTGCCGGCGTGCAGCGAAGGCGTCTGGCATGGCTTTTTGCCTGCCGGCGGGGTCGGCCTGGTGTATGGCCTGCGTGCTCATGGCCCGTGGGCGCCAGGGCGCGGCCACTGGTTCAACCCGGCGAAGCTGCTGCTCGACCCCTGGGCGCAGGAGGTGGTCGGCAGCTACGGCCGCCAGCAGCCCGGAGCAGCCGACGATGTGGAGCTCGCGGCAAGGCTCGCCGCGTTCCGCGCCGCCCGCAGCGACGATCCGCGCCTGCCCGACCCGCGCGACAACGCTGCCTTCGCCCCCAAGGCGAGGGTGCCCGCCCCCGCCCCTGCTCCGGCGTATGACCGCCCTCCCCGCCCGCACATCCCGCGCGAGCGCACGGTACTCTACGAGGCCCACGTGCGTGCGCTGACGATGCGCCACCCGGACATCCCGCCGGCGCTGCGCGGCAGCTACGCCGCCCTCGCCCACCCGGTGATGCTCGATCACTACCGGGCGCTCGGCCTCACCACGCTGAGCCTGCTGCCCCTGCACTTCCGCGCCGACGAAGCGGCGCTGCAGCGCCGTGGCCTCGCCAACCACTGGGGCTATGCGCCCGCAGCCTGGCTCGCCCCCGAGCCGCGCTACTGGAGCGGGCGCGCGGGCACCACCCCGACCGGGGAACTCGCGGGGGCGATCGACGCGCTGCACGCCGCCGGGCTCGAGGTGGTGCTCGACGTGGTCTTCAACCACACGGCCGAGCTCGACGCGGACGGCCCGATGCTGTCGCTGCGCGGGCTGGCCAACGCGCGCGCCTACCATCTCGACCCGCAAGACCCGGCGTGCTACCGCGACTGGAGCGGCTGCGGCAACGCGGTGAACCTCGGCGAGCCGCGCATGGTCGAGCTGGTCGTCGGCGCGCTGCGCCACTGGGCCGCGCGCTACCGCATCGACGGCTTCCGCCTCGACCTCGCGGTCACGACCGGGCGCGACCGCCACGGCCATTTCGATACCGGTGCGCCGCTGTTCGCGGCGATCGCCGCCGACCCGCTGCTCGCCCGCCTGAAGTGGATCGCCGAACCGTGGGACCTCGGCCCGGACGGCTACCGGCTGGGCGGGTTCGCGCCCGGCTGGATGGAATGGAACGACCGCTTCCGCGACACGATGCGCGCCTGGTGGCTATGCGGAGGGGGAGACCGCGGCGCATTCGCCCACCGCTTCGCCGGTTCTGCGGCGGAGTTCGACCACGACCGCCGCGCCCCCACGGCCAGCATCAACTTCCTGTGCGCGCACGACGGCTTCGGCCTGCGCGACGTGGTGAGCCACGACCACCGCCATAACGAGGCCAACGGCGAGCACAACCGCGACGGCCATCCGCACAACCACTCGTGGAACTGCGGCGTGGAAGGCCCGAGCGCGGACCCCGACGTGCTCGCCCTGCGCGCCCGCCTGCAGCGCGCCCTGCTCGCCAGCCTGCTGCTCGCCCAGGGCACGCCGATGCTGCTCGCCGGCGACGAGATCGGCCACAGCCAGCGCGGCAACAACAACGCCTACTGCCAGGACAACGAGACGACCTGGCTCGACTGGGCCGCCGCCGACCGCGAACTCCTCGCCTGCGCTCGAAGGCTGCTCGCCCTGCGCGCAGCCCACCCCGCGCTGCGCCAGGTCGCCTGGCTGCGCGGCCCGGAGCACGGCGAGGCGGCGAGCGTGCGCTGGCTGCGCCCCGATGGCGCCGAGCTGCAGGCCGCCGACTGGAACGATCCCCGCGAGCGCGCACTGGCGATCCTGCTGCATCCGCCCGGCCTGCGGCCGCACACGGTCGAGCACATCGCCAAACCCGCGGCCGCCGCACCCGCGCGCAGCGTGCTGCTGCTCGTCAATCCCGCCGCGGCCGCGTGCCGCTTCCGCCTGCCCGCGGGCGGATGGTCGCCGGTCTTCGACAGTGCCCGGGCCGACGGGGGCCCGGCGCCGCCCGCCCCCGGCCACGAAAGCCATCCTGTCGAGCCGGTGCTGTCCGCGCGCACCGTGCTCGTCCTCCTAGAATCCGCACAACACCACCAGGAGTCCTGATCATGCCTGCCGAAGCCGCCAACCGACGACGGATCCTCACGCGCCGCACCCTCGCCCTCGTGCTCGCCGGCGGGCGCGGCTCGCGCCTGCGCGATCTCACCAACGTGCGCGCCAAGCCGGCGGTGCACTTCGGCGGCAAGTTCCGCATCATCGACTTCGCGCTGTCGAACTGCATGAACTCGGGTCTGCGCCGCATCGGCGTGATCACACAGTACAAGTCGCACTCGCTGCTGCGCCACCTGCAGCGCGGCTGGAGCTTCCTGCGCAACGAGATGGGCGAATTCGTCGACCTGCTGCCGGCGCAGCAGCGCATCGACGAGGAACAGTGGTACCAGGGCACCGCCGACGCGGTGTTCCAGAACCTCGACATCATCCGCAACTCCACGCCGCCCGACTACATCGTCGTGCTCGCCGGCGACCATGTGTACAAGATGGACTACTCGATCATGCTCGAGGACCACGCCGCGAGCGGGCGCGGTGTCACCGTGGGCTGCATCGAGGTACCGCGCGAGGAGGCCAAGGCCTTCGGCGTGATGGCGATCGATGCACGGCGCCACATCACCGCCTTCGTCGAGAAGCCCGCCGACCCGCCAGCGCTGCCGGGCAATCCCGGGCTGTCGCTCGCCAGCATGGGCATCTACATATTCTCGGCCAACTACCTCTACCGCCTGCTCGAGGACGACGCGAAGAATCCGGACTCCAGCCACGACTTCGGCAAGGACCTGATTCCGCGCGCGGTGGCGGAAAACCAGGCGCTCGCCCACCCCTTCACGCTGTCGGCGATCGCCACCCCGCCCTTCTCCGGCCCCTACTGGCGCGACGTCGGCACGGTGGACGCCTACTGGGCGGCCAACCTCGACCTCGCCTCGACCACGCCGGCGCTCAACATGTACGACAAGGACTGGCCGATCTGGACCTACCAGGAGCAACTACCGCCGGCCAAGTTCGTGCACGATCTCGACGGTCGCCGCGGCGAGGCGCTCAACGCGCTGGTCTCGGGCGGCTGCATCGTCTCCGGATCGGTCGTGCGCGAGTCGGTGCTGTTCTCCAACGTGCTGGTGCGCTCCTACAGCACGATCGAGCAGGCGGTGGTGCTGCCCGACGTGCAGATCAACCGCCACTGCCGCCTGAAGAAGGTCGTCATCGATCGCCACTGCGTGATCCCCGAGCGCACGGTGATCGGCGAGGACGCCGAGGCGGATGCGCGCCGCTTCCACCGCACCGAGGGCGGCGTGGTGCTGGTGACGCGCGAAATGCTCGACCGACTGTGAGCGCGGAGACCAGACGATGCGGATCCTTCAGGTGTGTGCCGAGATCTTCCCACTGCTGAAAACCGGCGGGCTGGCCGACGTCGCCGGGGCGCTGCCGCCCGCCCTGGGCGCGCTCGGCGCGGACGTCCGGGTGCTGCTGCCCGGCTTCGACGCCATCCTCGCCGGGCTGGAGTCGCCGGTCGAGATCGCCCGCCTGCAAGCGCCGGGCGGGATGGGGAACAACCCGGCGCGGCTCCTGCGCGGACACCTGCCCGCGATCGGCGGGGAGGCCTACGTGATCGACGCCCCGGGCTGGTACTTGCGCACGGGTGGTCCCTACGCCGACGCCGCACAGCAGCCCTACGCCGACAACCACCTGCGCTTCGCCCTGCTCGGGTGGACCGCAGCCGAGCTCGCCCAAGGGCTCGACACGTCCTGGCAACCCGGCGTGGTGCACGCGCACGACTGGCACGCCGGCCTCGTGCCGGCATGGTTGCAGGTCGCGGCAGCGCGCGGGCGGAGCGTGCCGGGCTGCGTGTTCACGGTACATAACCTCGCCTATCAGGGCATGTTCCCGCGCGCCTGCTTCGACGCGCTCGGGCTGCCCGCGCATTTCTTCTCGATCCACGGCGTGGAGTTCCACGGGCACCTCAACTTCATGAAGGCCGGGCTGTACTACGCCGGGCGCGTCACCACGGTGAGCCCGAGCTATGCGCGCGAGATCCAGGGGCCGGAACAGGGCTGCGGGCTGGACGGCCTCCTGCGCGCCCGCGCGCACGAGCTCTCGGGCATCCTCAACGGGGTCGATGCGGCGGTGTGGGATCCGGCCACGGATACCCTGCTGCCCGCGCGCTACACCGCGGACTACATGGCCGGCAAGGCGCGCTGCCGCAGCGCGCTGCGCCGCGAACTCGGGCTGGCGGGCAAGGCCGAGGGCCCGTTGTACTGCGTGGTGAGCCGGCTCACCGAGCAGAAGGGCCTGCACCTGGTGCTGCAGGCCCTGCCCGCGCTGCTGGCGGGCGGCGGCCAGCTCGCCCTGCTCGGCAGCGGCGACGCCGGGCTGGAGGCCGCCTTCCGTGACGCGGCGGCAGCCGCGCCTGAATCGGTGGCGGTGCGCATCGGCTACGACGAAGCCTTCGCCCACCGCCTGATCGCCGGCAGCGACGTGATCCTGGTGCCCTCGCACTACGAACCCTGCGGCCTGACCCAGCTCTACGGCCTCAAGTACGGCACCCTGCCTCTGGTGCGGCGCGTCGGCGGCCTCGCCGACACGGTAGCCGACACCCGCCTGGAGACGCTCGACACCGACGCCACCGGCTTCGTCTTCGAGGAGTTCTCCGCCGCTGCGCTCGAACGCACGCTGCTGCGGGTGAATGCCGTCCACCGCCGTCCCACCGAATGGAGACGCGTGCGCGCCCGCGGCATGGCGAAGGACTTCGGCTGGGCGCGTGCCGCGCGGGAATATCTCGCCCTTTATCGTGGTCTCACGCCTGCATGAGGTCGCGCCGGCGCCCGTCGCCGCACCCGCTTCGCGCACGGCCCGCCGCGGGCAGCTTCTGTGCTATACAGGACGAGTCCGACCGCCACGGAAACCATGCGGCATGCGGGACCGCCGCCACTGACCAGGTGAGCCCCATCGACGCGTCCAGACCGCACCCACCGCCTCGTGCCGGGCATGTGCTCGTGGCGGCGCTCGCCCTCGGCGCGGGCTCGGCGCAGGCCGCGGGGATCGATGCCGGCGGGCTGGCCTGGAATGGCGGTCTGGTTCTGCTCGGCGGCGGGCTGGGTTATCTGCTCGGCCGCCGCAGCCTGCGCCGACGCACCCTCGCCGGTGCGGCAGAGGGCTGCGCTGCGGACGGCCCGCTTCACGACGACGCCCCGGCGAGCGGCGGCGCGGCTTCGAGGCGGGAGTGGGCAGGCACGCCTGCAGACGCCGACGATTGCGCGCCGGCGAGCGCGCTCCCCCACGCCCTCCTCCCCGCCGCGCACGCCGCTCCGTCCGCGCCCGCGGGCGCAGGCGCGGCGATCGGGGTGGTCGCGACCGAATCCTATCGCGAGGTGGTCGATTCGCTCAGCGAGGTGCTCTTCCGCACCGACGAGCTTGGCCGCCTGGTTTTTCTCAACGACGCCTGGAAGGATCTCTCCGGTTTCGATCTGGACGCCACGCGCCAGCATGCGCTGACCGATTTCCTCCATCCAGACGACCGCTTGCGCGCACGCGACGCAATCCGCGCCCTGCTGTGCGGAGACGGCCAGGAATGGACCGACGAGTTGCGGCTGCGCACGCTCTCCGGCGAGATCCGCTGGGTGGCGATCGACTGCCGTGCCTTGCGCGACGGCAGCGGGCAGGAAAGCGGGATCGCCGGCACCATCGACGACATCTCGGCGCGCAAGATCGCCGAGTTCAGCCTGCGCAACCTGAACCAGGAGCTCGAGTCGCGGGTGCGCTCGCGCACCGCCGAACTCGAGACCGCGGTGCGCGAGCTCGAGGCCTTCTCGTATTCCGTCTCGCACGACCTGCGTGCGCCGCTGCGCGCCATCGACGGCTTCGCGCGCATCCTCGTCGAGGAGGCCGGGCCGCGGCTCGACGAACGCCAACGCGAGCAGCTCGTGCGCATCCGCGCCGGCGCCGAGCGCATGGCGATCCTGATCGATGCGCTGATCGACCTCGCCAGCGTCTCCCGGCAACCGTTGCGCAGGAGGCCGGTCGACCTGTCGCGCATCGCCGATGCGGTGATCCGCGACCTGCAGGCGGAGTCGCCCGGGCGCGTGGTCGCGGTCGAGATCACCAGCGACATGACGGTGGTCGCCGACCCGGTGCTGATGCACGTGCTGCTCGACAACCTGCTGCGCAATGCATGGAAGTTCACAAGCCAGTGCGAACATCCGCGTATCGTCTTCGGCGCGGAACGCGACGGCGAGCGCACGGTGTTCCACGTCGAGGACAACGGCGCCGGATTCGAGATGAACTACGCGGGCAAGCTCTTCCAGCCCTTCCAGCGCCTGCACGCGCAGCACGAGTTTCCCGGCACCGGGATCGGGCTCGCCACCGTACAACGCATCGTCGCCCGCCATGAGGGCCGGGTGTGGGCCAGCGCGGAACCGGGCAAGGGCGCGCGCTTCTGCTTCATGCTGGGGCATTGAGGGTGACGACGCCGCGCTCGGAAACGGGAAAGCCCACTCCGGACAGCGGCGGTCGGTCGGCCGCGGCACGAATCGCAGGCGGCAGAGACAAAGGTCTCAACTGCCCGTTGTGCACTGCAGTACAATGAATTCCATTCCGCGCGCGCCCTGCGCCCGCCAAACCATTGCAGCACACCACTCGGACCTCAGGTGGCCACCATGAAAGAAAAGCACTATCTGACCCCGCTCCTCGAGCCGCGCTCCGTCGGCATCATCGGCGCCAGCGAACGCGAGGCCTCCCTCGGCAGCGTGCTCATGCGCAACATGCTCGAGGCCGGCTACAAGGGCAAGCTGTTCGCGATCAACCCGAAGCACGAGAAGGTGCACGGGGTCGCCTGCTACAAGTCGGTGGAAGACGTGCCGCAGCGCCTGGACCTGGTGGTGATGGCAATCCGCGCCGAGAAGACCCCGGCGCTGATGGAGGCCTGCGGCCGCGCCGGGGTGAAGGCGGTGATCCTGCTGTCGGGCGGCTTCTCCGAATCGGGCGCGCGCGGCGCGCTGCTCGAGCGCCAGGTGGTCGAAGCCGCGCACCGCCACCGCATCCGCCTGCTCGGCCCCAATTGTCTGGGCGTCATGCGGCCGCAGCTCGGCGTCAACGCCACCTTCGCGCACGCCAGCGCACTCAAGGGCAGCATCGGCCTGATCTCGCAGTCGGGCGCGCTGTGCGCGGCCATCCTCGACTGGGCCAAACCGAACAACGTCGGCTTCTCGACCGTGGTGTCCCTGGGCTCCTCGTCCGACATCGACTTCGGCGAGGTGCTCGAATACATGATCTCGGACCCGCGCACCGAGAGCATCTTCCTCTACGTCGAAGGCATCCGCGACGCCCGCCGCTTCATGAGCGCGCTGCGCGGCGCCGCGCGCGTCAAGCCGGTGCTGCTGGTCAAGGCCGGCCGCCACCCCGGCGCCTCGCGCGCGATCCTGTCGCACAGCGGCGCGCCGATGGGCGAGGACGCGGTGTTCGACGCCGCGCTGCGTCGCGCCGGCGTGATCCGCCTGTACAACATGGGCCAGCTCTTCGCCGCGGCCAACGCGCTGTTCTCGCACTTCCGCCCGCGCGGCAACCGCCTCGCGATCATCACCAACGGCGGCGGCCCGGGCGTCATGGCGGCCGACCGCGCGGCCGACATCGGCATCCCGCTCGCGGAGTTCGCCGAGAGCACGGTCGAGAAGCTCAACGCCTGCCTGCCCAGCGGCTGGTCGCACGGCAACCCGGTGGACATCCTCGGCGACGCCGGCCCGGAACGTTATCGCGCGGCGCTCAAGGCGGTGCTCGAAGGCCCCAACGTCGACGGCGTGCTGGTGATGCTGACCCCGCAGGCGGTGACCGACCCGAGCGGCGTCGCCGACGTCGTGATCGAGCTCGAGAAGACCGCCGACAAGCCGGTGCTGGTGTGCTGGATGGGCGAGGAGCTCGTCGCCGAGGCGCGCGCCAAGTTCAGCGCCGCGGGCATCCCGCACTTCCGCACGCCGGAGCCGGCGGTCGAGCTCTTCAGCCACATCTCGGCCTACTACCAGAACCAGAAGCTGCTGATGCAGACGCCGTCCTCGCTGTCGCACCTGCCGCCGCCCTCGATCGAGAGCGCGCGCCTGGTGATCGAGATGGCCCTGTCCGAGCGCCGCAAGAAGCTCAACGAGATGGAGTCGAAGGCGCTGCTCGCGGCCTTCCGCATTCCGATCGCGCAGACCGTGGTCGCGCGCAGTGCCGCCGAGGCGATGGTGCTCTCGGCCGAGATCGGCCTGCCGGTGGTGATGAAGATCGACTCGCCGAACATCGTGCACAAGTCCGAGGTGGGCGGCGTGCGCCTGAACATCCGCAGCCTCGCCGCGGTGCGCTCGACCTATCAGGAGATCCTCGACGAGGTCAAGCGCGTGCAGCCCGAGGCGGTGATCAACGGCATCGCGATCGAGCCGATGATCCAGAAGCGCAACGGCCGCGAGCTGGTGGTGAGCGTGCGCCGCGACCCGGTGTTCGGCCCCGCGATCACCTTCGGCGAGGGCGGCAACCTGGTCGAGGAGAACCGCGACGTCGCGGTGGCCCTGCCGCCGCTCAACAGCTTCCTCGTCAAGGACATGATCCGCTCGACCCGCATCTCCACCCGCCTCGGCGAGTTCCGCAACATGCCGGCGGTGGACATGAACGCGCTCGAGCTGGTGCTGTTGCGCATCTCCGAGATGGTCTGCGAGCTGCCGTGGATCACCGCGATGGAGATCAACCCGCTGATCGTGGACGAGAACGGCGTGGTCGCGGTCGACGCGAACATCAGTGTGGAAAACGTGTCTCCGACGGCGGACCGCTACGACCACGTCGCGATCCACCCGTATCCGTCGCACCTGATCAGCACCTGGACCGTGCCCGACGGCACCACGGTGACGATCCGTCCGATCAAGCCGGAGGACGCCGAGCTCGAGGTCGACTTCGTGCGCCGCCTGTCGGCCGAGACCAAGTACTACCGCTTCATGAACACCATGCGCGAGCTGCCGCCCGCGATGGTCGCCCGCCTCACCCAGATCGACTACGACCGCGAGATGGCCTTCGTCGCCACCCTCGAGGCCGACGGCGTAGAGAACGAGATCGGTGTGTGCCGCTACGCGGTGAACCCCGACGGCGAGTCCTGCGAGTTCGCGGTCGTGGTGGCCGACGACTGGCAGCACCGCGGCCTCGCCCGCAAGCTCATGGGCGTACTGATCGAGACCGCGCGCAGCCGTGGCATCCAGTACATGAACGGCGTCTTCCTCGCCAACAACGAGCGCATGCTCAAGTTCGTGCAGAAGCTCGGCTTCGTGCTCAGCAACGACCCGGAAGACAGCTCGGTCAAGCTGGGCATTCTGGCGCTGCAGGACTGAGCGATGCCCGCGACGATCGAGCCCATCGAGTTCCACGGCCAGCCAGCGCTGCGCCTGGCCACCGCTTCGGGTGCACGCGCGGTGGTGGCGCTGCACGGCGCGCAGGTGCTGTCGTGGGCGCCGCCGGGTGGCGAGGAGCGCCTGTACCTGAGCCCGAAGGCAGTGTTCGACGGGCACAGCGCGGTCCGTGGCGGCATCCCGGTGTGCTTCCCGCAGTTCGCCGACCTGGGCCCCCTGCCCGCGCACGGCTTCGCGCGCAACCGGCGGTGGTCGCTCACGACCGAGCGCAGCGGCAAGGACTTCGCCCTCGCGGGGCTGACGCTCGCCGACGACGAAGCCACCCGCGCGCTGTGGCCGTACGCGTTTTCGGCCGAGCTGTCGATCCTGATCGAGGACAGCCGGCTCGACCTCGAACTCGAGATCACCAACACCGGCGACGAGGCCTTCGAGTTCACCGCCGCGCTGCACACCTACCTCGCGGTACGCGAGGTCGAGGAATCGCGCATCGAAGGCCTGCACGGCTTCTCCTATCGCGACAAGACCGACGCCGACCGCATCCAGCGCGATAGCGGGGACGCCCTGGTGATCGAGTCCGAGACCGACCGCGTCTATCACGAGGTAAACCGCCCGCTGCTGCTGCGCGAATACCACCGCAGCCTGGGCGTCAATGCCGACGGTTTCCCCGACGTGGTGGTGTGGAACCCCTGGATCGAGCGCAGCGCCGCGATCGCGGACCTGCCGGACGACGGCTTCCGCCGCATGCTCTGCATCGAGGCCGCCGCCGCCCGCCAGCCGGTACGCGTGCAGCCCGGCGAATCGTGGTGGGGGCGGCAGACCCTGGTCGCCCTCTGAGCCTGCGTCGCGCACGCACGAGCCGCCGCAGCCTCGCTGCCTTCTGCCGGAGCGACGCGAGTCGCACTCACGGCGCCCGGAGTCCGCGCCGCCGTCGCCGGATCGCCCGCTCACGACTCGCTTCGCCCCGCAGCGGCCGCCACACCGGTCCGCGGGTTGCTCTCCCCGCGCCGCCTGTTGCACTATCCGGGCCTTATCTTCTGCGCTTCACCGCCTCTTCCCCATGCTCCCCCCGATCGAATACCGCATCGCCGAAGAGCTCGGCGTCTCGCCGCGCCAGGTCATCGCCGCCGTCCAGCTCATCGACGATGGCGCCACCGTGCCCTTCATCGCCCGCTACCGCAAGGAAGTCACCGGTGGCCTGGACGACACGCAGTTGCGCACGCTGGAGGAGCGCCTGGGCTACCTGCGCGAGCTCGAAGACCGCCGCGCCACCGTGCTGGCCTCGATCGAGGAGCAGGGCAAGCTCACCGCCGAGCTGCGTGCCGAGGTCGAGGACGCCGACACCAAGCAGCGCCTCGAGGACCTCTACCTTCCCTACAAGCCCAAGCGCCGCACCAAGGCACAGATCGCGCGCGAGGCCGGCATCGGCCCGCTGGCCGAGACATTGCTCGCCGACCCGACCCTGACGCCCGAAGTCGAAGCCGAAAAGTACATCAACGCCGAGGCCGGTTTTGCCGACACCAAGGCGGTGCTCGACGGCGCGCGCCAGATCCTGATGGAGCACTTCGCCGAGGACGCCACCCTGCTCGGCGAGCTGCGCAGCTACCTGCACGAACATGGCCGGGTGCGCTCGAGCGTGATCGAGGGCAAGGAGAACGAAGGCGCCAAGTTCCGCGACTGGTTCGACTTCGCCGAACCGATCGCCACCATGCCCTCGCACCGTGCGCTGGCGCTGCTGCGCGGGCGCAACGAAGGCGTGCTGCGCCTGGCACTCGACGTCGAGCGCCCCGACCCCGACGCCCCGCATCCCTGCGAAGGCCGCATCGCCGTGCGCTTCGGCATCCGCAGCCAGGGCCGCCCGGGCGACCGCTGGCTCGCCGAGACCGCGCGCTGGGCGTGGAGCGTGAAGATCTCCATCCACCTCGAACTCGAGCTGATGAGCGAGCTGCGCGAGCGCGCCGAGGAAGAGGCGATCCGCGTCTTCGCGCGCAACCTCCACGACCTGCTGCTCGCCGCCCCCGCCGGCACGCGCGCCACCATCGGCCTCGACCCCGGAATCCGCACCGGAGTGAAGGTCGCGGTGGTGGATGCCACCGGCAAGCTGGTCGACACCGCCACCGTGTATCCCTTCGAGCCGCGCCGCGACCGCGAATCGTCGATCGCCACCATCGCCGCGCTGGCGAAGAAGCATGCGGTCGAGCTGATCGCCATCGGCAACGGCACCGCCTCGCGCGAGACCGACGCGCTGGTGGCCGAGCTGATGAAGCGCTACCCGGAGCTGCAGCTGACCAAGATCGTCGTCTCGGAGGCCGGCGCCTCGGTGTATTCCGCGTCCGAACTCGCCGCACGCGAGTTCCCCGAGCTCGACGTCAGCCTGCGCGGCGCGGTTTCGATCGCCCGCCGCCTGCAGGATCCGCTCGCCGAGCTGGTCAAGATCGATCCCAAGTCGATCGGCGTCGGCCAGTACCAGCACGACGTCAACCAGGGCCGCCTGGCGAAGAGCCTGGACGCCGTGGTGGAAGACTGCGTGAACGCGGTCGGCGTGGATGTGAACACCGCGTCTGCACCGCTGCTCGCACGCATCTCGGGTCTGAACGCCACGCTCGCCGGCAACATCGTCGAGTATCGCAATACCCGGGGCCCCTTCCGCAGCCGCAGCGCATTGAAGGACGTGCCCCGCCTCGGCCCCAAGACCTTCGAGCAGGCCGCGGGCTTCCTGCGCATCCCCAGCGGCGACAACCCGCTCGACGCCTCCTCGGTGCACCCCGAGGCCTACCCGGTGGTCGAGCGCATCCTCGCGCGCGTGCGGAAGAGCGTGCGCGAACTGATGGGCAACGGCGGCTTCCTCAAGAGCCTGAAACCGGAGGAGTTCACCGACGAGCGCTTCGGGCTGCCCACCGTGCAGGACATCCTCGCCGAACTGGAAAAGCCCGGCCGCGACCCGCGCCCCGAGTTCCGCACCGCGACCTTCCGCGAGGGCGTGGAGACCTTGAAGGACCTCGAGCCCGGCATGCTGCTCGAAGGGGTGGTCACCAACGTCACCAACTTCGGCGCCTTCGTCGACATCGGCGTGCATCAGGACGGCCTGGTGCATATCTCCGCGCTGTCCAACACCTTCGTCAAGGACCCGCACAGCGTGGTCAAGGCGGGTCAGGTGGTGAAGGTGAAGGTGCTGGAGGTGGACATCCCGCGCCACCGCATCGCGCTCACCATGCGCCTGGGCGACGAGGTGACTGCGAAGCGCGGCGAGTCCGGCGCCCGGCGCGACGAGGGTGCGCCGCGGCGCGGGGAAGGCGGTCAGGCCCCGCGTAGCGAGCAGCGCCCGCGCGGCGGTGACAACCGGCGCCCGCCCGCGCAGGGCAAGGGTGGCGCGCGCCAGGAGGCTTCCCGCCCCGCCGCTGCCAACGCACTCGCCGAAGCATTCGCCCGCGCCCGCGGCAATCGCTGAGGAGGCCGTCATGCCGACGACGATCCACGGCATCAGGAACTGCGACACCATGAAGAAGACCTTCGCCTGGTTCGACGGCGCGGGTGTCGCCTACCAACTCCACGATTACAAGAAGGCCGGCGTCGACGCCGCCACACTCGCGCGCTGGTGCGAGAAGCTCGGGTGGGAAGCGCTCGTCAACAAGCGCGGCACCACCTGGCGCAGGCTCCCGCCCGAGCAGCAGGCGATCGCCGACACGGCCGCCGCGATCGCGCTGATGCAGGCCCAGCCCAGCCTGATCCGTCGCCCGGTGGTCGAGTTCGCCGACGGCGGACTCGTCGTCGGCCTGGATACCGAGGCCTTCGAGCGCCACAGCCGGGGCCGAGCCCAACCGCCAGCAGGAACACCGGACACTCCAAGATGAAGACGCCCCTCCCCACCAGCTATGTGCAACGTTTCCTGCTCGAGGACCTCGACATCCGCGGCGCGGTCGTGCGCCTCACCGACGTCTGGGAAGCCATGCAGGACGGGCGCGGCTATGCGCCCGCGGTGGCGCGACTGCTCGGCGAGATGAGCGCAGTCTCCACCGTGATCGCCGGCAACCTCAAGCAGCCCGGCCGGCTGACCTTCCAGATCACCGGCCACGGCCCCGTCAGCCTGCTGGTGATCGACTGCGCCGAGACCCTGAACCTGCGCGGTTACGCCAAGGCCGAGGGCACGCCCGCCGCGGGCACGCTGGTCGAGCTCGTCGGCGACGGGCGCCTGCAACTCTCCCTCGACATCGAAGGCCTCGATCAGCCCTACCAGAGCCTGGTGCCGCTGGAAGGCGACAGCATCGCCGAGGTCTTCGAGCACTATCTCGTCCAGTCCGAGCAGCAGCCCGCCAGGCTGTGGCTGGCGTGCAGCGCGCAGGCGGCGGTGGCCCTGTTCGTGCAGAAGCTCCCCGGTGCCGACCTCAAGGACATCGACGGTTGGTCGCGCGTCCAGCAGCTGGCCCACACCGTGCGCGAGGACGAGCTGCTCGGCCTCGACGCCGAGCAGATCCTGCGCCGCCTGTTCGCCGAGGAGGACATCCGCCTCTTCGACGCGCGTCCGGTCACCCACGAATGGCCGGCCGATCCGGACAAGATCGCCGAGATGTTGCGCGCACTCGGCGAGGACGAAGTACGCACGGTCCTGGACCAGCATGGCGAGGTGGTGGTGCATGACGATCTGTCCAACCACACCTACCGTTTCGATCGCAGCGACGTGGACGCGCTCTTCCGCCCGCCCACCCTGCATTGAGCCGGAAGCCGGCAATGCCGGCCGGCTTGCGCCGCCGGCCTTGCCCGAACGTGTTCGCCTAAGTACACTCGCTCGATTTTGAAGACCGTTCAGCACATGTCCGCCAGCGCGCCCGCAAGATCGATCGAGTTCCACAACACGACCCTGGGCGCCACCATCGCCGTCCTGCAGGCGGCGGAACCGAGCACGCTTGCCGATTCGCTGCACAAGATGCTCGGCGGCATGCCCGACTTCTTCAGCGGCGAGCTGCTCATCCTCGATTTCGGCGGGGTGGCGCAACTGCCCGAGCGTATCGATTGGTCGGGCCTGCAGTCGCTGCTGCGGCGCTACCGCCTGCAGCCGATCGGTGTGATGCGCCTGGCGGCGGAACACCACGAGGGCGCCCGGCGCGCCGGGCTCGCACTGGTCGATCCGGCGCAGCTCGCCGCCCGCCCGCCCGCCGAGGCGCCCGCGCGCCACGCTGCTCCCGCGGAGCCCGCGCCCGCGGCTGCGCCGCCCCCGCTGCCGCCCCCGGTCGCCGCTGCGGCCACCCCGACCATGTTCGTCGAACGCCCGCTGCGCTCCGGCCAGCAGATCTATGCGCGCGGCACCGATCTCGTCCTGCTCGGTGGCGTGAGCCCCGGCGCCGAAGTCATCGCCGATGGCAGCATCCACTGCTACGGCCCCCTGCGCGGACGCGCGATCGCGGGCGCTCAGGGCAACCAGGCGGCGCGCATCGTGGCCAGCAACTTCGGCCCCGAACTCGTATCGATCGCCGGCGTGTACCGCACCTTCGAGCGCGGCATTCCCGAAGCCTTTGCCGGCAAGCCCACCTTGGTGCGGCTGAACGGCACCGACCATACACTCAACCTCGAAGCGCTGAAGCTCGACTGAGCCAGCCATACCGCATCCACAAGGGGAAACCGTGAGAGTCATCGTAGTAACTTCGGGCAAGGGCGGCGTCGGCAAGACCACCACCAGTGCGGCATTCGCCTCCGGACTCGCCCTGCGCGGCTTCAAGACCGCCGTCATCGACTTCGATGTCGGCCTGCGCAACCTCGACCTCATCATGGGCTGCGAGCGTCGCGTCGTGTACGACCTGGTCAATGTGGTGAATGGCGAGGCCCGCCTGAACCAGGCCCTGATCAAGGATAAGCACTGCGACAACCTGTTCATCCTCCCGGCCTCGCAGACGCGCGACAAGGACGCGCTCACCGAGGAAGGCGTCGAGAAGGTGCTGCAGGAGCTCGAGCACATGGGCTTCGAGTACGTGGTGTGCGACTCCCCGGCCGGCATCGAGCGCGGCGCGGTGATGGCGCTGACCTTCGCCGACGAGGCCATCGTGACCACCAACCCCGAGGTCTCCTCGGTGCGCGACTCCGACCGCATCCTCGGTATCCTGCAGAGCAAGTCCAAGCGTGCGCGCGAGGGCGGCGAGCCGGTCAAGGAGCACCTGCTCATCACCCGCTACTCGCCCAAGCGCGTCGAGGACGGCGAGATGCTGTCGTACAAGGACGTGCAGGAGCTGCTGCGCGTGCCGCTGATCGGCGTGATCCCCGAGTCGGAGTCCGTGCTGCACGCCTCGAACCAGGGCACGCCCGCGATCCACCTCAAGGGTACCGACGTCGCCGAAGCCTACGCCGACGTCGTCGGCCGCTTCCTCGGCGAAGACCTGCCGCTGCGCTACGTCAATTACGAAAAGCCCGGCCTGATCAAGCGCCTGTTCGGAGGCAAGTGACATGTCCTTCCTCGCCCGCCTCTTCGGCGAAAAGAAGAAGACCGCGGAGATCGCCAAGAACCGCCTGTCGCTGCTGATCGCCCACGAGCGCGCGGGCGACAGCCCCAGGGCCGACTTCCTGCCCGACCTGCAGCGCGAACTGATCGAGGTCATCTCGAAGTACGTCGCGGTCAACCCCGACGACATCAAGGTCCAGCTCGAAAAGCAGGACAACTACGAGGTGCTCGAGGTCAATATCGTGCTGCCGGAGCAGAACCGCTGAGCCTCGGCCGCCCGGGTGATGAAATCGGTAACCATAGCGGACTTAAAATCCGCCGGCGCAAGCCTTACGGGTTCGAGTCCCGTCCCGGGCACCATCCCGCTCAGCCATTGTCCCATCCTTGCTGCGGCGTCCTGCCCGGCACAGTGACCGGACAGTCCTCGCCATGATCGTACTCGACCTACACTGCAGCAATGCACACCGCTTCGAAGGCTGGTTCGGTTCCGCCGCAGCCTTCGAGGCGCAGCTCGCGGACCGCCTGGTGAACTGCCCGATCTGCGGCGCCACCGAGGTCCGCCGCCTGCCGAGCGCGCCCTACGTCCAGACCGGCCAGTCCGCCTCGGCAAGGCCGCCCGCAGCCGGTGAGGTGCAGGCCGCGAGCGCCGTCCCTCCCTCCGCTCCTGCTCCCGAAGGACTCGCGCGCCTGATGACGCAGCTGCGCAGCCTTGCGCGCGTTGCGGAGAACGTGGGCGAGCGCCTGCCCGAGGAGGCGCGCCGCATCCACTACGGCGAAACCGAGGCGCGCGACATTCGCGGCTCGGCCTCCGCCGACGAGGTCGAGTCCCTGCTCGAAGAGGGCATCCTGGTGCTGCCGGTCCCGCCAGCCGAGGAAGACCTGCACTGAAGAACCAGGGCGCAGGCGGGGATGCGTGCCGAGCACGGACCGCCAGGTCCACCGCCCTGTCGCAGCCGTGTGGAGTGCCCGTCCTCAGGTACGTGCCAGCATCAGCGGCACGCGCATCTCGTCCGCGCTGAGGCCACCATGCACGCCGATCATGGTGTGCTCGTGCTCGCCCGCCACGTGATCCACGATCGTCCACCCGGCCTCCATCAGTAGCGCGTGGCTGCCCAGGCGTTCGGACAGCCGCGGATGCACCTGACCCGGGCCGAGCAGACCGGCGGCGAGAAAGTCTTCGCCGCGCACCGCCACCGCCTTGCCACGCAGCTCGTCCGCAGCCCACGCTTCGAATTCGGCCTGCGCACCGGCGCGCACCCGGCAGAAAGCCAGCCGGCGCTCGCCGAACAGCGGCGCGGCGAGCATGGCGGCGACCTCGCCGTCGGGCGCGAGGTCGATGCGGCGCTCGGGTGGCGCGTCGATGAAGCCGTGGTCGGCCGTCACCAGCAGACGCACGTCGCGCCCCGCCAGCGCCTGCTGCAGCGACACGAAGGCGGCATCCACGCGCGTGAAGCACGCGACCGCCTCGGCCGAGCGGCAGCCGTGCTGGTGGCTCAGCATGTCGAACACCGGGTAATAGGCGTGGATCAGCCCGCCACTGTGCGCGAGCGCATCGGCCATGTCGACGATGGCGGCCACGTAGTCCTGCAGCCCTTCGTAAGGCTCGATGTGTGCCCCGCGCCCATGGTGCAGCGAGAAGCGCGAGAATGCGATCTGCACGGGGGAGACCAGGGTGACCGGTCGGCAGGCGTGGCGATACATCGGCGCCACCGGGAACAGGCGCGGCAGCAGGCGGAAGGCCTCCAGCGGCTCGCCGCTGCGGCGGATCAGCGGCAAGGGCGCGATCACGCCACCGAAGCGGCGATCGTGGATGAACCAGCCGTTGAGGCCGTGCTCGACCGGCGCGACGCCGGTCGCCAGCGTGGTGATCGCACTCGCCGTGGTGCTCGGGCACACCGAGCTCAGGCCGGCGTGCTTGGCCGCATGCAGCGCGGAGCCCCACCCGACCGTGTCGAGAAAGCGTTCGCCCAGCCCGTCGATGACCAGCAGCACGACCAGCGCGCGCTCGCCCGGCGCGACCTCGACCGCAGGCCACCCGGCCTTGCGGTCGTGCAGCCAGTGGCGGAGCCCGCGCGCGAAGCCGTAGAGCCCGCCGTCGCCATAGTCGGGAAGAACGGCGCCGGCCGGGAGGGGCAAGGTGGAGTCGATGGTGAAGGGCATGCGGTGCGCGAGGATCGCAGAGAGCTCCGGGAGAGCTTCGAGCCTACCCTGCAAGGCCGCGCCCGGCAAACCGCCGGCGAGGCATGCACCGCGGGGGCACAATGCAAAAGCCGGATGGGCGCTGGGCGCACATCCGGCTTTCAGAATCTGGAGCGGGAAACGAGTCTCGAACTCGCGACCTCAACCTTGGCAAGGTTGCGCTCTACCAACTGAGCTATTCCCGCTTTGACGACAGGGCGCAAATTCTAGCTTCTTTTGCACCGCATCGCAATACTTCTTTACAACTTTTTTACTACTGGAGGCGCGACTCGGAATCGAACCGGGGTACACGGCTTTGCAGGCCGCTGCATAACCACTCTGCCATCGCGCCACAACCGTTTCGGCCAGCTGCCCCAATGCCCCGGGGCCACTTGGCTGGGCACTGCCCAGCCTGCGAATTCTTTGGAGCGGGAAACGAGTCTCGAACTCGCGACCTCAACCTTGGCAAGGTTGCGCTCTACCAACTGAGCTATTCCCGCCCGGGAAAGACCGCCATTATAGACACAATTCTTAGCTCGTCAACCCCTATCTGCGCTTTCTCGCGATCCGCTTCATTCTTCCGTCTCGCGCAGCAGCGGCATCGCGCGCCGGAGATAGTACCCCATCGACCATAGCGTGAGCGCGGCGGCGACGTAGATCAGCACTTCTCCGGCCAGGCGCAGGTCGAAACCGTACAGGGAGGCATCGAACAGCAGCATCGGGATCGCGACCATCTGCGCGGTGGTCTTGAGCTTGCCGACATAGGCCACGGCGACGCTGGCCGACTGGCCGACCCGCGCCATCCACTCGCGCAGGGCCGAGATGGTGATCTCGCGACCGATGATGACGACCGCGATCAGCGCATCCACTCGACCGAGCTGCACCAGCAGGATCAGCGCGGCGGCCACCATCAGCTTGTCGGCAACCGGGTCGAGGAAGGCGCCGAAGGCCGAGGTCTGGCCGAGCGCGCGGGCGAGGTAGCCGTCGAACCAGTCGGTCACCGCGGCGGCGACGAAGATCACCGTGGCGACGAGGTTCTGGGTCGCGATCGGCATCCACGATTCGGGGAGATAGAAGAGGCCGACGAAGACCGGGATCATGGCGATCCGCGCCCAGGTCAGCGCATTCGGAATGTTGAGCGGCATGCCGGAGGGCGACTCGCAAAGGTTCGGGGAGCGGCGAGTATATCAAGCGCCCATACGCGCGTAGGGACGGCCGCATTCCGTGCGCGCGCGCAGCGTGCCGAAAGTCCCGCCCTGCGGCGCTTCCGGTGCACACAGGCACGCGCGCGCTAGGTAAGATCCTCGACAAGCATCCATCTTCCTCGCATCGGCCGTTCCGGTCCCTTCCAATGCCTGCCCCCAGCTCCCTGGCCGCCTGGAAATCGCTCCAGCAGCGCCGTCGCACCCATCTC
>Ga0208822_1001047_pt1 | contig 20230 bp, 14 predicted proteins | sample AD_STIC08_MetaG_FD_184435 | JGI IMG/M metagenome (GOLD analysis project Ga0208822, IMG submission 184435) | Active sludge microbial communities of municipal wastewater-treating anaerobic digesters from USA - AD_STIC08_MetaG (SPAdes) (version 2) | ecosystem: Engineered > Bioreactor > Anaerobic >...
ATCTTTGATTTCGTTTTCTCGCGTTGAATAGCTTCTTGTTGGGTGCAGATTATTACGGGCTTGTCAAACGTAGTTTTTGCTTTTTCAAAGCGCGCATATTGTTCGGCCGTTAATACTTCTTTCAGGTTTTGTACCATGCCTGTGCCGCCTACAATATGATCGGCAGGAACCGTAAGATTTACTTCATAATTGCCGAAAGCAAGCGTGAATTCACCCTGACCTAAAAACTGCTTATTCTGCCAGCCTACCACGTCATCGTACACACACATGCGCGGAAACCATTGAGCAATGATGTATAGATAATTGTCTTCTTCAGGAAAGTATTCCATACCACTGCGACCATCATTCGGAGTCAGGTTCTTCATGCGGTCGTTGATGTTAAAAGACCACTCCACTGAGAACGACATTTTTTGACCGGCTCCAAGTGATTTGGGAAGGTCGATGCGCATCATGGTTTGATTGACTGTGTAATTTAGAGTTTTGCCAGATGCATCTTTTACCGATTTGATTTTAAATCCACCATCGAAATCATAAAGATCCACCGTGGCAGCCATTGACTTTGTGTCGATCGAATCACGAAACGTACTGTTAGCTGTTTTAAGAGTATTATTTCCTTTTGCGTTGATGTTTTGATCGAGCTGTAACCAAAGGTAACTGAGCACATCGGTTGAGTTGTTGTGATAGGTGATTACCTCTGAACCAGTAATGCTTTGATTCTGATCGTTTAGTTCAGCATTAATAACATAATCGGCCTGTTGTTGCCAATATTTTGCCCCGGGAGCTCCGGAGGCAGAACGATATTCATTGGGTGTTGGAAGTTGCTGATCAAGTTGCTCAAATTTTCCTTTCCAATCCTGCGCTGACAGGGGAAGGGTGAGTACAAGAAACGCGAGAAGAACAAGTAATTTATTCATACTATGATTCAGTTTTTAGAACATCAAAATTAACATGGATTTTTGAAAGATAATCTTATAACGTGATAATTACAGCAGGCAATAAAAAAGCCCCATGAACGGGGCTTTTTAGAAAAAGAATGTCTTTTGTATTAGTTTGTTTTCTTTTTCAACTCATCAAATTTGCTGGGTTGTATTACCCGTGGAAATACATTGTCTTCAACACTGATATCAGCTGTTTCCTTTAAGGGATCGATTACAACATTTACTACCTCTTTATCTTTGGCAAACACCTTGGTCACCTTGGTTTCATTAATGCGCCAGATTTCAGCAGGCAAGCGCTCGATTTCTTTACTTCCGTCCTTATAAGTCCATTCAATAATTACCGGCATTACTAAACCGCCTTTATTGGTGAGCGTGATTTCGTAGAAGTTTTTGTTTTCCATTTTAGCCATCACGGCCTTATCATCAAGACGATTGGCAAACTCTCCATAGAAGCGATTGTCGGTAGGGATTACACTAAAAGGTTGTGGGCCCTGGCTGAAGTCGGATGGTTTAGCACCACCATCTTTCGCTGCCAGGTCACCTTTAGTTGCTGTTTTGGTTTTGTTCTCAATAGTAACCTGATCTTTACGCACTTTAAACCACTTAACCTCATCAAGCGACATATCGCAGTTGTCTGTTCCATAGAACCAACCTCTCCAGAACCAGTCGAGATCAACAGCTGATGCGTCTTCCATCGTACGGAAAAAATCGGCTGGCTTGGGATGTTTGAAAGCCCAGCGTTGTGCATATTCTTTAAATGATTTATCGAAAAGCTCTGGCCCCATTACTGTTTCACGTAAAATAAAAAGAGCCGTTGCTGCCTTTGCATATTGCTCAGCGCCTGATTGTACTACCTGTTCGCCACTGGTCATAAGCGGTCGCATCATCGTTTTATCTCCTTTCATGTAGGGAACGATGCCCGATGGTCTTCCGCGACTCCAATCAAGTTGTGGATAGCGCTCAAGTTCGGTGAGCAACTGAACAAAGCTATCGATACCTTCATCCATCCAGGTTGTTTGACGCTCATCACTATTAATAATCATGGGAAAAAAGTTATGACCCACCTCGTGAATAACCACACCCAACATCCGTTGCAGCACGGCATTGCTATAGGTACCATCTTTAGCGGGCCGTCCGAAGTTGAAGCAAATCATCGGATACTCCATGCCAATAGAGGCTGCATGTACTGAGGTCGCTTGTGGGTAAGGGTAATCAATTGTGTATTTGGAATAAACCTCCAGGGTGTTCTTCACGGCCAGTGTCGATTCTTTTTCCCAAAGCGGATTGCCTTCTTTTGGATAATAAGACATGGCAAGTGGTGTATAGCTGCCGATTTTCACGGCCATGGCATCCCAGATAAATTTTCGGGAAGTTGCAAATGCAAAGTCGCGCACATTGGTGGCTTCAAATTGCCAGGTTTTCTTTTCTGTGGATTTACTTTTTTCTTTCGCTGTAGCTTCAGCTTGTGTTACAATGATAACTGGTTTATCGAAGGTAGTTTTAGCAGTTTCAAAGCGATCCAATTCCGTTTTTGATAAAACTTGTTGTGGGTTTTTAATCATGCCCGTTGCCCCGATGATGTGATCGGCTGGGACCGTGATAGAAACTTTATAATCGCCAAAAGGCAACGTGAATTCTGAGCGACCCAGAAACTGTTTGTTTTGCCAGCCCACTACATCGTCATACACACACATGCGTGGGAAGAACTGTGCAATGGTGTATACGTAGTTTCCATCTTCAGGAAAAAATTCGTAGCCGCTACGGCCACCTTGAAAATTGCGATCATTAATGTTGTATGACCACTCGACCTGGAAAGAAACCTTTTCGCCTGATTTAAGGGGTTGTGACAAATCAACCCGCATCATCGTTTTATTGATGGTGTAGGTTAATGGTTTCCCTGCGGCATCTTTTACAGATTTGATCTTATAGCCACCTTCAAAATTGTAAAGACTGAATTGGCCCGCCATTGTTTTAGTTGCCACTGAATCGCGAATCGAATTGTTACTCGACTTTACCGTATTACTTTCTTTATCATACAGGTTTTGATCGAGTTGCAGCCAAAGATATTTCAGCACATCAGGCGAGTTGTTGTGGTACGTAATTTTTTCGGAACCGCTTATGCTTTGATTCACATCGTTAAGCTCAACAGACATTTCATAGTCTGCTTTTTGTTGCCAGTATTTAGGGCCCGGAGATCCCGAGCCGGAACGATATTCATTTGGCGTGGGTAAGGTTTGTTCCAATTGCTCAAACTTGCCTTTCCACTGAGGGTTTTCCTGGGCAAAGGCCCAGGCATTTATCAAAACAAAACACAGAAGTAAAATTCGTTTCATAGGTATTTTCACATTTAAAAAACTCAAATTAATTACCAAAAGATTCTATCCTTTATTAGCACCAGTGCAATTCCGGCAATAGCCGAAGAGAGTACTAGTCTTAAATCCCTGCGCGAAATTTTTAGTAAGTCTACTAAAACAAAACTGATCCCCAGAAAAATGACTACTACAATTATCTGACCTATCTCTAAACCAATATTAAAGGCAAAAAGCGGGGATACAATGTTCTCGTTTTTACCTAACAACGCTCTTAGAAAGTTGGAAAACCCGAGTCCGTGAATCAACCCAAAGAAAAGGGCAAAGAAGTAATTGATTTGAATGGTGCCTCCAGCCGATGTTTGATCTTTCTTAAAGAGATTACCTGCAGCCGTGATAAAGATGGTTAGCGGAATCAGAAACTCAATGATCTCTGCGGAGAAGTTGATAATATTCAATGTGGCTAAGGCAAGTGTAATTGAATGCCCGATGGTAAACGCTGTTACCAGGATGAGAATTTTCTTCCAATCGCGCACCAGATAAACAGCGCAAAGGGCGAGAACAAACAGGATATGGTCATATCCGTTGGCATAATCCAAAATATGATCTTTACCTAATCCAAAGTAGAGTGCAAACTCACTCATGGCATGGCTTTTTTTAAATGGCCACAAGTATAAGCCTAATTTTGAATTAGGACAATTAGAAGTAATTTTGGCGGCACGATTTTGGCGCAGCGTTCGGCATGATTACATTATTTTATTCTTTCATTCTATTTCTGCACCCGATTCATTTGTCGGTTTCAGAAATTAATTACAGCGAAAAGGACAAAGCGCTACAAATTACATCACGTATATTCCTGGACGATCTGGAACTCTCAATCCGGAATCAGCGCAAGCAACCGGATCTTGATCTATTAGAGCCTGGCCCTGGTCTTACCACGGAGCAACTGATCAGTGATTATGTGATCAAACACTTCTCAGTAAAACTGGATGGTAAAATTCAGAAGTTGAATTTTCTGGGGTTTGAACGCGAAGACCCGGCTGTGATCTGTTATATCGAAATAGAAAATGTTAAAAAATTCAAAGTCATTGAAGTTAAAAATGAAGTGATCATGGAGACCCATGATGATCAATCGAACTTAATCCATGTTACCTATAAAGGCCCCGTTAAAAGTTTGCGCCTGATGCGCGATAAATCTTCGGATGTGCTTACGTTTGAATCGAAGTAAAATTATAAATCATAACTATGCGTACTAAAATTGTAGCAGGCAATTGGAAAATGAATAAGACCCTCGAAGAAGCGGGCATTCTAACTTCAGAATTAATCGGTATGATTGCCGATGAGGTAAAGGGAAATGTTAAGGTGGTATTGTGTACTCCATTTCCTTATCTCTATCCGGTGAAGCACCAGCTTGGAAATAATTCACGCATTTCAGTAGGCGCACAAAACTGCAGTGAACATGATTGGGGAGCTTATACGGGTGAGACTTCAGCCGCCATGTTGAAATCGATGGGCATTCCTTATGTAATCATTGGCCACAGCGAACGCAGACAATATTTTGGTGAAGACGGAAAATTGCTTGCTACCAAAGTAGACAAAGCATTGGCGCAAGGGTTAACTCCAATCTTCTGTTGTGGTGAACCGTTGGAAATTCGTGAGAAGGGTACCCATGAGCAATTGGTGAAACAACAAGTGGAGGAGAGTCTCTTTCATTTGAGCGCTGAAGCGTTGCAAAAAGTGGTGATTGCCTACGAACCCGTATGGGCTATTGGTACAGGCAAAACAGCTACTTCGCAGCAAGCACAGAATATGCATGCGGTGATTCGCAAACATCTTGCTTCCAAATACGGAGCAATTGCCGAGAACATTTCGATTTTGTATGGTGGAAGTGTAAAGGCTGATAATGCTAAAGAACTTTTCGCTTGCGCGGATGTGGATGGAGGTTTGGTGGGCGGAGCTTCTTTAAAAAGCCGGGAGTTTGTAGAAATAATAAAGGGGATTTGAAGATTTGATAATTTGAAAATAAGGGTTAGGTCACTCCTTTGTTATTTTCAAATTCTCAAATCGATTCATCTTCAAATTAATGAATATGTATTCAACCCGTTTACAGGTAGTATGCGATCCGGAGTTTTCTGAAATTCTGATGGCCGAAATTGTGGAGGCCGGGTTTGACACATTCATGGAAACCGAAAAGGGATTTGAGGCTTATGTAGAGGGCGACAACTTTGACAGGGAGCTGCTTAGCCAGTTGCAGGAAAAATATAAGCACGTAAATCCATTGCTCTTTTTTCAGGATCAGATTCAAAAGCAAAACTGGAATGAGGAGTGGGAAAAAAATGTTGACCCAATTTTTGTGGATGACAAATGCCTGGTGCGGGCGGCCTTTCATAAAATTGAAAAAAAATACCCTTACGAGATTATTATCACACCCAAGATGTCGTTTGGTACGGGCCATCATCAAACCACCCATTTGATGATCAGTCGGCAGATGAAGATGAATCATCAGGGCAAGCGTGTAATGGATGCCGGTTGTGGCACTGCCATTTTATCAATCATGGCCTCCAAGCTTGGCGCGAAAGAGGTAGAAGCCTTTGATATAGATGAGTGGAGCGTAATTAATGGTGTTGAGAATACCGAAAACAACGGATGCGCCAACATTCACATTCAGCAAGGAAAAATTGATGAAGTTAAGCTGACCGGAAAGTTTGATATCATTTTGGCAAACATCAATAAAAACATTCTTCTGCAAGAAATGCACCACTATGCCTCATACCTTGAAAAGGGAAGCCTTCTTTTATTAAGTGGATTTTATACGCACGACATCGAAGACTTGAAGAGCGAGGCTTCTAAATATGATCTTAAGGAAATAGCCCATGATGAACGCGAAACCTGGGCCTGTTTGTTGCTTCAGGCCTGATGGCTGCAGCATTAAAGTCTTAATGGATACTGTTCATACAATTTGTCATTGTCTTTCGTTTTTCTGAACGAACTCATAAGGATTAGCACATTCGCCATTTATTTACGAATTTCAAGGTTTTTGGCCCCGTGAAGCAGGTTTTTACCTACATTATTGCTGTTCTTGTGTCATCGGTTGCGGCTTTTGCCCAAACAGGCGACACCCATCAGTATAGTTTTCAAGATAGTGTGCGATTGGTTTTGGAGAACACGAAGGCAAACGATGCCATCGCGGTAGGCACCGCATTCAATACAGCTTGGGCTTCGGTGGGCCCAGATCAGCAACTGCAAATTCGCGGTCAGGCCAGGATAATGAAGAAGAAAGGGTATAAACTCCGACCTCATCTGGTCAATTACTATGGAGCTATTGCAGCCGCTGTTACCATTGAAAACATGGATCCCTCAAGGCTTACCACCTATTTAACAGTAGCAAGAAAGGTAATTGAGAAAGACAATATCAACCAGGCCAATTTATTTTTTCAGCAAAGCCGCGATTTTTTTGAGCACCATGCGTTGCATTATGAAAAAGCATTTAACCTGAGGGTATTGGATGATAGTTATCAATTCGATTATCTCGAACCAGTGGTTATTCCGGATACAGTGCAAACTGTTTATACAGAGCAACCTGTTGACACCACGTCTTACAATACTCCCATGTGGCAACAGCCAATTGTGCAGCCGGAACTGTTTGGACCCGTAATTAAATTTGATAAGCTCTCACTTAATTTTATTACACCCTACGATTCAGTCTTTCTTCAAAACACAACAGGCACCTTTTCTTTTCGCGATAAACTTTTTGTGGGTGATGGAGGACGCTTTGACTGGTCGGCCGCTGGATTATCTCCGGATTCGGTTTACTATGATCTGAACAAATATACACTCAAGACAACACAGCCTTACCTGAAGGCGGAGCAAGGCAAACTCAGATACATTGGCAAAGTGGGAATTCTTGTGCCGGGTGTTTTTGAATTCAGAAGTATTAATCACAAGACTCCGGAAACATCTATCTATCCGCGCTTTAAATCGTACGAATCAAATATCAACTTATTGGGCCTGGGCTCTGATAAATTAAAGTACACGGGTGGATTTGGATTACAGGGCCGTGCGATGAACAGCAATTCAGCCGATGGTAGTCTTGCCATGATTGAAATAAGTGGAGATACGGATAAGAAATTTAAAGCGACTTCTGCTTCCTTTGGATTTAAAGATTCTGTTATTGTTTCATCCAGGGCTCACATTACGATCTACCAACAAAACGATTCCATTGTACATCCCGCTATGGAGTTGCGTTATGATTATAAAAATCAAAATCTGGTTCTTAATAAAGAAAAAAGTCAGTTGCGTAAAGCACCTTTTTCTTCATCCTACTTTGATGTTGAGTTTACAGCAGATCGGATCAACTGGGATTTGAAATCAGACAGCCTCGCAATATTTGTGCAGGGCAGTGGGAAGGTATCGCCTATGGTTATTGAGTCAAATGATTTTTATGACCCCGAGGGCTACCGCGAACTGAGAGGTCAGGGATTCAATTTTCATCCGTTGGCTTTGGTAGTTAACTATGCCAATGAAAGTGGCAGCAAAGACTTCTATGTTTTTGATTTGATGCTTGAAGGAAAGCGTACCCTGGAGCAAGTAAAAATGGCGGCCGACTTTCTTTCGCAGAAAGGGATGATCGATTATGATGCCCGAACCGGAAAAATTCACGTAAAAGATAAGTCCATAAATTTTTTGCAGGCAGTGAAAGGAGCAGCAGATTATGACAATCTGAAAGTTCACTCTCTCACCGATACGGTAGCGAATGCGCTGATCAGTTTTTCAACGGGAAGAATGAATGTGTATGGTGTAGAGGAATTCAATGTGAGTGATTCGCTCAATGTGGTGATCAAACCGGATAGCAGCCGGATTACATTTTTGCAAAACCGGGATATTAAATTCAATGGAACCATTACAGCAGGTAACTTCGAAATTTCAGGACGCGATTTTACGCTTAAGTATGATAGCTTCTTTATTAACATGAATCATATCGACTCGATTCGTTTTTATGTTACAGAGAAAAACGGATCGCGCAGAAGAGTAAACAATTCAATGGTGGGCGCAGATTCAACAGCACAGGCAGCGGGCGGTCTGCAGGCATCAGCCAGCAAAACATCAGGTACACTTTTTATCAATCGTCCCGACAATAAATCGGGGAAGATAAAATACCCAAATTACCCACGCCTCGATGCTACTGCGGGAGGAGTGATTTATTTTGATCGCAGCGAGGTGTTGAATGGAGCTTACGATCGATCTGTGTTTTTTGTTGTGCCTCCGTTTAAGCTTGATAGCTTGAATGATGCAGACCCTGGCTCCATCAATTTTGAAGGCACTTTTGTATCCAGTGGTATGTTTCCAAGCTTTAGAGAGAAGTTGCACACTATGCCAGACAAATCTTTAGGCTTTACCCACACAGTTCCTAAGTCTGGTTATCCGCTATATCAGGGTGATGGTAAATTCTATGGAGGTATGTCCTTGGATAATGCAGGTATTCGTTCATCAGGACGAATAGATTATCTCGCAGCAACCGTTGAATCAAAAGATTTCGTTTTCTATCCCGATTCCGTAGTGGGTCGCGGAAGTGTTGGTGAGATTAGAGAGAAACAATTTGGTGCGGTTTATTTTCCTCAAGTTAAGTTGGGAGATTATCAACTGAAGTGGTTGCCGAAGCAGGATAAGATGAATATCAGAAATCTTAAGGAACCGTTCAACCTATATCAAAGCACAGCCACGCTGGATGGAAAGCTCATTGTATCAAAGACGGGTGTGGCTGGTGATGGGCGATTAAGTACACGAGGCTCAGAAGTAAGATCAAAAGAACTAAGTTTTTCAGCTAAAGAATTTGGTGGGCGTCACGCACGGTTCGAAGTAAAAACCGGAAATCCTGAGAAGCCGGCATTGGCGGGAAATAATGTGAAGTTGAAATTCAACCTGGATCAGAATTTTGCTACGATCAGTCCGGAAACGGAAGGTGAAGCGGCCATCGAATTTCCCTATGCCCAATTTAAGACCTCTATCCCTGAGGCGCGTTGGGATTTAACCACGCAGAAAATTGTAATGAGCAAGGCACCCGATGTACCGCTCGAGAATTCCTACTTCTACACAACACGAAAAGAATTGGATTCGCTGAGTTTCAATGCAGAAAAAGCCGAGTATGACATTAAAACCCAGCAATTAAAAGTAAGTGGCATCCCTTATATCATTGTGGCTGATGCGAAAATTACTCCTGAGAATAATGAAGTGTTGATCCTGGAGAATGCCAAGATTGGCCAATTGAATAATACAGTCATTGTAATGGATACGCTGAATGGATATCACCGGTTAACGGATGGAGTTGTTGATATCATTTCGCGCAAGGAATTTACCGGCTATGCCACGTATCAATATGTAAATGCGGTGAATGATACATTCGCCATTAAGATGACTGACTTCCGGTTGGAGCCAATTACGGAGGAGACTAAAAACAAAAAGCAACGTAATATTACTGCTGCCATGCAAACCGTAGCGAATGGAGCTGTATCCGAAGTTGCTAATATTCTGGTTTCACCTCGTATTTTTTATAAAGGTGATATGACGATGTATGCTACCAAGCCCGCACTTCAGTTGCGTGGTTTTGTAAAGCTCGATCTTAAAAAAATAAAGAACTATAACACCTGGCTTCAGTACACTCAAAGCGGGGATGAAAAGGATATCTATCTCAACTTCGACAACTCAATCACAGAAGAAGGTGGGCGCAAGGCCGATGCCGGTCTTCACTTTGCGGATGATAATGACTTATACATCACTTTTGTATTCGACAAGAAAGATCCGAGTGATGAAGATTTCTTTTTACCCAGCGGTTCTCTCTATTTTGAAAAGGAGAGTAAAGAATTCAGGATAGAGGATCGTCAAAAGGCAGCTGGTGAAAAGCTTTCCGGAAAAGTATTTGCCTATAATGAAGAAAAACAGGAAGTCAGATTTGAGGGCCCTGTTAATTTTTTTCAGGGCAACAAAGATTTCAGTTTGACGGCTTCTGCATTAGGTTCAGGCAACCTGGAAACGAATGATATTAAAATGAATTCGTTCGTGATGGTGGATATGAATGTACCGCCTGCAGTATACCAACTGATGGCGACAAGTATCATGGATGTAATCAAGAATGAAGGTGTGAAGGAGGAGGGTTTAGGGGATCAGACTGATTTGCTTTATAAGATTGCGGACATTGTTGGTGAGCGTGCGGTAAAAGATTATGAACAGCGTTCTTTGCAGAGTTACGTTTCTCTTGCTTCTGTACCCGGTTTACTTAAACCGATTGTATTGTCAAATACAGATTTGAAATGGTCGCAGGAGTATAAGTCTTTTTACAGCTCAGGATTATTGGGAATAAGTCATATGGGTCGCAATGATATCAACGGGGCCTTTGAAGGATTTATGGAGATTCGCAAGAACGAAGATGGAGCTCCAGTGTTTCACCTCTTTATTAAAGCCTCACCCGATTCCTGGTTTTATTTTGGCATGGAAGATAACCGGCTTATGGTGCATTCATCATTACCTACCATCAACGATCTGGTAGTTAAGAAAACCAATGCCAGCAAAGCGAAGGTAGGTGAACTGGTTTTTATTCCAGGTACGGATGAAGAAACCCTGGCCTTTATTAATCGCTTCCGCCAGGTTTACTATGGCCTCGAGGCTCCTTATGATCTGACAAGCGGAGGTACAGCTACCAAGAAAAAGGATAAGAAGAAGGACGAAGAAGATGATGGATTTTAACATCTAGTCCAGCTCAGTGTTGGGATCATTGAAATTCGTTTAAACAGTTCCGATCACGCAACCCATTTCGGGGTGTAAATCAACCACTAGTCACAAATTGTTAATGAATTACTTCGAGGAGGTTATCTTTCGTTAAAATCCATTCAAATGAAAAAGTGTATTGTTTTTGTTTTCTGGGCTATATCATTCTGCGCATCTGCTCAAAACAATTATTTCTTTCCGGCCGGTGTTTCTTTCGATCCGGCAATTCCTTCGCCTGAACAATTTCTAGGCTATCCGGTAGGAGATTGGCACACGCGTCACGATCGCATTGTGTCCTATTTTCAGGAATTAGCACGGGTTTCACCAAAGGCTCATTTTCAAATAATTGGATATACAAACGAACGCAGACCGCAAGTAGTGCTTACTATCACAAGCCCGGAAAACTATGCGCGAATAGAAGACATCCGCAAAGAACATTTGAAGTTGGCTGATCCAGCGCAATCACCAACACTTGCCTCTATGCCAGTGATTATCACGCATGGATACAACGTGCATGGCAACGAACCCAGCAGCAGCGAAGCTGCTATGTTAACCGCCTATTATCTGATTGCGGCACAAGGGCCAGAAGCAGAGCGCACATTAAAAGAGGCCGTGATTCACGTTGATCCTAATTATAATCCGGATGGTCGCGATCGTCATAGTAATTGGGCTAACATGCACAAAGGATTTCCTCCGGTTTCCGATCCGATGGATCGCGAACACAATGAAGTTTGGCCCGGTGGAAGATTTAATCATTATTGGTTTGACCTTAATCGGGATTGGTTGCCTTTGGCGCACGTAGAGAGTCGTAGCCGAATTGAGTTTTTTCATCAATGGTTGCCCAATGTGTGCACCGATTATCACGAAATGGGAACTAACGCCACAAACTTCTTCGAGCCTACTAAACCGTATGGCTCTGAAAACCCGGTAGTGCCCCGCGCAAATTATGATCAGTTGAATCCACTCTTCGCTAAATACTTTGCAAAGGCAATGGATGAAATAGGCTCCTTATATTTTTCGAAGGAGAATTTTGACAACTCCTATCCGGGCTATGGTTCTACGTATCCGGATATTCATGGTGGTTTGGGATTGGTTTTTGAACAAGCTAGTTCCCGGGGCCATTTACAAAGGAGTTCTACAAAGGAAGTGACGTTTGCCTTTACCATTCGCAACCATGTGCGCACCAGTCTTGCTACTGTAAAAGCGGGAGTTGAAAACCGTGAGTTACTGTTGAAGCATCAACAGGAGTATTTTAAGTCGGCATTGGATGAAGGAAAGAAATCTCCTATTAAAGCGTATGTGTTTGGCGATAGCAAAGATCAGAGTCGCACAAAAGCGTTTGCTGATTTATTGTTGAAACACCGTATTGAAACCTACAACCTTTCTTCTGACTTAACAGTTGGTTCAAACAAATATGAAAAGGGAAAAGCTTTTGTTGTGACTACCGATCAAACACAATATCGCATGGTTCGCAGTATGTTCGAAAAGGTCACTTCCTTCCATGATAGTGTCTTTTATGATGCTTCGACCTGGACGATGGCCCTGGCTTATGGAATACCACACGATGCATTGAGTGCTACCACTAAATTTTCAAAGGGCGATCGAGTGAAACCCCAGGATTTACAGGCAAATCCACCACCGGTTGTAAAATCAACTTACGCATACCTGATTGAATGGAATGAATACAATGCTTCGCGAGCGCTGTATTACCTGCTATCTAATAAAGTATTTGTGAAAGCTGCGTTTAAACCTTTTACAACAACAGTAAATGGCGCTAAGAAAAGTTTTGGCTATGGCACACTCATGATTCCGGTAGTTGATCAAAATCTTTCGGCTGATGAATTATTTGCAGTAATGAAGGAAGCATCTGCTACTTCAGGATTGGAAATTTATTCGGTAAACACAGGTTTTAGCCTGGAAGGGGTTGATCTGGGCAGCGGCAATGTTCGCACGGTACAAACTCCTAAAGTGGTTATGTTGATTGGTGAAGGAGTTGCAGCAACGGATGCCGGGGCACTCTGGTATCTGCTTGACTCTAAACTTAATATGCCGATCACAAAAGTAAATACCAGTCAATTCGGGCAGTTAAGAATCAGCGATTATAACACATTGATTCTTGTTGCCGGTAACTATGGAATATTGGGCGAGAGTGGGGTAACAAAAATTAAAAGTTGGGTGCAACAAGGGGGAACTTTGATTTTAATGAAGTCTGCAATTAGCTGGGCGATTAATAATAAATTGATTGAAGAGCAATTGCGCAAAGAAGAGGAGAAGAAAGATGTGAAACGACTTGATTATGTAACCGCAGGAGACTATCAAGGCTCGCGGGCCATTGGTGGTTCAATTTATCAGGCAACCCTGGACATCACCCACCCGCTTGGGTTTGGATATACCAATCGCGAGTTGTCAGTATATCGGAATCACTCCGTGTTTATTGAGCCCAGCAAAAATCCTTTCAACACAGTAATCAAGTACAGCGCCAAGCCTTTGTTGAGTGGCTATATTCATTCCACAAACCTCGAGAAGATTAAAAATTCTGTTTCCTTACAAGTGAGCAACATGGGTCAGGGCCGGGCCATTTTGTTTGTTGATGATCCGGCTTTTCGCGGCTACTGGAATGGAACCAATAAGTTGTTCTTCAATGCATTATTTTTTGGATCACATATAAGTGCGCCTGGATTTGATGCTGCTGAGGAGTGATTCATTACTCAGGTGTAGTTGAAACTTCTGATTCGGGGATCAGTGCCAATGATTGAAGTAATTTTTTGCGATTGCGATCAACGGATCTTCCATGGATCATCATAATAGGAGTATATATTAAATACGTGAACCCGGCAAACATTCCAGCTAATGCGTTGCTGTACAGTATTAAGGCCACCAACACAGAAACCAAAGGGACCAAACCCATTAAGATATTCGATCGGATACTCATGCGGGTGTCAAATTTTTCAACCTCACTTAGCTGAAGATTCTCAGCCTGTTTCAGGGCATAACGGTACATCAGTACTAATACAAAAAACACACTGGCCGCCCCCAGTCCATAAATAATCATCAGGTCACTCATGTCTTCATATCGGATAGTTCCTTCAATCGCTTTTTGCAACCCCTCATTATTTAATAGATAGGCAATTGGTTTTAAGATAAGCCGGGTTAGGAATTTTAGTGGGTAAACATAGAATAGAACGATAATCAAAAATAGGGTATTCAAAAAAATCACCTTGCTATCCCGCAACCCATACCTAAAGTAAAAGACAAAATGCTCGTGCCAGATTAGAATAATCAGAGAAATGCAAAGAGCGAAGGGTAGCAGGTCAAAAACGAAGAGTTTAATTTGATCAAAATTTACGGGTGGAGAAGTGGAAATGAGAAGCAGGGTGATGGCGAGTGCAAATACTGCATCGCTGAAATTTTCGAGGCGTCCGGGTTCCTTTCCTCGAAATCTGAATTCATTGTTTGAATAGTTTTGACTAAGAGCTTCCCGTATCATCTCAATAGGTGTTTAATTCCGGATAGTCGACAAAATTCTTTTTATAAAAGAGATTCAAAAAAATCATTACCGCACTTCCTTCAGAATCAGTCGGGGGAACGGCAAAGAATTTTTCAATGTCGGTGAATCCACTCAATAAGGTAAAATCTGATTCTGAAATTTTCTTAAAGCCCATCGACCAGTCTTTGAAAAGCCGATGTGGAGAATTCCCCTCCAGGATGAGCGTCACTTTTTTGTGACGTGGATCTTTGCGGATTTCTTCATACAATTCATTCACCACCTTCTCATCACCTTCCAGCACTTGAATAAATCGCTCCTGCAGATACAGCAACATTCCGGTGATTTCCTTTTTCTTGTTATTGGCCCGACTCTCGTTTAGAATCGCCAGCAAATCAGCTTCGTGGAATGCTTGCGCTGCGTGACTAACATATACGAGGTGATACATAGCTGTATTATTTATGTTGTTGAATCAGGTTGCTCAGGATTATTGCCGGGATTGACGGGTACGATTTCATTTTGTCTATTTATAAAGGGGGAAGCCAGTTGATGTATGCGAATTGCTTTTTTAGAAAGCCACACTCCCACAACAAGAGATGCGATTGCCCCAAACACAATGCCAGGAACATAAGAAACAAATAGACAGTAATCATACGCTCCATGGAACAGGGTGGCTACTCCAAGGGCGATAAGGGAATAATACGATTTTTTATGTTCGAACCTGGCCTTGCCTAAATAATAGCCCATTAAAATTGCAAATGTAGCATGAGCGGGCACAGCGGTGAACATTCGCATAATGGCCGTTCCAATTCCGCCTTCAAACACATAGAGAATATTTTCAAAGGTGGCGAAGCCCATGCCCACCATTACAGAATACACAATGCCATCAAAAGGTTCGTTGAAGTGTTTGTTGTTGTATAAAATACCTCTGACAAAAATGAATTTGCTGAATTCTTCCACCAGCGCAACGATCAGAAAGGCATGCACGGCCTGCTCACTTAAACTACTTTCATCAATGGTTACAAATAATCCAATTACCTGACTGATGAGCAGGGTTACAAAAATACTCAGCACCCCAAAAAAGAAACTACGCATCAGCAAGCCCAATGGCTCGCGCTCGTGATGATCTTTCAGATAAATATAAACGCCAATAGCAACGCCAGGGGCGAGTGCAATTGCAAGAAGAATGAGGATATCCATGATCAGGGATTTGCGTTTTGCGATAATACTAACAGACCTAACAAAGCAGAAGAGATACCGCGAATAAATGCATCGCGCAGGCTTACAAAATTCTCACGCTTTTTAATCATTAGAATAATGGCTCCGGCCAGGGCAGTCATCAAGGCAACGCCACCGATCAACATCATTTCATGATGGCCCTCCAGGTGAAGCAAGGTGAAGAGAACGCCTATCAGTAAAACAGAACAACTTATGTAAATCAATTTATGAATCAACGCTGCATAGGCATCGGGATCAGCATGGGGCGGTGTATCCATCGGCAGGAATGCCCAGAGGAAATAGGCGCCAGACAATAATGAAAGGCCAAGCATAAGGAGTTCGCTCGCACCTTTGTAATTCATGTAGTAAAAGACAAGCCCGGCAACGGAAAGCGCCAAAGCAGCTTGCTGAACGTAGGGGATGTATCGTTTTAAGGTTCTTTGCACGTTGGTTTAGGGATACTCCTAACCTCAAGGTAAAGCATTGATCTTAAAACAACAAAGGGGCGGTCATTTGACCGGCTATAAGATAATCGGTCCTATCAGCTTAAAAGTTCTAAGGCGTCTGACCGCTATACGCGAAAACATGTAGCGGTCTGACGCCTGATCATGATTTAATCCTCAATCGATTCTTCCACCTCATCCAGTTTGTCTTCGGTGAAGGCGCCTGATGTGGCGTATACAATTTTGCCATTGGCATCGAGTACAAAAAAGTAGGGAATGTCGCGCTTTTCAAAATCAAGAGCTTCTTTATAGGATTTCAATTCACCTTTGTAAAACAGAATATAAGGCAGTAATTGTGGATCTACATTTTTCAGGGCTTTCTTTTTAGCAGTGCCGGTAGCGGCTGCATTTACACCTGTAAACATCGGCACGAAATATACATTCACATCATAGCCCATGCCGGCCATCATGCCCGTGGCTTTCTTGATGAATTTATTGTACACCGGACTGAACCAACTATTCAGTTCGTCTTCCGATTTTTTTGAGTAGGCTAGACCGAGCAACGTATATTTCCCTTTCGTGTCGGTTGGGAGATTTACTTTTTTATCCTCCACAGTTTCGGCTTCCATATCCGGAAACTGTTTGCCGATTACCTGGGCCTGGGCAAGATTAAAGCCAGCAAGTAGAAGCAGTGTAGAAAATATTTTATTCATGTTAATGGGATCGGGCACCTTTTAAATACTGCATAATTTATGCATAGATTAGGACAATGGTAACTTTTCTTCAACTAATCATTTTTCAAACCTTACATGTATTAGTTTTTTGGTCATAATTCGTTTCTTTAGTATTCGATTATCAATAGATTTATCCAATGATTAAAGTATTTATATTTTGTAGGAGAATTTTTAGCCTTTTATTAATACTGGCATTGACGTCCTGCGACAGTGATAAAGAAGCCGATCCAGTATCCCCAACACCAACCCCCACAATACCCTTACCTAAAATTACAAAGGTGGACCCTGTCACGGGAATGTCTGGAGATATTATTACAATCACCGGAGAAGGACTAACAGCTCCAAACACAAAGGTATATTTCTCTAACAAATGGTTTCAACTTAAACCAGATCGAGAAGCTGAAATTTTGGAAAACAAAGCGGATGTGATCAAGGTAAGAGTACCTAGTGAACCATTTGCACGCGACTTGGCTATTTATGTAAAGCGTGATGAGATTGCATCTAATAATGAGAAGTTCGTATTCGTAAGTAAGTATTGGAAACCACTTGTGAGTAAAGTTTTTGGTACAGTTAGCTTTGCTATTAATGAAATTGGATATTTTATTTCAAGTTCTGAAGTTTATTCATTTAATACTGTAACTAATCAATCGAAGCAAATGAAAAATTTCCCAAAGGGAATTTTTCCGGCTACTGCATTTACCTGGAATAATAAGGGCTTTATCGTATTGAATACCAGCCCTGGAGAAATCTGGGAGTATGATAATGAGCAGGATTCCTGGTCATTGAAGACAACAAGTAATTTTATAAATAATTTAGCGGATGCCTTTTCCTTTGTAATTGAGAATAGGGTTTATATTGGAGGTGGTCAGCCAAATTCAAATGGTAATGATGTTTTTGCGTATGATCTTGTAAATAATACATGGTCCCAGATTTCGGATTATCCAGGAATACAGGGCAATGGAGTATCAACCATTGTGGTAAATGGAATAGGATATTGTTTTGGTGGCGGTATTTATTTTAGTTCTATAGGCGGTCCGCCAGTGCGCAATGGCAAGTGGAAGTATGATCCGCAGTTAGATAAATGGATAAAACTGACAGAATGCCCAGATAGCAATTGGCAAGCCGATAGAAGTTTTGCTCCAATTCTATCAAGAGATGATAAGATTTATTGGGGGGTTGGTAGTTCTTCAAATTCCGGGATCGAAATGAATTACATGTATGAGTATTCGATACCCTCTAATTCATGGAAACTGCATAGCCTAATTCCTTATGAATATGCTTCACCAGGTTTATGGTTTACAGGGTTTCAGGCTAGTGGAAAGGGTTATTTTAAAGAGGTGGGAAGTTTGGGAGTTTGGATTTTTGACCCTACTAAGTGACGGGGTTATGAATTATAGTGAGATCTATGGTAGAACAGAGCCACGAAGAAAACGGACTCTATACATTAGCAATTCTTCGATATTGTTCGGAAAACAAATACGCTTGCTGAATTTCATCCCAACCTTCTCCAAAAGTCTTATTGATTTCTGGTTGTAGGGAACAGTAATCGCACAAAGCGTTTGCAAGTTTAAGGTGTCTTTCGCGAATACCACCGTGGCTTTAGCTGCTTCAAAGCCATAGCCCTTTCCGATAAATTCCGGTAAAAAGGCAAACCCTAGGTCTGGATGATCCAACGTTTCGCGCTTCAGAATGCCACACATTCCTATTGGAGTATTAGTGGCTTTTGTTTCCGCCAGCCACAAACCGAACCCGTTGTCGTGATAACTTTTTATCGGGCCATTCTCAAGATATGTTTTGGCCTGATCAATTGTCTTTATGTTCCGATCGCCAATAAATTTTAACCATCCCGGACTGTTGACAAGCTCTACTATGAAGGGCGCATCTGATAACGTTAATTCCCGGAGTCGTAAACGTTCCGTTTGCAGAATGTGCTTTATGCTAATGTCAATCATGCTTAATAGTAAAATCAATAGTATTCTATTTCTGAAATAGCCAGTTGTTTAGTCTCATGCTTAAAAGTTACCCGAATGCGAGATGCAGATACTTTTTCGAAAGCCACGGTGTTTACTGTATTGCCAACCGGATTGCCTGAACTTGATTCATCAACTTTTACCGGAAGCCATTCGCCTTCGTTTTGATATTCAATAGTTAGGTTGTCGGGAATGCCGAAATTTTTATCATCCGTAAAGAGATAATACTTTAAACTTGAAATGTCACGAGGTTGACCAAAATCAAGTGCATACCAGTCAGTTTTTGAAGTTGACCCAACAGTTGCCCAGCGGTTTCTGATTTCAGGGAAATACCAGATTCGTCCATCAAGAGCCTGGTAAAGTGAGTCGGGCACTGAGTTAACCGAAGCCGAGGGCACCGGGAAATCTTTGCGCCTGATATTTAAAGCATAGTTAACAGGCTGCTTTGATTTGCTTCGTAAAAGAGGCGGGCCAACCACCACCTGATACTTTCCGTCCTTTTGTAATAAGGATTTCTTAACGCCATCTACATATACAGTGACTCCTTTACCTGCATTGTATTTGCTGCCATCTTTATCATAGATCACAGTTACTTTGTGACCGTGATAAAGAACTTCATCCAATCGGAAATAGGTAATTGAATTATCGATCAGTGGATTAATAGTAAGCGTATCGCCTTCGGAAGGACGGATACCGCAAAGACCGCTGATGATGAGATTATTGAAGGAAGAATGGAGGTAATGATTGCTCCAATAGAAGTAGACAATGGGGCCGCCCTTATTGGGATCGTAGTTTTCAACAAGATTTATTTTTCCATCGGGCAGATAATGCTCTTTGGTGAATTGTCGCAGGGTACTCACGTAATCAGAGGCGGTGACTACATCCTGATCGTAATTATTAAGCAGGTTAGCCATGGCTGTAATTGCCTGACTCGATTGGTAGGGCCAGGTGGGGCCGTTCCATTGGCTTCCGGGTTTGCCATCGTTAAAGGTGTATTGTTTAAAATAATATTCATAGGAAGGTTCGTTGGTGCGAAGTCCATATTTACCTCGCAGTTGAGTAGTATCCAACAGGTGCTTCCACGCCACATTATACTTTGGTGAGTTTGTAGGCAGGTTGAAATACCAGGGGGCAAACCCGGCTAATTCGCGACCGCGGATAAAATCCCAATAGTGTACATATTCATTGTCCACTTTATAACGATCAATAAAATGCTCCATGCTATCATTCCATAACGACTGTTCAACATTGGCTTTTAGGGCATTCGCTCTTTGCAGAAAATCGTTGCTTACTCCTATATCACCTTTCATGGCAGCTATACGCGAAATGGCAAGTGCATTTCCAAACATGTAACTGTTAATCGTTGGCCGGAACGC
>Ga0208822_1001068_pt1 | contig 19985 bp, 11 predicted proteins | sample AD_STIC08_MetaG_FD_184435 | JGI IMG/M metagenome (GOLD analysis project Ga0208822, IMG submission 184435) | Active sludge microbial communities of municipal wastewater-treating anaerobic digesters from USA - AD_STIC08_MetaG (SPAdes) (version 2) | ecosystem: Engineered > Bioreactor > Anaerobic >...
GCACGCGATTCGTTGCCCCGCGCAAGCCAACGGCACAAGGCGAGTTGTTTTGAATCGATCACGCCAGGAGCCTTGCGCATGTCGGTTCCGCAGCTGCGCTGCTTGAACCGACCTACGGCTCCGTTCGTGGTGAGCCCAAGCCTGTCCTGAGATTCTATGTTGCCGGTCAAGCGGCGCTGAATCGATCCATGGCAAATGGTGTTTGGTGTTTCAGCATGGACCAGGCAGTCCGCAGAAGCTTGCGGGCAATGATGTTGTAGATGGCCGTGGCGGACAGGCCCTTGGCTTTGTGGCGGTCGATTTCGCCGCGCATGGCGACGTTGCGAGCGGTGGTCATGGCGGCGACGTATAGCAGTCGTCGAATTTCGGTCGGCCCGCGTTTGCTGAGCTTGCGTTGTCCCCGCCATGTGCCGGATTCACGCGGTCTCGGGTCGAGGCCGACGAAGGCAACCGCAGCATCGGCCGAAGCGAAGGGATGGCGGCTCAGCAGGGTAGCCAGCGCAGCGGAAACAACCGGTCCGATTCCGGGAATGTCTTTGAGCATGTCAGCGTGCCTGGCGAGCTCCGGCTCTTCCTTCAGGCGGCGCAGGATCGCCTTGTCGATGGCCGCTACGGCCTTGGCAAAAGCCTTCTTCAAACCATTGAGAACCGGCTTCAACTCGCTTTCCGTCCCCATGCTTTGCTGCATGGCCACGCGCGAGGAGACCAATGTTGAACGCCGGTTGATCAGGGCCTTCAAGGCCTCTTGCGCTTGCGTTGCAGGCTTCCACCGGTGTAAGTCCGTGTGTTCGCGTGCGAGATAGCGGGCGATCATCCGTGCATCGCAAGGATCGGTCTTGGCGCGCATGCCGATGCTGTTGGCGTAATGGCTCACGTCGCGCGGATTGAGCACGTAGACATCGATCCCCAGGTCGTAAGCCAATTGAGCAGCCAATTCGTGGTAGGTGTTGGTAGCCTCCATCGCCAAGGCGCTGCCTGTCGGAAGGCGTTTGAAGAAGCGCCGAAGGTCCGTCTTGCTATTGGCCACCTGCTCAACCCGATCTTTGCCGTGCTGCGCGAACAGGATTTGACTCTTGGCGACGTCGCCGCCGATAAACGTGATTTTCATCATGATCTCACCCCGAGTAGAGTTGCCATATCGGGGTGGCACACACGAACGTCAGCTTGCATAAATCGGCGTTCCGAAAGGACGCTAGATTCCTTATCGACGCTGGGTGTGTGGTAGGGGGAATCTCAATTAAGTCTGTCCGGATCAAACTCGGCAGATGCCCGTCGAAGCCCCTCCACCCCGACCTTCACCCCAAAGGAGCGCAGGTCGGAAGTCAACATACAAGCTTGTCGAAGGGAACCATGAACGGGCTCGTGCCAAGTTCCGCGCATTCTTCGAGCGGCCAAGAGCGAAACCTGTCCCGGATGACAGGTCGGTTCCCCGGCCTGCCCTTCGGGCCAGCGCTTCGCGCATGTTCGCTACGGCATCCTGCCTACGCAGTGCGCTGCGCTTCATCCGGGCCACGCCACTGATTCCGTTCGTGGTGAGCCAGTCGAACCATGAACACAATCAAGGCACTCGATCAGCGACTGGCAGGAATGCGGATTGTCCGCTCTCGTGGGCAGGACATGCGCACGCCGCGCCCGCAACTGCGTGGATTCAGTTCCTTGTCCACGCAGATGCGCACCTCGGACAAATCGCGACCGTCGCAACTGACACCCAGCATGTCTTCCTGCATGCCGGGGTTTGCATCAACGAATGCGGAGCGAACCGCGTTGGCGGTCATGGCGGGCGGCTTCACCCCGGCTTGCAGCAACGGCGGGATGCGCACGCTGGCAAACGCACGATCGGCCAACTCGAAATAGCTGGTCGCATCAAGTCCCGAGCAACTGCCGTGGGCACGCCATTCGTGCTCGATCAGGTTTCGGCTCGGCATGAAGGCCAGTGCGCGATTGCGGGTGACGTGGTCGGGCCCCTTCCCGGCTGCGCAATGCTGCGGTCCACCACCGCGCTCGTGTTGCGGCCATAGACCATGCAGGATGAAGCCGAAGCCGCGGCTGCCGCACTGCTCCTGATCTCGCGGATTGTCCTCGCACCAGGTCGGCGACCAGGACAAGGCGATCAGGTAGTAGTCGAACGAGGAAGTCTCGGATTGCCGGTCCGCGCTACTCGGGTTGTGCGGAGTGGGGGAGTCTTCCAGCCAGCGCGCGAGTGCGGCCAGCAAGGCCAGGGCCAGGATGGTCACCAGCAATCGCCCATGGCGCGCCTTGAGCATGAATCGATCCGCTTCAACCTTGCAGGACCCATGACGCTATCAGGAAACCATCCGGTATCGCTATCATTGGCGGTTCGAAAATCCTGTTGCACTCATCCATGTCCAAGCCATTCAAGCGTCGCCGTTCTCCCATCCACGGCAATGGTGTTTTTGCCACGGCCAGGATCCCCGGGGAAACCGAACTCGTCCAGTACCGCGGTCGCCTGCTCACTCATGCACAGGCCAATCGAATTTACGACGGCACCACCGAAAACGGGCATACCTTCCTGTTCACGCTCAACGAGCGTTACGTGATCGATGCCAATGTCGAAGGCAACGTGGCGCGCTGGATCAACCACAGTTGTTCTCCCAATTGCCGCGCGGTCATCGAGGAGAACCAGGAAGGCAAGCGCAAGCAGGATCGCGTGCTGATCGAGACCCTGCGCGAAATTGCCGAAGGCGAGGAGTTGACCTACGACTACGGCATTTCCCTGGAAGAGCGCCTGACGCCCCGTCTCAAGCAGATTTGGGCCTGCCGTTGCGGGCATCCGGGCTGCATCGGCACGATGTTGAAACCCAAACGCCGACCGGCATCGGCCAGCAGAACGGAAAAAGCCTGAAATCCACGGCAATTCGTTGCATTGCGCGCTGCAAAGTTGCAGGCTAGCCACGGGATGGCGCCAATATCGCGAACCGTTCAGGGGCCTGCCTTGGGAACCAACGCGGGGAGGCGGATCAGGAGATGGCAGAGAAGGTCATAGCGGCAGTTGGCATTTCCGACGAGGAAATTGCGCGCCTGCGCCTGCTCATGCGCAAGGCTTCCGATCAACTCATGCAGTCCTGGCGCTGGGGATCGGAAACCCACGCGGATCTGCTGGTGATCGATGTCAACGGGTTCGCCGGACAAATGGCGCGATCGCGTGCCAAGGTATCGGGCTTGCGCGTTGCCCTGGTGGTCGAGCCGGGGGGCGGGACGGAAGGCGAGCCAGCCATGTACCGGCCATTCAAGCTCGAAAATGTCATCGACGTGCTGAACCAGGTATCGGATGCCGGCAAGGTTTCAGCCCACAAGCCGGCGCCTGTCGAAGACTATTTCGAAGCCAGCCTGAGGCGTGCGGGATTGCTGGCCGACGAAGATGGACTTGTCTTCGACGAAACCGGAGCCCAGCGACTCGTCGATGAGGACGTCGCGCCAGGTCTTGACGACCTCATCCGTGGCCATCCGCTGGCGGATCCGTACACCAATCTCAACCCTTCCATGCTGGATGATTCAACGCGGCTGGAGCCAACCGGCGAGCACACCCGCCGCAGCGAAGCGCGTTCTGATCGCGAGCGCGAATTGCAGGGCGTATCACCTGCGCAGCAGGGTGCAGCGCGCTCGGCTTTGCCGCCCGAAAAGATCGACACCGACCTTGCGGCTGGGCATCGCCTTCGCGATTACCTCAAGGGTCATCTGATTGCCGGTCCCGTGCAGATTGCCTGGGCGGGATCCGGTGTGCTGACCCTGGACCCTAAGAACGCCAGCTTCCATTCGCCGGATCCGCTGGCCAAACTGGAGGGCTACTGCCGCCAGCCGATGAAACGCGCGGATTGGCGTCGGCTGACGTCTGCGGAACTCGCGGGTATTCGCCAGAGCCAGCCAGCGCAGCCGTTTGAACGACTGGTGTGGCTGGATACGCTGGTGAACGCACAGCAGAAACTGGCGTCCCACCTCGATCCCGGTGGCAGCTTCCAGTTGAGCCGCTGGCTTGAACTTGAGCGTGACCATCCGCGTTTTGCGCGCATTGGTGATGCCATGCGCAGGCCGGCCCGTTTGCATGAAATTGCCGCAGCCAGCGGCAGCCAGATGGGCGACGTATTTGCCCTGGTGACCGCGTACGACGCCATTGGCTGTCTCAAGTGGTCACCGCGCCCGCCGCGCCATGCCGAACCGGAAGACGATGGCAAGATGGCATCGCTGATGAAGAAGCTGCGCAAACCGTTCCGCAAGTCCTGAAAGCTCCGCCGTCATGCACGTGTCGGGTGGTTTCCCGGCAGCCAAGGCAACGCTGATCAAGCCGCTTCCGTTCGTGGTGAGCCCTTCAGTCGTGCTCAGGACAGACCTGTCGAACGACAAACGGAATCAAGGCGCCATGCGCCCACTTTTAGATGCGCACTGGACAAGCATGACTTGATCATCGTCGCCCTAAGGAAGGTCTGATCAAGTATTGTCGCGAGCAAGCTCGCTCCCACCATTGCTTGATTTTGTGGGAGCGAGCTTGCTCGCGACGAATGAGTTCCGTACTTGTTCAGAGTTTCCCTAAGCTACGACAGGGCGTTGAAAAACGTTGGCGAGGCAGCCAGAGCAAGTCAGAAACAGGCGAAAAATGCAGTTTACGAGTTGTAAATGAGCATTTTGAGCCTGCTTTAGACGCAGCAATGGCAACGCTGGTGGTTTTTCAGTTGTCTGAAAGCGGTCAGTCTTCCTCCACCCGCGGCTTGTACGCCTCCACCAACTGCTTCTGCACGTTGGCAGGCACGGCTTCGTAGTGGCTGAACTCGATGGCGTAGCGGCCGCGACCGCCGGTCATGGCCTTGAGTTCGGTCTGGTAATCGGCGACTTCGGCCAGGGGCACCTGGGCCTTGATCACCAGCTCGCCACCGCGTGCCGAATCGGTGCCATTGATGCGCGCGCGCTTGCCGGCCAGTCCTCCGGTCACGTCACCCATGTGTTCCTCGGGCACGTTCACGTCCATGTTGACGATGGGCTCCAGCAGCAGCGGTTTGGCCTTGCCGACCGCGTCCAGGAAGGCCTTCTTGCCGGCGGCGACGAAGGCGACTTCCTTGGAATCCACGGTATGGAACTTGCCGTCGGTCACCACCACGCGCACATCCTGCATCTGGAATCCGGCCACCGCGCCGTGAACGAGTACCTGGCGCACGCCTTTTTCAATGGCGGGTATGTATTGGTTTGGGATCGCGCCACCCTTGATCTCCTCGGTGAACTCGAAACCGCTGCCGCGTGGCAAGGGCTCGACGCGCAGGAACACTTCGCCGAACTGGCCGGCGCCACCGGTTTGTTTCTTGTGGCGATGGTGGCCTTCGGCCTTGATCGCAATGGTCTCGCGATAGGCAATGCTCGGCCGGCGTGAGGTGACCTCCACCGCGTAACGATCCTTCATGCGCTCCAGCATCAGTTTCAGGTGCAGGTCGGAAAGGCCTCGAATCACGGTTTCGTTGAGTTCGAGGTTGTGCTCGACGCGAAAGCAGGGATCTTCCTCACTCAGGCGCGCGAGCGCAGTGGCCAGTTTCTGTTCCTGTCCCTTGTGTGCAGGCTCGATGGCCAGGCCGAACATGGGGCTTGGATAATCCAGCGGCTTGAGGTGGATCTGGTCCTCGTCGTGGGAATCATGCAGCACCGCGTCGAAGTGGATTTCATCGATCTTGGCCACTGCCGCGATGTCGCCGGCAACCGCAGAATCGATTTCGAGATGATCCTTGCCCTGGATGCGGAACAGGTGCCCCACCTTGAACGGCTTGCGCCCATCGTCGATGAACAACTGCGTGTCACGACGGATGGTGCCCTGGTAGATGCGGAAAATACTGAGCTTGCCGACGAACGGATCGTTGACGATCTTGAACACATCCGCGATCACATGCTTGCCGGGGTCGGCCTCGGCGGTGATCGGCTGGGCCTGGCTGCCGCTGCCCTTGACGAAGGGGGGCGGATTGCCTTCCCTTGGGTTGGGCAACAGGCGCTCGATCAGGTTCAGCAACTCGGATACGCCGGCACCGGTGCGCGCGGAGACGAAACAGATCGGAACCAGATGACCCTCGCGCAGGCATTGTTCGAAGGCATCGTGAAGTTCGCTTCCCTTGAGCCCGCCTTCGCCCAGGTCGAGATAGTGGTCCATCACGGTTTCATTGATCTCCACGACCTGGTCGATGATGCGCTGGTGCGCCTCGGCCACGCTGGAAAAGTCGGAATCGCCATCCGGCTTGAAGAAGCAATCGGCCACCGCACTGGCATTGCCGGATGGCAGGTTGATCGGCAGACATTCCGTGCCGAACTCCTCGCGCAGTTCCTCGACGAGCGCCGACAGATTGCATTCGGTATCGATCCGGTTGATCACCAGAACGCGGGCGAGGCCGCGGTCGCGTGCATAGTCCATCATGCGTCGAGTCGCATGTTCAATGCCGTTGGTGGCGTTGACTACGATGGCGCAGGTTTCCACTGCGGCCAATGCAGACAGGGTGGGGCCGCGGAAATCGGAGTAGCCCGGAGTATCGATCAGGTTGACATGACATTCGCCGCGCGTGATCGAGGCGATGCTGGCCTGGATCGAGTGCTTGCGCTCTTTTTCCATCGGATCGAAATCGGAGACCGTGCTTCCGCGTTCAATGGTGCCCGCCGTCTGGATGGTGCCGCCGGCATGCAGCAGGGCTTCAAACAAGGTGGTTTTGCCGGCGCCGGCATGGCCTGCCAGTGCAATGTTGCGAACGGCCTCGGTGCTGTGCGACATGATCTCCTCCCACGGTTGAAGGGTTGGGCATGGCCGCCGACCGGGCAGTGCGGATCCGTATCGGCTGCACCCTTGAGAGCCTTGCGCGATCGGGCGGGTTGGTCAAGCGGCGCTGCCGCAGAGCCGGGAGTTGCGAGCCTATTGATATGGCATTGTCCGACTGTATCGGTCTTGTCCTGGTCGCAGAGATTGTTCTTGCCCCTCTCCCCCGACCCCTCTCCTTCATGCCCCTTGCGTACCCAGGGGGCATGAAGGAGAGGGGTCGGGGGAGAGGGGGAATGACGAAGCACGCCTCGCGCTACTCCCGCGCTCCATGGACTGAGCGTCTGCGCCTTAACGAGGGTTTAGCCTGACCTGCGTATGCTGCGCGGGCGCAACCTTTCCGATTTGAATCCCCCTGCATGCCCAGCCCTCCCGCCGCTCCAGCAACGGCCCCCGTTTCCGATGCGAATGAGCTGGCACGCCTGCGCAACCAGTACGTGGGCCGCTCGCTGGCACGCGATCGACGCTGGCGGGCCCGGGCATTCGAGCGTCGCACCTTCATCGGCATGGCGGCGGTTGCCGTTCTTCTCAACCTGATGTGGATCTTCGGCCTGGACCGGGTCATGTTGAGCTCGTTCGAGGAGAATCCGGACCGCGGGCCGATCCAGGTCAGCATCATCGAGCCGGATCCGGTGTTCGAGATTCCTCCCGAACCGGTGCCTGCGCCAAGCGAATTCAAGCAACGCCAATCGGCCATCGTCATTGCGCCGCCGGTGGCAAAGATGACGCCGCCGCCGCTGAATTCTGCCGACAGCAACGCAACCCAGGCCCGCATCGGTGCCGCGGGTGCCGGCGGCCTCAGGCTGTTCAATGCGGATGGATCCATCCGACTTCCGGAAGCAGGCTCCGCAAACGGCACTGAAACGGCTGCCAACCCAATCGAAGCGGGCAAGGCGCGCTGGGCGGAAATGCAGGTGCGTGGCGAAAACCCGCTGGATTGCCAACGCAGCCGATTCGCGGCGGCCTATGCCCCTGATGAATCCCTGGGTGACAAGGTCTCGCGCAAATACCTCAAGTGGATTGGCCTGGCCGACCCGGCCGGCATCGCCGAGCGGGCGGCGGCCAAGCAAGCACGCGCGGCGGATGGCTGCGATCCGGTACGACCGTAGCGGACCGCAAACAGCAGACAGTTACCCGGTGGAAGCCAGCGCGCGCATGCAATGATCTGGCGCAATTGGCAAACGGATTGCAGAATGCCATGCACATTGGAGATTAATCCGGGGGATTGCAAATGATGCGCTTGCCATGGATTGCTTTGTTCGTCGTTTGCATCGCGTTGCTGCGCATGGGTTTCGCGCAGGAAGTCATGCCTGCTCCTACTATCACGCGTGCCAGCGTGGATTCGTCGGGAATTGACCTTTACTTCAGTGAATCCATGCTGGCATGGAATGGCGATGGTCATTTCACCGCTGCAACGATCCATCCTTCGCTTCACTGTCGCTGGTACTGGTCGAGTGACACGGAATTGAGGTGCAATGTCGATGGCGACAAATTGCCTCCGGCCAGCCGTTACCGCATCTCGATCCAGGGCGGACTATGGTCGCAGCAAGGGTTTGAACTGAAAGCGCAGGAGCTGTGGGTGGAGACCCCCAGACCCGAAATTGACTACGAATATGTCGATGAATGGAATGATGGCGTTCCCGTGATCGACCTGCATACCAACTTTCCGGTCAACGCGACAACGCTGCATGAAGCCTTGCACCTGACCCTGGATGACCAGGTCATCGGGTTTGATTTGCAGGCAACGGGGCAATCCACGCCGACAGAAGGTGACCGGACAGACAGGGATTGGCGTATCCGGTTTTCACCTGCCGATGGGTTGCCACACGAACTGGCCCTGAGTGTTCGCCCGGGCTTGCGCGCTGCCCAGGGCGAGCTGACTGGCACCCAAGACGAAGTGCTGCTGCGTGCCAGGGTAAATGAACCGTTTCGCTTGCGTCGGACAGGCTGTGCGGTGGGCCACGAGGCTTATGGAGCACCGGTTACCGATGCGCCGACACCGGTCAGACTGAGTTGCCCGGCAGGCCAGATGTTGATCCTGGAATTCTCACGGGATTTGTCTGCGGGTTCGTTGACTTGGCTGCGTGAACATTTACCGCCTGGCCTGCGTTTTGAAAGGGAGGATGCGCACAGCTATTTTCGATTCCGAGCAGAAGATGGGGATGTTTCCCGGCGACCCGGCTCATTCATTCGCTTGACCTCGGATTTGGCCAATCGACTCCTGGAGCTGAAGCTGCCCGATTCCCTCACGTCGGATACCGGCAAGCCCATCGTGCGTGATGTTCTGGTGGAGTTTGCCACTACCGATTTTCTCCCCGATCTGAGTATTGAGCCGGGGTACATGGTTGTGCCGCTCGACTCGGAAACCCCAAGAATCATCTCCATGGTCAACCAGAGGAGGCCTGCGGTTTCACAGGCAGAGTTGGCCGACGCCAATCTCAAGCGAACGAAGTCGCATTTGCGCAACGGACGCAAGAACACGCAGGTCTGGCGCACGCCACCGGATCCGAGGCGAGAGCTGCGCAAGCGGGGAGGCTTGATCCAGGGCGCGGTGACGCCCTTGAATCAAGCATGGAGCTCTTATGTGATCGCTTTCGCCGCGTTCAATGTCACGGTGAGCCGGTCGGGCGACCATTTCCTGGTCTGGGCGACCGACTGGAAGAATGCAGAACCGGTTCGTGGGGCGACAGTGGAGCTGCTGACGCAAACGGCTACCGATACCGTTTCCGTACTGGCCAGCGCGATTACAGGTGAAGACGGGGTCGCTCTGATTGATACCACAGCGGTCGCTGGTGAACTCGAGCGCAATACCCCAATCATTCGGGTGCAGCACGAAGATCTACTCACCGTCATGCCGTTGGTCCAGCAGTTGGCAAATGGCGGCAGGTATGAATACCGTGATGTCGCGGCCGAGGAAGGGCAAGCGGTGGCATGGGGTGTAACCGAGCGCAGCCTCTATCATCCTGGCGAAACCGTGCAGTACCGCCTGTGGTTGCGCAAACGCCAGAAGAACCATCTTCGTCCAATTGCCGATACCGGCAAGCTGAAGCTTCGCCTGGTTTCCCAGTGGACACGAAAGCAGATGCTGGAGGTGAACGCAGAGCTTGACCGCTTCGGCAGCATGAGCGGGGAATTCCGCTTGCCGAAGAGGATGCCCGATGAAAACTACTGCATCACGGCGGATGCTGTCGATTCCTATCTTGTGCAAGGTGCCTGCTTTCGTGTGTCGGGCTATCACGTCAACAACCTGTGGGTAGAACTGCACGTTGACCGAGATCTGGTACGCGCAGGTGAATCCATCGAGCTGGTTACCCGGGCCGGGTATTTCTCGGGTGGGGCTGCGGCGGGAGCAAAATCCCAAATCAACAATCTGCTGCTGCCGTTGCGGATCGAAGATGCGTACCCCGAGTTCAGTGAATTCACCTTTATTGATCCCTATGAGCAGACCGCAGGCTCCGGGGGGGAGATGTTTGAGCTCGATCAAGGCAAGCCGGTGTTCACCGATACCCAAGGCCAGGCGCGGCGACGCATCACGCTGGAAGACGAGTCAGGAAATGCGGAGCCTCGGCCGGATGGTCCGCAGCCGATTCCCTTTGGTCAACTGGATTTCTCGGTTGCCGTCTCGACCTCGCCAAGCAATTGGGTGACCGCTCCTGCCTCGCTGCGGTTCAGCCGCCATGCCCGCTTCGTTGGCCTGAAGGTCTCGCCCTGGTTTCTAGATGGCAGTGCCGATCCCGAAGCGCAAGCCGTGCTGATTTCCGACCAGGGCAAGCAAATCGACGACGTTGCCATTGAGGTCCGGATCCTGAAGCTTGCCGCTGACGAAAGCGAGCAGGACAAGGAAGTAGCCAGCTGCCAATTGCGCAGCGGCCTTCCCGGTCATTGCCGTTTCCGACCACAACATTCGGGGAGATACCGTTTCGTGGCGACGGCCGAAAATGCAGCTCCCGCATCGCTTGAGCGCTATGCATGGCTCGAAGGCGACCGGCAGCTTGCGGAAAAGGATGCGGCAGCGAACCTGAGCACAGAAAACACGGAGCCGGCGGCGGGAAGCGTGGTCGAGGTGCTTTTGCATCAGCCCTTCAAGGATGCGATGGTGTTGTTCAGTGTCGAGCATGGAGGCGTGCTCAAGCACTGGATTGAGCGCATCAAGACGCCGACCGAACACATCCGAGTGCCTGTCGAGCGGGACTGGACGCCCGGATTCACCCTGCATGCGGTGGTTCTGGATTCCAGTAGTGATCCATTTGCAGCGGGGCAAGGCACAAGCAATCGGGCGCAGACGGCGAGCCTGGATTTCCATGTAACAGGGGAGACGGGCACCCTGCCGCTTGAGCTCACCTTGGACAAGAGCCAAATCAAGCCGGGTGGCAAGCTGGCGATCACACTGCGCAATCCGCGTTCCAACGAGGTCCAGGTCACCCTGGCCGTGGTGGATGACGCGGCCCGTGCACTGGTGCCGGAGATCACTGCGGCGGCAAGTCCCAACAGCGAAGGATGGCTGGGCTTGCTCAATAGCTGGTCGGTTCCGGACTGGTTTGCCCTGGGCAATTGGCCGCGTCAACCAGAAGAACACGCCGGGGAGCTTCCTTACATTTTCGGATTCACCTCCGCTTCCGCCACCGCCAATGAGTCCAGCGGTGACTCCGGTAGTGAGCGCCTCGATACAATCGTTGTGACCGGCTCGAACATTCGTGCGGTCGATCTGTTCCAGCCAGGCCAGGCCATGGACCATTCGCTGGCCTACAAGGTACGAGGCCAGATGAGCCAAGGTGCGCTGCGCAATCGCTTTGTCGATGCGGCCTTGTGGAAGACAGATTTGGTGCTTGCCGCCGGAGCCAAACGGACCGTTGAATTGACCTTGCCGGACAATCTCACGCGCTGGCGTGCGCTGGCTTGGGCGGCGGATGCCAATGACGGCTTTACCTTGAGTGAAGCAACCGTGGAAGCGACCCTGCCCCTGGAAGTGCGGACCGAGGTGCCAACACGCCTGTTTCCGGGCGACCACTCGCGCATTTCGGCCAGCGTGCGTGCACAGGGTGAAGGTACCCTGGTCAAGGCCAGTCTGCAGGCGGAAGGTGCGGGGGTGACCCGCTCAACAAGCTGGCAAGGGGCGATTGCTGAAAACGCACAACAGTCCGTATCGCTGCTGGCAAGCCCCACCCAGGTCGGTGAAATCGTGGTGAATACCAGGGCCAACAGCAAGCGTGGCGCCGATGGCGTGGCCGCAAGTGTCGAAATTGCTCCAACCCTGATGCATCAGCGAATTCCGGTTGCCGGATGGCTGACGCCTGCCGGCGTGGATTTGCGCATACCGGAGCTTCCTTCAGGTGCCGTGCATCCCACTCTGAGTGTCGAGGCAAGTCGCGGGCTGACCGCTATTGCCTCCCCATGGATTGATGGATTGCGTGAATACCCGCACCGTTGCTGGGAACAGACGCTCAGTCGTGCCATTGGTGCCGCAGCTTCGGTTCGTCTGGGCTTGGCAGATGCCAACTGGCCGGATGTGCCGCAGGCTATTGATGAGGCCCTGCGCGCCGCCGGACAATTTCAGGACCGAGAAGGCTTTTTTCATTTCTTCGCTGACGTGGATGGATTGGAAGTCTCTCCACGCAGCCTGATGCTTACGGCCTACTCGGTGCAAGGTTTGGAGTACTTGAAATCCTTGGGCTACCAGGTGCAGGCAAGCAGGATTGATCGTGCCAGGCAAGCATTGCTCAAGGAGTTCAACGGGGAACTCGAATGGCTTGAAGCGGCAAATACACCCTATCGAAACCAGGAATTGGTGGCGGCGGCCACGGTGATCGGAGCCAATTCGGCCATCCCGGAAAGCGCGCTTGGTGCTCTCTGGAAGGAGCGCGGCAAGTTGAGTTGGCAGGGTCTGGCCAACCTTGCCTTGGCGCTGGCCCAGCGCAAGGGCTGGGAAGCAAACGTGGAGAGCTTGCTCGAATCCCTGCGCAATGCAGGCGAGCCACGCGGAGCGGCACGCGTAATTCAGGGCAGACCCGGTGATTTCTGGCCCTTCCAATCCAATGCGCTGGACCATTGCGGAGTATTGCGCGCACTTGGTGAGCTCGATCACGCCAGCGATGCTGGCAATCGACGCTTGGCGCTGATGCGCGGTTTGGCCGATCTGTATGCCGGCGGAACACAAGCCCTGGATACCCAGTCGAGTGCCCAGTGCCTGATGACGGTGCTCGGCTTGCCGGAGGCGTCGGGCCTGCAAGCTCCGCTGGGCATTGCGCTAGGGGCCGGTGATGCGGCGGCAAAGCTCGAGTTGGGTCATGGGCAGAATATGGCCCGATGGAGTCGGGAGTTTTCCAGCTTTCCGGACAAGCTGGAGATGCGTGCAGATCTAGCCGATGATGCGCTGGTGTCCTTTGTGGCCAATGTCGAGTACGACATCGATGGGCGCAAGGCGCAGCCGCTTGCTGTCGGATTCTCGCTTGAACGCGAGTACAGCGTTATCCGCGACAAACAATGGGTAACGGCAGACACGAGCCAGATGCGCGAGGGCGATTGGGTGCGCGTGCGGCTGCGCATTCACAGCAGCCGCATGCGTTATTTTGTGGCCATCAGCGACAGCGTACCCGGCGGATTGCGGCCGATGGATCTGGAACTGGCCGGGGTTACGGAACTGGATCTCGAGCGAATCGCCAGCCAGGGCAGTCCATGGTTTCCGGTACGCCAGGTGGATGATCGCCATGCACGCTTCTACGCCGAACAATTGCCGCCGGGAACCCACGACGTCTACTACTATGCGCGCGCGGTGTTTGCCGGAAAGTTCCTGTCGCTGCCTGCCATTGCGGAACTGATGTATGGCCAGGCATCGGTGTCGCGAACCGGCTCTGCAACCGTGGACATTGACCCGGCCCTGCGATCACGCGAGTAGTGACGGCAGCGAGCACGAATAATCTATTGACACTGCATTGCGCGGCTCAACGGGCCGGGCGAGACAATCAGAGATTACCCCTCGGCCGTGAACGGCCTCCTACAACTGGTGTCAAAGGCCGGATGTAGCGGGCGCATCGTCCTCTTCATCCGGGGCCTGCACCAGCATTCCCCGTTCCCGCAGGGCTGCCAGATAGCCATCGCTGGCGACAACCTGTCGCATCCCGAGGACGGCAAAGCTCGTGGGGTATTCATCAAGTGTTTTCGCGGCGGCTTCCAGCCATGCGGCTTTCACGCGCGCCTTGAGGTCGCCGACGTCACGAAATACCGCGGCACCCTGGATGGCCTGCGTGCAGGCGGTGTACTGGTCTTCGTAGGGCAGGGCACGCAGCGACTCCAGATCACCCATCGCCCACGCGTTGGCGCGAAGTTTCATGTTGTCCAGATCGGTTTCGATGCGATCCAGAGTCTTGCTGAAGCATTCGAGGTCGTCGAGCCTGGATGCCTTGAATTCCTTGGCCGTCTTGCGCGAGGCCTCGATTTCAATCGTCACCCCAACCTCGGTCGGCTTGATTCCTGCTTGTTTGGACAGTTTCGCAATCGCCTTGTTGATTGAATCGGCGCCAACGGTCATGCCGTTCTTGCGAATGGCCGACTCGTAGAGTTCAGTCGCGGCAAACAACGGTCGCCAGGTCTCGACCTTGTCACTGCGCCCGAGGTAGCGCTGCTTGAGGGTTTGCCATTGCGCGTAGATATCCGTTGGCACGACCTCGGCAAGCGTCTTGTCATCGGGATTGTCGCGAATGCCGACCATCGACGGCAGCAAGGCCACCGACGCCCAGAACCCACTCTTGAGCTTGACGCTCACGAAGGGTCGCGAGAGCAGCGCCTGCGATTCCGAGATGCGCTGCTCGACTTCGCGTGATAGCCATTCCATCTTTTTCGGAAGTGGAGCAAGCACGCCCAGAACCCACAGCACATGATCGCCCTTGCTCACCTTCCACAAACCCGGGCCGGGCTGCTCGCCGGTCACCACGATGGTGTCGAGTTCTGCCGGGGGCGCATCCGGGCTCGGGGATTCCTGCGCAAAGGCACCGCCCGACAGCAGCAGGCAGGCAGCCAAGCCAATCAAGGATCGAATCATGAACACCTCTCCGGATCAGACGGTGCGCAAGCTACACAATCCGGAGTCAAGAATTTGTTGCCTCACGACGCGCGGGTCAGGCACCGCGGCGCCGGAATCACAGCATGCGCATGAGTTCCGGCAACAGTGGCAGCTTGCGGATGCGGACGGTGGTGGCAGCGTGGATGGCATTGGCCAGGGCCGGGGCGACGCTCGGGATGGCCACCTCGTAGGCGTCGATGGGATCGAGACTCGATTCGATGATGCGCACTTCGACCTTGTCCGGTGCATCGCCCATGGTCAGCAGCGGATAGTCGGAGAAGTCCTTCTGCTGAACCTGTCCTCCGCGCACGCTGACCTGCAAGCGCAATGCGGTCGAGATGCCGTCGATGGTTCCGCCCATCAATTGCGCCTCGACACCCAGCGGATTGACCGCGCGGCCAACATCGGCAACACAGACGGCACGGTGAATGAGCAGGCGTTCGTCTTCCACGGACACCTCGAATGCATGTGCAACGTGGGCGCCGAAACTGAAATGGCAGGCAATGCCGATGCCGTGGCCGTTGCTGCGCTTTTCCTTCCAGCGGATCAGCTCCGCACATTGTTTGAGCACATTGGCGAGGCGGCCGGTATCGAACACCGGTCCTCCCGCTCCGCGATAGGGGATCTCCCGGCCGGTGCCCAGCATTTCCAGGCGCAGTTCGACCGCATCACGGCGGGTCTGCACGGCAATCTCGTCAATGAAGCACTGCTCTGCGAACGCGCTGAACGTGTGCTGCTGGCCGCGCCATGCGCCACGCGGCATGCCTGATTCAAGCGGATAAAAAGTTCTGTCGAGATTGTCGACGAGGCCAGCGGGAAATAAGTCCGCATCGACGCAACCACTGGCGTCCGAGGCATCCTGCTTGACCGGTGCGCGCCAGGCCAGCGGCGTGGCGGCGCAATGGTGTGACCAGCCGGCCACGCGATTCCTGCGGTCCAGCGTGGCGCTCAGCTCGTGCATGCCGAAGGGGCGGTAGAGATCGTGGGCAAGGTCGTCCTCACGCAGCCACATGAGCTTGACCGGCTTGCCGGCCAGCTTGGCAATAAGCACGGCTTCGGCAACGAAATCGTTGTGCAGGCGACGTCCGAAACTTCCGCCGCCGCGTGGCAGACGGATCTCGATGGTTTCCAGGGCAAGACCGCTCAATGCATTGATCATGCGCGCGGCAGCTGGCGCATCCTGCACCGAAGCCACCAGCAAGGCGCCGTCATTGCGCAGGTCGATCAACGCATTCGGAGGTTCCATCGTCGCGTGGGCGAGGAAAGGCAGTTCGTAACGTGCATTCAGCGTCAGGCGGGCGCGCTTGCGCGAGGCGGCGAAATCGCCATCCTTGCGCAGCACAATGCCGTCCTTTGCCGCATCCAGCAGCGCGTTTGCGCTGGCGGACAGGCTGCTGGATGACTCCCCTTGCCACGGCCCCGGTTTCCAGCTTGCCTTGAGGGCACGACGCCCCTGGATTGCTGCCCAGGTGTTTTCGGCGAGAACGACGACACCGGCGGCAAGAATGCCTGCGGAGGCCTCTCCGGGCTGCGGGCCCTCGATGCGGATGACATCGACGACGCCCTTGATGGCGCGTGCTTCCTTGTCGTCGAGGCTGTCGAGGCTGCCGCCCGGATGCGGGCAGCGCAGCATCACCGCCACCAGCACTTCGTTCACGTACTCGTCGATTCCATAGCGCAGTTGGCCGGTGGCAATGGCGCGTGCATCGGCCGTGCGGGTCGGTTTTCCGATCAGCTGGAAATCCTTGGGGTCCTTCAATGCAACCGGATCGCTCGGCAGGCTGATGGCAGCGGCCATGCGCGCCAGTGCGCCATAACTCAGCTTGCGCCCATCGGCATGCACCACGTGTCCGGCCTCGGTGTGCAGATTCGTCACCGGTGTCGCCCACGCGTTGGCTGCCGCCTGCAGCAACAGCCAGCGCGCGGTTGCGCCGGCCTCGCGCATGAGTTTCCAACCTTCACTGATGCCGTTGAAGTTTCCGCGCGAGGTTTCGTCAGCGGGCTTGATGTCGGTTGCTTCGTCGTACGGCAGCTGGATCACGCGCACCCTGGACCAGTCGACGTCGAGTTCTTCGGCAATGAGCATGGGCAGGGCGGTGAACACGCCCTGGCCGACTTCGCAACCCGGTGCGCCGATGACGATGCCATTGTCGCGCTCGATCATGACGTAGCCGGTGAGTTTCACCAGATCCTCGCCAATGAGTTCGATCTGGGTCGTGGTTCTGGCAAACGCGGGTTTGCCAAAGCCCACCAGCAAGGCACCGCCCGCGGTGAGGCCAAGTTGCAGGAAGCGACGTCGTGACAACACAACGCGTGTGCTCATTTGTTGCTGTCCCGGGTCAGCACGAGCGCGCGTTCGATGGCGCTGCGGATTCGTGGATAGGTGCCGCAGCGGCACAGGTTTGCGATGGCGGCGATATCGTCCTTGCCGGGCTTGCGCTTGCGGGCGAGCAAATCGACCACCGTCATGATCTGCCCGGACTGGCAGTAGCCGCACTGGGCGACATCCTGCTCGATCCAGGCTTGTTGGACCGGATGCAGGCGGTTGCTTTCCAGGCCTTCAATGGTGGTAATCGCATGGCCGCGCACGTCGGCCATCGGCACCTGGCAGGCGCGCCGGGCCTTGCCATCGATGAGCACCGTGCATGCACCGCAGTTTCCCGTGTCGCATCCGTACTTGGTTCCGGTAAGGCGCAACACGTCGCGCAGATACCAGAGCAGGGGCATTGCCGGATCGCCGCCATGGAAAAAGGCCTCGCCGTTGACCTGGAAAGCCGAGGCCGGGTCTTCACCCCCGGCGGGTCGCTTGCCGGTTTCGGCGACAAGGGGAGATTCGGCATTCTTCATGGGTGCTCCGGCACGGTTCCCGTGGCGCGCATGCGCCGATCAGGGATTGTCGCATTGGTCCCGTGCGCTGCACAGACAATCGAATCAGGTGCAGGCTTCGCGAATGACGGCGGGCAGGGGGATGGACGTTGCGTTGGCCGGGTTGATCCAGACCAGCACCACCGTGGCATCGCAGTAAACGATCTCGCCATTGCCGGACAGGATGCGGTGGCCAAGGGTCAGCGAACTGTTGCCGACGCGCTCGGCCCAGGTTTCCACGGCCACTTCGCCCGGCCATTCGAGCTGTTTGCGGAAGTCGAGCCGGCTCGAAGCGATCACCGGGGCCGACGTCGCACTTTTCCATTCGCCCTGCAGGCCACGCAGCCAAACCAGGCGGGCTTCCTCCAGATAGCTCAGGAACACCGAGTTGTTGACGTGGTTGTACGTGTCGAGGTCGCGCCAGCGCACGCTGATGGTGCAGCGGGAAAGCAGGCGCCGGGTGATCTCGCTCATGGGCTTGCCTTCCTGGAAGGGTTGGCCAGAACCGGCGCAAGAAAGCGACCGGTGTGTGAACTTTTTGCCTTGGCAATCTGCTCCGGTGTGCCGGTGGCAATGATCTGGCCGCCACCGCCGCCGCCTTCGGGACCGAGGTCGATGACCCAGTCGGCGGTTTTGATCACATCGAGATTGTGTTCGATCACCACCACCGTGTTGCCGTCATCGGTGAGCCGGTGCAGCACCTTCAGCAACTGCTCGATGTCGTGGAAGTGCAGGCCGGTGGTGGGTTCGTCGAGAATGTACAGGGTGCGTCCGGTATCGCGCTTGCTCAGTTCGCGCGAGAGTTTCACGCGCTGCGCCTCGCCGCCGGACAGGGTGGTCGCGCTCTGGCCGAGCTTGATGTAGCCCAGGCCCACGTCCATCAGCGTCTCCAGCTTGCGCGCCAGCATCGGTACCGGCTTGAACAGGGTCAACGCATCTTCCACGGTCATTTCCAGCACATCGGAAATGGTGTGGCCCTTGTAGCCGATTTCCAGGGTTTCGCGGTTGTAGCGCTTGCCGTGGCAGACATCGCAGGGCACATACACATCCGGCAGGAAATGCATCTCGACCTTGATCAGGCCATCGCCTTGGCAGGCTTCGCAGCGACCGCCCTTGACGTTGAAACTGAAACGCCCCGGGCTGTAGCCGCGTGCACGTGCTTCCGGCACCTGCGCAAACAAATCGCGCAATGGCGTGAACAGGCCAGTGTAGGTGGCCGGATTGGAGCGCGGCGTGCGCCCGATCGGGGTCTGGTCGATATCGACCACCTTGTCGAACAGGTCCAGACCTTCGATGCGCTTGAACGGCGCGGGCTTGTCCGAAGCGCCGTTGAGTTCCACAGCGGTCTGCCGATACAGGGTGTCGTTGATCAGGGTGGACTTGCCCGAGCCGGAAACGCCGGTCACGCAGGTCATCAGCCCGGCCGGAATTTCCGCGTCGATCTGTTTCAGATTGTTGCCGCTGGCGCCGATGATCTTCAGCACCCGCGCAGGGTCTGCCTTGCGCCGCTTCGCGGGCACGGCTATGCGGCGCTTGCCGGAAAGGTATTGCCCGGTCAATGAATCGGGTGCCTTGAGCACGTCCTTGAGCTTGCCTTGCGCCACGATGGTGCCGCCGTGTACGCCGGCACCCGGGCCGATGTCGACAATGTGGTCGGCACTGCGAATCGCATCCTCGTCGTGCTCGACCACGATCACGCTGTTGCCGAGATCGCGCAGGCGCACCAGGGTGCCGAGCAGGCGTTCGTTGTCGCGTTGGTGCAGGCCGATGGACGGCTCATCGAGCACATACATTACGCCGACCAGGCCGGCACCGATCTGGCTGGCCAGACGGATGCGTTGCGCCTCGCCGCCGGACAGCGAATCGGCCTGGCGATCCAGGGTGAGGTAGTTGAGTCCGACGTCCACTAGGAAATTCAGGCGTTCGCGGATCTCCTTGACGATCTTTGCCGCCACTTCGCCACGCCAGCCGGGCAGTTGCAGGGTGTTGAAGTGTTGCAGGCTCTGGTCGATTGGCTGCGCAGTGATGTCGGCCAGGTTGATGTCGGCGACGAACACGTTGCGCGCGGCGCGGTTGAGGCGCTGGCCCTTGCACTCCGGGCAGGCGCGCGGGCTGATGAATCTGGCGATTTCCTCGCGCACCGCCGGTGACTCGGTTTCCTTGTAGCGGCGTTCCAGGTTGGGAATGATGCCCTCGAACGTGTGCTTGCGCGTGACCTTGCCGCCTTTCTCCATGGTGTAGCTGAAGGCGATCTGTTCCTCGCCGGAACCGTACAGC
>Ga0208822_1001074_pt1 | contig 19894 bp, 21 predicted proteins | sample AD_STIC08_MetaG_FD_184435 | JGI IMG/M metagenome (GOLD analysis project Ga0208822, IMG submission 184435) | Active sludge microbial communities of municipal wastewater-treating anaerobic digesters from USA - AD_STIC08_MetaG (SPAdes) (version 2) | ecosystem: Engineered > Bioreactor > Anaerobic >...
TATAAAAACCGGAGAAACTGCCCAGCCTGAAAATAAAGCAGAAGCAACATCTACATCTTCAAATGAATCATTAGTTTCTATTTCGGATCTTATGACTGAAATAAATGAGATGGAAGGGTGGCTTGCCGAAATGGGGGCCGAAGAATTTGAAGAAGAAGGCGGAGAAATTGCTGGAGAAGTCCTGGATGTCGAGGAACTTGAAGATGATGAGGAGGGACCTGCTGAACAAGATAAAGAAGATGTATTTGCTATCAGAATAAGTGACCCAGATGAAGACGAAGAAATAATTGCAAAAGTTTATAAAAACGAGGATAATGATTTCTGGAAGATAAGAGTAGTTCAGGGAAGCGAAGATCCACTTGAAACAATGCAATTTGATCCGGATATGGAATTTGTAGACATCATTGAAAAACTTGGAGAAATATATGATGAGGTCGAAGAAGTATCTATGGATGAATACCAGGATTTGTTAGACGATAAGGAAGAGATTGATGCTCAATACTTTTCAAAAGAGGAAGAGTAAAACTTTGATGTTAATATGCAACTCGCAAATCATTAAAAATAAACCTGGATATATAAAATATATTCCAAAATTAATGTTAATAAAACTATGAAACAGACTTATGTACCCGTAACTTTGGATCAATATCTTAATGAGTCAAAAACCATTACACTCAAAAGAGGGTATGGCGAAAGAAAACCCGTGGTTGTGGGTTCAACTGCTCCTATAAGAAATCAGATCCTATCTTATGTAGCCGAGAACCAGCGTGTTGCAAAAACAGATCTTAAAAGATTTATTGCTGGTTTGAATGAAGGAAGCAAAAATCCTAATGCTTCTGCTATTATGTGGTTAAAGAGAAATTCCCATTTCTTTGTAACCGAATCTAAAGAAGGCCAAACATTTTTCAAGCTTTCTCCTATAGGAAGAAGACTCGCTGATCGTTTTGTTCAAGCTCCTTCTACTACTTTATCAGAGCAGAAGAAAAACAAGGACGATTATGATTTTGTAGATACCAAAAAAGGGTATCCAAGAAAAGGTCTTTATGATGTATCTGAAGAGGAAGAAGAAAAGAAAGAGGAATGTTCTGAAAATGTAACTGAATCTAGAAAGGCTAAAATTGAAGCTATTATTGAAAGAATTAGAGCTAAAAGAGCCCAGGAGCTTAGAGAAGGTAAGGAAGAATCTCTTGAAGAAGAAGCTAAATTTATGGGTAAAGATCCCCTAGCTGGAATAGAAAAATCCAAGAAAAAACTTGGGGGGAAACTCGATAAAAATCTTCATAATCAACTAGAAGATAGTCAGGAAAAAGACGAAAATGAACTTTCTAAATTCCCTGAAGAAAAAGCTAAAAAGAAAATTAACGAAGCTGAAGAAGAAAAACCAGCTGAAGAGGACGAACTTTCGTTTGATGATCTCGATTTAGGAGATGAAGAAGAAAAGAAAGAGGAAAAATCAGCTGAAGGTGAAGAAAAACCCGAGGAAAAAGAAGAAGAAAAACCAGAGGAAAGCGAAGAAGATAAGGTAGAAATTACAGAGTTCATTATCACTGTAACGAATGCTGAAGAAGCAATCAAAGAACTTGATGAACTTGGAGTTCCTGCTGAAAAAGTAGAAGACGAAGAAGAGGGTGAAGAAGAGGGTGAAGAAGAGGGTGAAGAAGAGGGTGAAGAAGAAAAAGAAGAAGGCGAAGAAGAAAAAGAGGGAGAAGAAAAAGAGGGAGATAGCCTTAATTTAGGTGAAGCATCTGAAGGAGAAGAACCCGAAACAGAAGAAAAAATTAAAGTTTCTGTTGATTATTGGGAACCTCTTAAGAAATGGCTTGAAGAAAAAGGCGTAAATATCGAAGAACTTTTCGGCGGCGAAATAGAAATCGAAGAAGAACCAGAAGGCGAAGAAACTCCAGATGAAGGCGAAGAAGATGATTTCTCATTAGATCTCGGAGACGAAACTCCAGATGAAGGAGAAGGCGAAGGTGCTGATGATTTCTCATTGGATCTTGAAGAAACCACTGAAGCTCCAACTGTTGAAGAACAACCAGGATCTTTCATGGATAAAGTAGCTGATAAAGTTGCTGATAAAATCTTAAATAAGTAAAAATCCTTAATAACTTTAAACCCCCGTTATTCGGGGGTTTTTTGTTTCCTTTTATTTCAAAGGAAAATATATAAGATATGAGAGCTATAACTGTATTCGAATCGCAGAATTTTACTCGTACCGAAGATATAAAAACTAATATGGGTATCGGTATGTGGGGTCAAATTCACCAAATTTGTCAAAATAAAGGTAGAAATTTTGACAAAAAAAATTTATTACAAATGTTTTTAACTTGTGCTTCTGAAGATCGAATAGATCTTATGGATTTTATTCTTTCAAAAGGATTAGATATAAATGGGAGTGATTCTGAAATACTTCGTGTTTTAGCATGGATGGAAAAAATAGAGTTAGGAGCTTTCTTAATAGCAAATAGGGGAGCAGATGTAGAAAAAGCTATAAAAGTTGCCCAAGATAAACATGAATGGAAAACAGAAAGAGCACTTGAAGAAATGAAAGAGGAAATAAAAGGGCAAGATCCTAAGGTTTAGATGATCAAAAAATTTACATTAAATGAGGGCTAAGAAAAAATATTATTTTATCTATATGACCAAAAATCTCATTAATGGTAAATCCTATGTTGGAGCTCATTCAACAGATAATTTGGATGATAATTATTTAGGATCTGGCGTATATTTAAAAAATGCTTTGAAAAAATATAAAAGAAAAAACTTTGTTCGGGGAATATTAGAATTTTGTTCTCAAAATGATTGGGAGGAAAAAGAACAGTTTTGGATTAAAAAGATGAATACTGAATATCCTCTAGGATATAATTTAACACTTGGGGGGGAAGGGGGAATTGGAAAAATATTCTTCGAGCATTCAAGAGTTTTAATGAGTAAAACCCGGAGAGAAAGAAATCTAGCAAAGGGAAAAAATAATGGAATGTATGGAAATAATCATTCTTTATCATCCAAACAAAGTATGAGCAAAACCCGAAAGGAAAGAGAGGTTGCAAAAGGAAAAAATAATGTCCGTTTTGACCATAATATTTATACATTTTGTAATACATTTACGGGTGAAAAATTCACGGGGCATAAATATGATCTTGCACAAAAAATTAATTCAAATTCTTCCGCTCTAAATTCTCTAATTAAAGGATATAGACATCAACATAAAAATTGGATTTATGAGAGCCAAAACAGTTAATCAAATAAAAAAAGCCTACTGCTTCGACTTTGACGACACTTTAGTAAAAACTGATGCAAAGGTTTATGTTTATAAACAAGGAAAAATGATTAAATCATTAACTCCTGAACAATTTAACCATTACGTAAAAGCCCCTGATGAAGAAATAGATATTTCTGAGTTTAAAGATCCTAGATTAATTCTTTCAGCTAGAAAATATAAGATGTGGCCAGCATTACAAAATATGAATAATGCTATTCGCCAAGGAAGAAGTTCCTCTGAAATATTCATACTTACAGCTAGATCTGCCATAGCTCAAAACCCTATTTATAATTTTCTTAAGGCAAATGATATTTTTATCCCAGAGGATCATATTATTACAATAGGTGATGATATAGGAGAAATAAGTATACCAGAAGAAAAGAAGAAAGTACTTAAACAACTTCGATCCCAGTTTGATGAATTAACATTTTTTGACGATAATCCTAAAAATATCGAATTAGCAAGAGAAGTCGGCGGAATTCGTACTCGCTTAGTAGATAGCGTGAATATATAAAATAAATTAAATAAAATCAATATGGCTAAAGTAAAAATGGTAGCAGAATCTCTTAATGAGAGTATGTATGCAAGATTAAATGAAGAAATGAATGCAGTTTCTGAATCCATTCTTAATGACTTCATGTCTGGTCTCAAAAAGGCTTTTGCTGGTTTAAATAAGCAATATGAAGCTCTTGATAAAACGAATGATAAAGCTGTCAGAGAATTTGCATGGGATGTTGCCCTAAAAACTTATGTTGCTGATGCACCAGAAGCTGGAAGAAAATCCCTTAAAATGTGGGCTCAGAAGGCTCCTCTAGAAATGCTTGTTAAGTTCCTTGAAAAGGCTTCAGGAGATAAATTCTATGGAAGAACTTCTCCTACTTATGTTCAAGGTAAACTTCAGGTTGGTTGGAGACCTATGAAAGAGCTTAAACTTGAAAATCCTTTTGCTTCAGTCGGAACTAGCGGACATACTGCTTCAGGTGGAGTTTAAAAAATCCTGACTTTATGGCTGGAACTCGAGGAAAATTTGTAAGAGGTCGTAATCCTATGAGAACTCTGGATCTGGGTATCTCTAATAGGATCTTTCAATCTTGTGGCAAACCCTATCAAGAAGGGGGAGGATATTCTTTCAATTATTACGGTGCAGAAAATTGGATGGATATTATAAAATGGCTTTTGGATCATGGCTATAATGCTGAAGAAACTGAAGAAGTTATGAGAAGTAAACTCATGAGATGGGCTTCAGATGATGCAGGCCATTCAGATGAAGATTGTACTCTAGAAGATTTTCTCAAATTTAACAATCAACCTACTGGAGGAGGAAAAACTCAAGTGGATGTTTTTTTAGATGAATATTTTCCAGATCCTTCAAGAAAAGATAGAATCATAAATGAAAATGTTGCTGCTCCTATGGCAACATTAGCAAATACCCCAGGAATGGGTAATGCTGTACCAGCCCAGCAAGCTGCTACTACTGGGAATCAATTTTATCAGCCAGCTACCAAAGGATCCGGGGATTTATGGGGTGGGAAAGGTCAGAAGAAAAAAAGAAAGGGGAGAAAAGTTAAATTAGTAAAAGAATCTCTTAATGAGGAGAATATAAACCCTTATGACAAATTAGGAATGTCAATGGCTAAGAAAATGGGCATCAAACCTCCTTTTAAAAAGAAAAAGGATAAGAAAAACCAAAATTCGATGTCTCAGAAAGTATGAAAACTAAATTAGTAAAAGAATCCTTATCCCCAAGTGAAGCAGTATATGGGTATGCTTCCTGGTTAACATCTCGAGAAAATCCAATTACCATGTCTAGTCATCATGAAGCATCTATTGTAGCTGATACTGTAGATGAATTTATAAAAAAACAAAATTTAGAATCCCCCAGAGAAAACTGGACGGATGAATTAATCCCGATGAGGGAATCCGGAATTAACGAAACCATAAAAATGAAGGGTCATGATTATGATGTTTTTAAGATAGGGAATTTATCTAAGATATTTGCCGGCAGAGAAGGAATTCTTGGAAAAGATGGAGAACTTATTTCTTGGGATATAGTTAAACAATTAATGCAAAAATTTAACGTTAGATAAAACTTTTTTGCCTCCACTGATTATAATATCTAAAAGTATATTATGATCGAAACAATTAAATTTCTTAAAACTCGTTCTGTTAAATCCCCGTCCAGAGCAAATAAATATGATGCTGGAATAGATTTTTATGTTCCCGAATTTACCGAGGATTTTTTGAAAGATCTTCGGGAAAAAAATCCAGATATTTTAATACAGCCCGTTTCTATTGTACTGATGCCTGGACAAAGGGTATTGATCCCCTCAGGTATTCATTGCCAGATGGCTTCTCCGCATAGAGCTCTTATTGCAGCAAATAAATCAGGTGTTGCAACAAAGCATGGATTAATTTTTGGAGCTCAAGTTGTTGATTATGAATATCAGGGGGAAATTCACATAAGTCTTATAAATACTAATAAAGATATAAACCCGCCTTCAGGAAAAGGCATAATTGAAATAACTCCAGGGATGAAAGCAATTCAATTCCTTGAAATGCCTATTTATAATTCAGAAATTGATGTTGAAGAAAACAAAACCCCCGAACAATTTTATAAAGATATTGTTACTACAAGAGGGGCTGACGGATTTGGATCAACCGATAAAAAATAATTGATAAAAAGATGAAAATTAATCTAGAAAAACTCAAAGAGGTCGAAGAACAATATAAGGAACAAGGCCTCCCTAATTATACCTTACATTTGATGTTATCAAGGGTATTAGGATTTGAAGAATCCCCTTATTCTTTAGCTCCAAATAATGTGGTTCTTGCAATAAACACATTAAAAGATCTTGGAATTCTCGAAATGGAAGATAATACCAAAAAAACAAAGAAAGTAGAACAAATAAATTCATAAAAATGGCAAAGCCAATCATGATTATCAATTATTGTATAAGCGGGATGTCTCGTACATCAGCTATCAATAATTTGAGGGAGCTTCAAGAAGTATTGGAGGATTCTAATGCAAACGATGAATACTTTACTTTTATTCTTCCTGTCAATGCAGATTCTCATATTCAGGTTTTTTATGAAAAGGATTTCGATGAGATCAAATATAATGATTTGAAAAAAATGGTTGAAGAAAAGATTTCTGCTTTGAAAGATCAGCCAGATTGCGATGAAATCGAAGAATTTGATGAAAGTTTATTTGAAGAAGAGCCTTCGGGATTTAAGAAATTTTTAAGAAAAATAGGATTAAAATGAAAAAAGTTTATATTGCTTCTCCTTATACAAATGGGGATAAACTAGAAATGGTTAGGTTACAAATTGATGCATGGCATATACTTAGAGACCGTGGTCTTATTCCTATTGCTCCTCTTTTGACTCACTATATAAATGAAGTGAGAGAAAGGGATCATAAGGATTGGCTTGAATATGATTTTGAATTGTTAAGAATATGCGATTATGTTATTCGTCTTTATCCCGTTAATGATCTTGGAGAAAGAATACCTTCTACAGGAGCAGATATAGAGGAAAGGGAAGCTAAAAGATTAGGAATTCCTTTTTATTCTTTTGATACACTACAAGAACTCCAAGCATTTGTTGAAAATACAAATTTTTAATTTTTACCTATGCAACTGGGGCCTCGAAAGGGGCCTTTTTTATTTAACGAATTTTTATATAAACTTTTCCCTCCCCCCGCATATAAATTGTAAATAATCTTGTAATTATGATTGTAAATATTGAGCAGCGTAAAGGTAAGTTAATTGTTTCCTATATTAATAAAGAAGGAAATATTTCCTTTATGCAATTAAATATTCCAGCAGCTCACCAATATGTTTATGTTTATGCAAAGGGAGGGGGTGCAGATCCTCGAGTTAGATCCTGGGATAATCGTCCTGTTAGAAAAGTTCCAAGTGAATTTCTTTCAAGATATAGAATTCAGGAATTTTTTGTAGATGCTGGTGAAGAAATCGTTGGACCTTTATTTGAACGTAATAAACCAAATGCTTATTCATGTGATATTGAGGTTGATGTAGATGAAGAAATTGGTTTTGCAGAACCTAGGGATGCTCTTAGTAGAATTAATACTATTTCATGGAGTAACAAGGATCAGGTTATTGTATTTGGATTAAAAGATCTTTCAGCTTCTCAGATCGATTCTATAGAAAAAAATATTAATCACCACTTAGAGAAATTAGGATTAACCTATAGATTTATCTATAAGAAATATGAAAATGAAGCAGATATGCTTTATGATTTCTTGTGGAACTATGCTCGCCATGCTCCTCTTATAATTGGATGGCACTTCTGGAATTATGACTGGAGATATATTTATAATCGTTGTCAAAGATTGCATTTGGATATATCATGGATGAGCCCTACGAAACAATGGTACAAACACAGAATTATGGATAAAAATGAGAGAGCTGAAGTTATGCTTCCTCAACATAAACTGATTGTTGACTATATGGAACTCTATAAAAAATGGGATAGAGTTATAGATCCAAAAGAAAATATGTCTTTGGATTTCGCAGCTGAAGCAGCTTTAGGGGTTACCAAAGTTAAATATCCTGGTTCATTTACAGAACTTTATAGAAAGGATTTTGATCAATATGTATTTTATAATGCTATTGATGCTATTCTTGTAGAACAAATTCATTACAAATTAAAAACTTTAGGCATATTCTTAGGCTTAGGAAACCTTACAAGAGTAGAAGCGATGAATGCTTTTTCGCCGATTTATATGCTTGAAGCTACAGCAACCAGATATGCTTATAAAAGAAATTTGGTATTTCTCCAAGAAAAGAAGGAAAGGAGAAGAGAAAGTTATGAAGGAGCTTTTGTATTTAATCCGACTCCGGATCTTTATGAGTGGGTAGGATCTTTTGACTTTAACTCTCTTTATCCTACTATTATGAGACAATTCAAGATCTCAATAGAAAATTTTATTACAAAGGATAAAAATTTTAAGCCTAATCCCCAACAAGTTAAATGTGCATCCGGAGCAGTTTTTGATGCTTCCTATGAGCCTCTTCTTCCAGAAATTTTAACGGATTATTATTCTCAGAGAAAGCAAGCACAGAAGACAATGAAAGGTGCAGAAAGCGATTTAGCAGATCTTCAGAAGATACTAAAAGAACGAGAATTATCTGCATCGGATTCCCTAAAATCTTGACATCAAGGTTTGTTAAAGGGGGGTATATAATTTACCTAAAAATAAATTAAAATAACTAAAATAAAATATGGTGGAACGATACACAGAAGACCAGTTGCGACAATCTGGTCTTCAGTATTTTAAAGGAGATATTCTCGCAACAAATGTATGGATTAAGAAATACGCACTCAAATCAAAAACAGAAAATTACTACTTAGAACTCTCGCCAGATGAAACAATCAAAAGATTAGCAAAAGAAATTCACAGGATTGAACAGAAATATCCAAACCCCCTATCTTACGAAGAAATTTACGAATCATTTAAAAGCTTTAAATCCTTTATTTTTGGAGGATCTATCCAATTTGGTTTAGGTAATGCAGACCAAATATCCTCTTTGGGTAATTGCTTCTTCATTGATAATGGCTCGGATTCTTATGGTGGTATCTTTAATACAGATGAATCCCTTGTTCAATTAATGAAAAGAAGAGGCGGAGTTGGGATTACTCTTGAACATCTTCGTCCAGCTACAGCTACTGTAAATAATGCAGCCCAATCTTCAACAGGGGCTACTTCTTTTATGGATCGTTTTTCTAATTCCACAAGGGAGGTTGCTCAGGATGGAAGAAGGGGTGCTTTAATGATTACAATGCACATAAATCATCCAGACATCTTGGATTTTATTATGAAAAAAGATGATCTGACAAAAGTAACTGGCGCTAATGTATCTGTTAAGGTTACTGATGAATTTATGAATGCTGTGGAAAAAGATGAAGATTATCTCTTAAGATGGCCTGTTGAATCTTCCCAACCTAGAATGCTTGAAAAAATTACTTATAATAAGCTTCATCGGACAGAAGATGGTTCTTATGTTAGACGAGTAAAAGCTCGAGAAATTTGGAATACCATTGTTAAACAGGCTCATAAAAATGCTGAACCCGGAGTTCTATTCTGGGATAATGTTATTAAAGAATCCCCAGCAGATATGTATAGCAATTTAGGGTTCAAGACATTAGGGACCAACCCTTGTATTGCAGGGGATACATTAATTGCTGTTGCCGACGGAAGAAATGCGGTTTCTATAAGTGAATTATCAGAAATAGGAAAAGATGTTCCTGTATATTGTACTAACCCCATGACAGGAAGAACAGAAATTAAATGGGGGAGAAATCCTAGAAAAACAGGCATAAAAAAAGAAGTATGGAAATTAAAATTAGATGATAACTCTGAATTAATTGCAACTCCGGATCACCAGATATTTACAACTAAGTTAATTTATAAATCCCTTAAAGACTTAGTGCCCGGTGAATCTATCATGCCTTTTTACTCTTATAATTCTAATAATTATCGTCAAATTTCTCGAACAGGCTCATTAATGTCCGGGGGGAACTATAGAAGCCGACGACAATATCATTTAATTCACGAATTTTTCAATGGAAATATAGATCATAAATTATATTCCGTTCATCACGAGGATTTTAATTCCAAAAATGATCGAATTGAAAATTTGAAAAAAATGTTAAGATCGGAGCATAAAAACCTTCATTCAGATTTAATCAGGGGGGAAAAAAATCCTTATCATAAAATGGATCCTGATTGGAAATTTAGATTTGCTTCTCACCCAGGAAAAACTAATCCTCGATATATCGATGTTTCAAATGACGAACTAATTAAATTCGGCAAAGAATTATTCAGGGAAAAAGGAAGAATAACTCGAAAAGAATGGATAAATTTTGCAAAAGAAAAAGGATTGCCAGTTAAATTGGCAAACAATTTTAGGTTTCAATCTTTTACAAATTTTAAAAATCAAGTATCAGAAAATCATAAAGTAAAATCTGTAGAATTTTATGGATATGAGGATGTTTATAATTTAACTGTCGATGATTATCATAATTACCATATAATCACCTCTTTTTCCGACGAGAAGTTTATTAAATCCTCCGGAATATGTATAAAAAATTGCGGAGAAGTCCCCCTAAGTCCTTATGATTCATGTCGTTTGGGAAGTATAAATGTGTATACTCTTGTTGAAGAACCATTTACAAAGGATGCTCGAATTGATTGGGCAGAATTAGCTAAAAGGTCTAAGATGGCACAGAGATTCATGGACGATATTGTCGAAGCAGAAGAAGAAAAAATTCTTCTAATTATAGATAAAATTGACAAGGATCCGGAGCCAGAAGAACTTAAAAGAACTGAAAGAGAAGTTTGGACAAAAGTTCTTAAAGTATTAAGAAACGGAAGAAGGACCGGAGTAGGAATTCTTGGTCTTGGAGATATGTTTGCAGCTTTAGGAATGAGGTTTGGAACCCCAGAAGCTACTGAATTAGCTGAAAAAATTCATAAAGTTATTGCTATTAATTCTTATAGAGAAAGTGTTAATCTTGCAAAAGAAAGAGGATGTTTTCCTATATGGGATGCTGATAAAGAAGCTATAAATCCTTTTATTAGAAGAGTCATTAGTGAGAATTTTGATAATAAGGAATACGAGAAATATTTGCAATATGGTCGTAGAAATATCGCCAATTTGTCTATCGCTCCAACAGGATCATTAGCCATTTTGGCACAAACTACTTCTGGCATAGAACCCGTATTCAAAATATTCTATCATAGGAGGAGAAAAGTTAATCCCGGAGAAGAAGGTGTTAAGGTTTCTCATGTGGATGAAAATGGCGATTCTTGGGAAGAATATAATGTAATCCATTATCCATTTATTGAGTGGTTTAGTGCTCAAACAAGTGGAAAAATGACTTTTAGCGGAGCCAAAGCATTTTTGGAAGGTCAGGGTGAAGAAGAATTAAATAATCTAGTTGCCCAATCTCCTTGGGCTAAATCGGAATCTCATGATATTGACTATCTCGAGAAAGTCAGAATGCAGGGTCGAATCCAGAAATGGATCGACCACAGCATCTCTGTAACTCATAATCTTCCTGAAAAAATTTCTATAAAAGAAGTTAACGACATTTATTTTCAAGGTTGGAAAGCTGGATGTAAAGGATTAACCATTTATAGGGAGGGATCAAGATCCGGTGTTCTTATTTCCAAAAAGGAAAAAGATACTAATGAATTTAAGGAAACTCATGCACCAAAAAGGCCTAGAGTTTTAGAAGCAGATTACTATGTAGCAACTGTCAAGGGAGCTAAATTTGCAGTTATTGTTGGCTTATGGCCAGGAACAAATCGTCCCTATGAGGTTTTTGCATTTGAAAACCCTCCTATGATGAAAAATACAAGAGGAAAAACCGTTAAAGTTAAGAAGGGGGAATATAAATTTATAAATGGTGAATTTGAAATCCCTAATCTCCAGCTGGCCTCTACAAGAATTGAAGAAAGAACTTTAACACTCTCTGCTTCAATGCTTTTAAGACATGGGGCTCCAATAAATCATGTAAATCATGTAATTTCTAAGATTGATAGTAATATTGCTTCTTTCTCTGCTGCTATTAGAAGGTATCTTTCCAGATATGTAGAAGACGAGATAAATGGTGAAGGATGTCCAAATTGCGGAGATAAACTTATTATGCAGGATGGATGTGTTAAATGTGTCAATCCGTCTTGTGGTTTTTCCAGATGTGGTTAAAAATTAACAAATTTTAACAAAAACTTACATTTATCCCATCCATATAATAGATAAATACTTAAATTAATCTATTATATGGATTTTTCTTGTGACCCGGTTAAATGCTTGGAATGCGGAAAAGAGTTTCCTTATTCTAATGGATATTTTGTTTCCCATTTATCTAAAGAACATAATTTAACTCTCAGACAATATGTTGTAAAATGGGAATATAATAATGATGAAGACAAAGTTCCGAAATGTCAATGCGGATACTGTGATGAACCCGTTCCTTTTTATAGAGGGCAATTTCTTATAGGACAAAAATTAAGAGCTCATCAAAATCACAATTGGTTAAAAGAACAATATATTAAAAAACATGGTGTTCCAAGATGTAAATCATGTGGAAAAGAAAATGATAATTTTTATCGGGGTAAACCGAGAGAAAATTGTCATAAGTGTGTAAAAAATGGAAAGATTAATCAGGATAATAAGTCCCGGTTTGGATCCTCTGAAAAAACTATATCTACCCTTAAAAAAAGATACGGAGTTATAAATACTAGTCAATTTCCTAAAAATAGAGAAAATGCTTCCAAAAGAATGATCGAATATAATTCTAATTGGAAGAAAAATCATACGATAAAAAAATATAAAAATACAGAACTTTACTATCAATCTTCATTTGAATATGATTTTTTGCAATTATGCGAAAATAAAGGTATCCTCTCTCAATTGAGTAACGGCCATTCTTATAATTATTTGCCAGAGGATAGGAAATATGGAATTCGACTAATGACAGATTTTTCAATCGATAATTATGAGATAGAAATAAAATCCTCCTATATTATGAAAAAACAAGGAGGAATAGATGCTGTATTTGCAAAGAAGAAAGCAGTCGAAACATCCGGAAAAAAATATATCTTTATTTTAGATAAAGATTATTCGGGTTTGGAAAACATAGGTTTTTTGTGGAATATATAAAGAAAATACTTAATAGTATGGAAAAGTTTGTATACGAAAATTTAGACGAATTTCTAAACGAAAGATTTGTCGAAGACCCTGAGGTGGATGGATCTTATGAAGAAAACTTCCCAGAGGATGAAGAGGAATCTGAAGAAATAGAAGATGAAATAGAAGATGAAGAAATAGAGGAATCCCCCAAAGAAGAAACAGAAGAAGAATCAGAAGAAGCCACTTCAAATAAAAAAGGATTCCATGAAAATATAGAAGATAGTACTCTTGAAAATGAGGATTTTAGAAGAGTTCTATATACAGGAGAAAATCTTCAATTAGTTGTAATGACCCTACAAGAAGGAGAAGAAGTTGGAGAAGAAATCCATGAAAATGATCAATTCTTTAGATTCGAAGAGGGGGAAGGAATTTGCATCATTAATGATAATGAATATGAAGTAGAAGATGGATCGGGGGTTATTGTTCCAGCAGGATCTAAACATAATATCATTAATATCGGAGAAGGCCCCCTAAAATTATATACTCTTTATTCTCCTCCCCATCACAAAGATGGTGTAAAATATGCCTCTAAAGAAGAAGCTGAAGAATCTTCAGAAGAATTTGATGGCGAAACAACAGAATAATTTAAAATGCTTGTAAGAGAAAGCGTTAATTTCATTAGAGGAGACAGAGATGAAGAATCTATTAAAACTAGTCTCTTTGGGATTAGAGTGGGGCATATTGTTATTCCTTCGAAGCTTCCTCCATTTCCTAATTCTAGAAGCGGAGTTACTATGCCAGCTTATTTAGTGGAATCTATCCATGATGAAGGAAGGAAAAGATCCTTAAGACTTTTAGGTATTGGATATTTTTATAATTTAAATTTTCGTAATCCGGGGGATACACCTTCCCAGTGGTTTAGTTTTTCTTCGGGATTTTCCACATCTTTAGGAAATGAAGAAGATTATAAACCAATTGATTCATCTTTAAAAGAAATGATACTCGATTCTTTAAAAAAAGAGCCGGAAAGAAGAACCTGGGAAGTCCATAAAATGAATTTTTATGATAGATCTGGCGGAAAACCCATTCTATTAAAAGAGGAACTTTTTCATCGATCTTCAACTAAATCCCAAATAAAAGATAAATTAATTGGATTTCGTCCTGGAAGTATTATAACTTCAACAGAACCCTGGCCAGTAAATAAACCTTATAAAGAGGTTTATATGTATATTAAAAAAGGAGAAAAATTTAATGACCAGGGAAATCCAATAATAGTTACTTATATCGGGGCTCTTTCTAAAAGAGATGGAAAATTAAGCCAATTCTTAATAAGACATAAGAAAATGTTGGGCGAAACAGTTATATGGGAAGAAAATAAAAGATCTCTAACTCCCGAAGAATTACAAAAAGTACAAAAAACTTTTGCAGAAATTCCAAATTACCGCAAAAAAATATACGACGAAACTGGAATAAAACCATCCCTAAACGAATCCATAAATTTTGAAAGAGGATTAGATCCCAAACATTCTATGAAGATAGGAAAGAAAGCCCTTATCATTAAGTGGTTTTCTGATTTAGGTATAGACGAAAGTAGATATGAGATTCTTCCAGACTTTTCTATTAAAATAGGGAGATATTTAAATTTAAGTAACACCCAAATAACTTCTCTTCCAGATAACCTTTCTGTAGGAGGGGATTTAAATTTAAGCAACACCCCAATCACTACTCTCCCAGATAACCTTACTGTAGGGGGATGGTTAGATTTAAGTAACACCCCAATAACTTCTCTCCCAGATAATCTTACTGTAGGGAGATGGTTAGATTTAAGAAACACTCAAATAATTTCTCTCCCTGATAATCTTACTGTAGGAGGGAATTTATATTTAAGTAACACCCCTATAACTTCTCTTCCGGATAATCTTTCTGTAGGAGGGAGTTTAGATTTAGAAAACACCCCAATAACTTCTCTTCCAGATAATATTTCTGTAGGAGGGAGCTTATATTTAAGTAACACCTCTATAACTTCTCTCCCAGATAACCTTACTGTAGGAGGGAATTTAAATTTAAGTAACACCCCTATAACTTCTCTTCCAGATAACCTTACTGTAGGAGGGGATTTAAATTTAATCAAGACCAAAATAACTTCTCTTCCAGATAATATTTCTGTAGGAGGGGATTTAAATTTAATCAACACCAAAATAACTTCTCTTCCTCCTTCTTTAAAAGTAAGAGGACAAATCATAGGATTTAAAGGAAAGATAGTAAAAGAATCTTTAGAATTTCATAGAACTTATTCAGAAGCAGAAATCAAAGAAAAACTTTTTGGATGGAGGTCAGGACAAATATTAATTTATAATACAGAACGTAAGCACGGGGTTACTAAATTATTTGTTTATAATGAAACTTTAGAAAGTGATGATGTTTTAAAGCCCTGGGATATTCAATGTATGGAGATAGGGCATATGGGGGGAAATCCAAAATATGCTTATATTCATGTTGGATTTTTTCCGAGTTTAACTATAAAAAGAGAAAAAGATCTAAGAATTCCAAATTTAGAAGAAAGAGAAGTTATAAAAAAAGCTCTCAAAAAGGAATATTATAAAAAAGAAATTAAAAAAATCGAAGAAAAATTAGGAGTAAGAATTTTTGTATGATAGTAAGAGAATCCATAAATTTTGAAAGAGGAATAAATCCTAAAGTTGCTATGGGATTGGGCGTATTTTCTCCGGGTCGTCTTTTTAAATACGAGGATAGTCATGCTGTTAGACCCGAATTTCCCTCTGTTTTTGCATATATTGAAAGAGATAAAACATATAATTACTATTTTTATATAGGAAGATTTATCGATCCAAAAGAATCTTTTACCGGATCCAATTTTACATTTGGAGGAAGTCCGCAAAGTGATAATAGATACAATCTTCAAAAAATAAAGGATGATCACATGGTTCTTTTATCAGAAAAAGAAAAGAAAGCATTAAGAAAGGTTTTTTCTGATGAAAATAATCAGGATATTGTAGATTCTTTACAAAGAAAAATGAAAGCAAAAATTCTTTTAGAATCTTTATCATTTCAAAGAGGAAAATCTGAAAGGGAGATAAAAGATTTATTAGGAGAATGGAGACCAGGAAAATTAGTAATAAACCCTCATACAAATATAATATATGTTTTTCTTGGGATGAAGGATGAAGAAAATGCAGAAATATTTTCTCTAGGACATTTAAGAAATATTGGGAATTTCCCCAAAACCTATCTCAAAAAATATAAGAAAGTAACAGATTCAGAATGGACAAGAACTAATCTGAAGCCTACAAGAAACTTAAGGACTTTAACTGACGAGGAATATCATGTAGTAAAGCCTTCTTTATATCGGGAATATATAAATAAAGTCAAAGAAAATTTTGGCGTAGACATTATTATACCATGACAGAATTCATAATTAAAAGTATTTTATCTGAGGAACTTTTCGGACAGCGTTTATGCGAAAGTTTAGAGGATCAGCAAATTGTTGAATACTTTTATCGTGAGCTTTTATTAGAAAAATTCTTATATGGGGAGCCAATAACAGTGCCAGAATTAAGAAAACTTTTACGTCAAAAAATCGTTAATTTTGAATTTATAAAACTTGATGGGGAAGTTCGCCCGGCAGAGGGAACAACCATGATGAAGTATATTCCAAAGAAAGACCATCCTAAAGGAATACGTCCATCTTCTCCAAAAGTAGCTACCTTCTTTGATTTAGATAAAATGGCTTGGAGAAGTGTTTCCCAAAGAAGTAAAGAAATAGTTCTTAAGAAAGACGAAGAAAAAGGTCGTCCTGTTGTAGTTGTTCAGGATAAAGATAGGGAAGCTACAAAAGTTCCTAAGGAAAAACCAGTTGAAAAACCAAAAGTTGAACCAGTTGAAAAACCATACGAAGAACCAATTGATGAACTCAACGTTGGAGACATCAGGTTCTACCTCAATCGATATGGCAAAGAAATTCAAATTGAGATTATTAGGATTGGAGACGATGGATCTGTATATGCAAGAACTATGGCAGATAATGCTCTCTTTAGAGTCCCTGAAGCTAGACTTAAAAATATCGGGGAAAAAGTTCCTGCAGAAGAAGTTCAAAGAGGAAGAAAAAAGATTCTTACTACGGAACCTATTAAATCAGAAAAACCTGCTCCTCCCCCAGCTGCTGCCCCTAAGAAAAAGATAGAAAAACCTACAACTATTCTTCTTCCAAAAGAACAAGTTCCTTCGAAGGAACCCCCGGAAGAAATACAGACTGAAGAACCCGGAGCTGAAGAACTCTAATTCTTTTGGACCCATAATAAAACTTTATGGGTCTTTTCATTTATAATACATGTAAAACTATAACAATGGATAGAAAATGGGATCTTAGGGATATTGCGATTATCCCGACAATACAGAGTGACATTTCAAGCAGAAAAGAATGCTTGGTAAAAACTGATTTTAATGGGAAAAAGATGCTTCCTTTAATGGCATCTCCAATGGATACTGTAGTATGCGAAAAAAACTATGAGACATTTATCGATCATGGTATCGTTCCTTGTTTACCTAGAGGATTTGCATCAAAGCATCTAATTCATACATCTTCTTATTTTCAAGCTTTTGGTCTTCATGAGATTGAATCAGCTTTGGAAACTTATACAAAAAATCTTAAATATGCTGAATTGGATCAGATGTTAGATGAAACTCATGATGAATTTTATCATTATCCAAATGTCCTAATTGATATAGCAAATGGGCACATGGGTAAATTGATCCAGATAATAAAGGATATTAAAAAATATTGGCCAAACATTCAATTAATGGTAGGTAATGTGGCTAATCCTCTTACGTATAAAAACCTTGCTATGGCAGGTGCTGATTATGTAAGAATATCTATAGGATCTGGCGCGGGATGCACGACAGCCGCGAATGTAGCTATTAATTATCCTCTTGGCTCTCTAATTAGTGAATGCCATAAGATAAAAATAGAAAGCCATCTCGAAACAAAAATTGTAGCTGATGGCGGAATGCAAGGATATGATGACATAATCAAAGCCCTTGGATTAGGAGCAGATTTTGTTATGATTGGTTCTTTATTTAATAAAGCCATGCAAAGTGCAGGATTTAATTATCTATGGGGTAAGAGAATAAAATCCTATGAATTAGCTAAGACCTTATGGAAGTGGGGTTTCCCCGTGAAGAAAAAATATAGGGGGATGAGTACAAAAGCTGTTCAAAGAAGTTGGGGAAAATCTAAACTTGTAACAGCTGAAGGAATAACGAAATATCAAAAAATTGAATATAATCTTTCTCAATGGGTGGAAAATTTCGAGGACTATTTAAGATCCAATATGAGTTATTGCGGATCCAGAACTCTCCCAGAATTTATAGGGGAAGCTGAATATGTTTTCATTACGGAAAATGCTTTAAGAAGATTTACAAAGTGATTTTTTATATTTTCCCCTCTTTACTCCAGTTCTGGAGGCAGACATCTTTTTTCTAGTTTCTTCTGACATTTTTTTATTGAGCCAGGGTTTATTTCTTGCATTATTTTTACTTATTTTTTGTCTAGATTCTTCAGAATGATGCCACCCCTTATTTTTTGAAATATAGTTTGCATAGGTTTTTTCATTCATGGGAATTCCCTTATTCCATGCTGTTTTTCCTTTTTTTGAAATACTAATTTTTTGTTTTGTCTCATCTGACATTTTTCTATTTTTGTTTCGAGAAATTCCTTTGGATGATTGAGAGATTCTCGCTTTGGATAACTCCGAGTGACTAAAGCACCCTCTAACCCCCAACCCTCCGGTCGGGCTTAAATTATATCCGTTGGGAAATAAAGTATTATATTTTTGAATATATTTTTCCTGTGCATTAAAAGCCTCCTTCTTTGATGGAAAAACTTCCAGGATTTCTTTTTTGAAATTTTGTTTTCCGTATTGTCTTAAAGCTCTTTGTAAATAAGGCCTTCCACTTCCGAGATAACCATCATTTAAATCATTTGTAGAATGATCCCCTACATATTGTTTTCCATTAATTAAATTAGTAGTTATATAAACAAAGTGAATCATAAACTTTTTTGGTTTCTTTTCATATAAGATATATAAAATATATATTCAAAACAGATCTAGCAATAATGGCGATAATACTATATAGCAACGGTCTTACTGAGGAAATATTACCGCAAGGATTAACTTTTTCAGATGAAGAAATTTTAGGTTTCTTTAAGGCATTTAATAATATCCAAACAAAAAGATTGGACGAAGTTCCTAATACATGGTGCGTATGGGGTGAATTAAAAAATCCAGCTGAAGATGATTATAATAAATTAGCTTCAGAAGTTATTCAGGAACATTGTTATTCTCAGATATTTTTTCTTCATGATACAGAAGTGGACCCATCTTGGAATTTAACGGATGCTGTAATCTATGATAATTATTTAATATTTAAGAAAAAAATTCTTAAATTTCTAGATGAAATAGCTATTGAAACTATTCGGGAGATCGAGCAAATAAGAGAAGAAACAGGAAAAACTAATATGTCTCTTGAACAAGTTGCTGTTTCAACGGACAAACGAGTTATATTTAAATTGGATCCTAATAAACAAGATTCCCATTTCTTTAAACCCGATAATTTCCAGGAATTTGCTATTAAATGCTATAATTTTATTGATACCTCTTATAAGGACGGAATAATCTTTCCTATATATGCAGATAAAAAGATGATCATAGTTTTGGATCAAAATCAGGTAAAACCATATTTGGATCTTCTAATCGACTTCTTTCAGAAAAAAGAGGAATTTGAAAAATGCGCAAGACTTAGAGATATTTATAAAAGCTGGGTAGCCTTTAATGAAAAGCAAAAAAATAAGCCAAAAAGAGGAAGACCTAAAAAGAAAAAACAGGATGATACCCCAACTTCCTAATATAATATTAAATCAGATTGATGGATCCTCATTTCGAGAAATTTCTCC
>Ga0208822_1001086_pt1 | contig 19781 bp, 13 predicted proteins | sample AD_STIC08_MetaG_FD_184435 | JGI IMG/M metagenome (GOLD analysis project Ga0208822, IMG submission 184435) | Active sludge microbial communities of municipal wastewater-treating anaerobic digesters from USA - AD_STIC08_MetaG (SPAdes) (version 2) | ecosystem: Engineered > Bioreactor > Anaerobic >...
AAAGCAAATTCGTAACCGGGCGACGCGTGTTTCCGTTTTCATTGTATTCCTTGATCCCGCCGTCGAGAAGTCAAACGGCGGCAGTTCGGCAGAGTTACAAACAGGCGGGTGCGGGGAGCTTGGCAGGGCTCTCCTCCCCGCCTGTTCATAACTCTGGAGTTCCTATAAGGAAACCCAAGAAAGCAAGAACTGAAAACCGGCAACAACCAGGAGAGCACTTAGGCCATCCCGCCAAAATTTCTGAACCCTGAACCCTGAACCCTGAACCCTGACCTCTACCGCTGCTCGCGGCGGCGGGCGGCGGCGCCGCGGATGGATTTGCCTTCCGTTTTCGCGCGGGCTACACTACCGGCATGAATCTGCAAAACATGTACGACCTTTTTGATTACGTGGTTTTCTCCGTACGCGGCCGCTCGCTCACCGTGGGCGATCTGCTCTGGGCCCTGCTGCTGCTGGCCGGTGGCTGGGTGGTGGCGCGGGTGGCAGCGTGGCTGGTACGGCGCAAGATGGCCCCACGTTTCGGTTTCTCGCCGCGCACCAGCGATCTCGCCCCGCGCTGGACGTTCTTCCTGCTTTGGAGCCTCTTCATTCTGCTGGGCCTGCGGGTGCTGGGCATCCCGCTGACCTTCCTCAACTTTTTGGGCGGTGCCATCGCGTTGGGCTTCGGCTTCGGCGCGCAAACCTTGTGCAGCAACCTCATTAGCGGCGTCATCATTCTAATCGCCCGCCCGTACCGCGTGGGCGACATCATCGAAGTGAACGGCCAAGCCGGCACCGTCCTCGCCGTGGGCATGCGCGCCACGGAAGTCCTCACCTATGACGGTGTCAACCTCGTGGTCCCCAACGCCAGCTTTTTGGCCAACACCATCGTCAACCGCACCAACTACGAACGCGCGTTGCGCGGCCTTGTCACCATCACCGCCGCCTACAGCGCCGACAGCCGCCGCGTGGACGAGCTCCTGCGCACCACCGCCGCCGCGCACCCGGCCGTCATCAACAAACCCGGCCGCGCGCCGTGGGTCATCTTCGACAACTTCGGCAGCAACGGCCTCGAATTCAAACTCTACTTCTGGGTGGACACCACGCGCGGCTCCGTCGCCGCCACCGCCAGCGAAATCCGCCACAACGTCCTCACCGTCTTCCGCGCTGAGGGCCTCGCCATCCCCCTCACCCCCCACATCCTCAACCGCCCGCCCGCCACATGACCCCGGCCGCCCAGCGCGCCCCGCACTTTTCCACACTGTGGAAAAAAGTTCATCCCGCGCGGGCGGGATTTTCCACACTGTGGAAAAATCCACCCAAAGTTTTTCCATTGTGTGGAAAAATCGCCAAAAGTTTTTCCATTGTGTGGAAAAATTCGGCCCCGGTTTTCCACACTGTGGAAAATTCACCCCATATTTTTCCACACTGTGGAAAAATAGTTCATCCCGCGTGGGCGGGATTTTCCACACCGTGGAAAAGTTGAGCCATGCTGCACCTGCTGCCCACGCCCGCGGTTGTTGAGTACACGGCCGGGAGCTTTGTCCTGCCCGCCATGCCCCGCGTGTGCATCCCGGTGCAGTGCGATGCCCGCGTCAGCCGCGTGCTGCACGAGCTGTTCCCCGGCCTGCACCGCATTTGCTGCCGCGAAACCCAACCCGACGTGCGCCTCGAAACCGCCACCGGCCCGGCGGAATCCTACGAGCTGCGCATCACGCCCGCCGGCCTGCGGATTGCCGCGCCTGATGCCGCCGGCTTTTTTTATGCGCTGCAAACCCTGCGCCAAATCATGGCGCAAGCCGGCGCGACACTGCCCGGCCTGCGCGTGGCCGATGCGCCGGTCTTCGCCCGCCGCGGCTACTACCTCGACATCAGTCGCGGGCGCGTGCCGCGCCTCGATATGCTCCGCCGCCGCATCCAACTGCTCGCCAGCCTCAAGATCAACCATCTGCAATTATATTTTGAGCACCCCTTCCGCTTCCAATTCGATCCGGACATCGCCGGCGATGGCGACGCCTACGACGCCGCCGACCTGCGCGCGCTGGATGTGTTCTGCCGCGAGCACTTCATCGAGTTCACGCCCTCGTTCACCTGCTTCGGGCATCTGGGGCGCATCCTTTCGCTGCCCGCCTACCGCCACCTCGCCGAGGTGGAATTCCCCGCGCCCTCGTGGGTCGCCGCCACGTGGCTCCAGCGGCTGCGCGGCGCCACGCTCTACTCCCGCGACCCCGCCGCGCAAGATTTGCTGCGGCGCATCCTCGATGAATTCCTGCCGTGCTTTTCCTCCCCCCGCTTCAACCTCTGTGGCGATGAAACCCACGATCTCGGCAAGCGCCACCCCCACGCCACCCCCGCCGACCTTGCGCGGCAATATGAGGAGCACGTCCGCTTTGTGCAATCAGTCGCCGCCCGCCATGGCAAATCCATCATGCTCTGGGGCGACATGCTTCTCCAGCACCCCGCCGCCCTCGCCGAGCTGCCCGCCGATTGCGAAATCCTCGACTGGGCCTACTTCCCCACCAACCGCTTCGAGAAATGCGGCGAGTTCACCGCGCGCGGCCTCGCCACCACCGTCTGCCCCTCCGTGCGCGGCTTTGGCCTGATGTTCAACGCCGTGGCCGAGGCCCGCGACGTCATCGCCGCCTACGCCCGCACCGGCCACCAGCACGGCGCGCGCGGCCTGCTCAACACCGACTGGGGCGACTACGGCCACTTCAACATGCCCCCCGCCGCCCTGCACGGCCTCGCCCTCGGCGCGCAGCTCGCGTGGAATCCGAACAACGACGCGCACGCCGCGTTCGACCGCGCCTTCTCCCGTGTGCTATTCAATGCACCCGACTCCCGCCCCGCCGAGTTGTTTACCCTTGCCGGCTCCGTGCCGCCCGTGGTGGCCGCGTGGCCGTTTGCCCCGCTGCGCGGCCTGCCCCGCCCCGCCGATCCCGCCCCCCTGCGCGAAATCGCCGCGCAAGCCGAGGCGTGGGCCGCCGAGTTCGCCGCGCTACCCGCCAGCCCCTGGACCGACGAAACCGATCTGGCCCAGCTCGCGCTGGCCTGCCGCTTCCTGCGCCTTGGCGCGCTGCTCGCCGCCGACGCCCCCGCCGCCGAAACCCGCCCGCTGCTCGACGAACTCGAAAAAGCTTACACCCCCCTCTGGTTCGCCGAGAGTTTGCCGCGCGGCCTGCTCGATCTGCACCACCGCGGCTTCGCCCCCCTGCGCGCCCGTTTGTGACCCGCTGCCCAATCCCCGCGGATTTGCGATTGCTTTTCCGCCCGGGAATCGGCACGATGCCCGCTTGCAGATGGTTAGTGCACTACAGCAGGAGATGGAGGCGGGTTCATGGCCAAGTTAAGCGGGATGTCCGGAGAGTTCAAAGGACGCGAGTTTCCTATTGAACAGGGCGAAATCACCATTGGACGCAAGGCGGACAACACCATCCTGTTGGACCACCCCACCATTTCCAGCCACCATTGCCGCATCGTGCGCAGCGGCGACTCCTGCGTGCTGGAAGATTTGGACTCCACCAACGGCACCCGCGTCAACTCGCGCGATGTCCGCGAGGCCATCCTGCACCACAAGGACCTGATCCAACTGGGCTCCATCGAGTTTCTCTTCGACGCCCCCGAACTGGCCGCGGCCAGCGCGCGCTATACCGATGCCAACGCGGAAATGGCCACCGGCGCCATGAGCGCACCGCAGGACTTCGCCAGCATCTCGCCCTTCGGCGCGCCGCCCAAGGAGCGCCGCGGGTTCTGGTATGTCGTGCTGGCCATCGTCGGCGTGATTGCACTGGCGTCGCTGCTGACGTTCATCTTCATGCTAATCAACGCCTAGGCCGCGCCCGCCACCCCCGGGCCGTCATGATGCCCCGCCATTCAGCGCCGCGCCGATTGGCGGGGTTCACATTTGTGGAGCTGCTGCTGGCGCTGGCGCTGGGCGCACTGGTGGTCACCATTCTCGGCGTACTGCTGCGCGGGCTTTTTGTGGCCAACGAACATCAGGCCGGCCGGCTGCGTGGCGCCCCTGCCGCGCGCGCAGCGCTGCGCCAAATGAACCGCGAAATCGCCTGTGCCTTCGCCCCCCCCGTGGAAAAGCTGGCACCGCTGGAACTAACCACCTCCACCGAACCGGACAAGCCGCAGGTGGCCCTCTCGTTTTACGCCCCCGTGCCCGCCCCGCTGGAATATGACTTGGCGCACATCACCTACGAAGTGGTCCGCGCCGGCGGCGACCGGTTCGCGCTGCGCCGGCTGGCTGCGCCTTGCTCCGGGCCGTACACCAACGCGCCCGTCACCAACCTGCTGTATGCCGGGCGCTTCGCGCTGGAAATCGCCGTATTCACCAACGACACCCCGCACACCGCGTGGCCCCTGCCCCAGGACAAGGAGCAACCCGCGCTGCCCAAGAGCGTGCGCTTGACCCTCACCCTCCCCGGCCAGCCCCCCCTCGCCACCGAAACCCTCATCCAGACCATGCTCCCCGTCCGCGGCCCCCACGCCAGCCAAGAGCCCAAGGCCGGAGACTGAAGACTCGAGGCGGAAGGCGGGGGCGAGAGACTTGAGACTGGAGACTAGAGACTGGAGAGGGGGAACAAAACTGTTCAATGAAAGAAAATGAATAGTCGCCTGAGTATTTTACTAATGCTAGCCGCCCCGCTCGTCGCCTATGGCCAAACAGACGCGGATATCGAGCGGAAAATGAAGGGTATCATTGTTCCCATCATTGAATTTCGGCAGGCCAGTGCAACCGATGTGCTTGATTTTCTAGTTGAAGCTACTGCTGCCACAGACCCAGATAAGTATAGCATCGCCCTTATAAATACCAACCCGCCCACAACCAGGGAATACTATACATATGAGGTTGAGGACGGCACCCCCGTGGAATTTCATCCCCTGACATTGGAATACAAACGCACATCACTGTACGACGCTATGAATCAGATAACCAGAGAGTGCGGGCTTACTTACCAAATTGAAAACGGCACCATCCATTACTTCAAAGACGGCAAGAGAGTCATCCGGAAGAAACACGTCGAACAAGTGATCCCATCGCACGGCACGCCGGGTGCGTTAGATACGGAGTGGGGTTTCGGCGGCACCGATGAAGCGTTCGACCCCGAGTGGGGCATACCGTTCGGTGAACCATAGAATTGGGCCTGACCAGAAATGAACTCGGCGCGTCGGGGTCAGCCCTTGACAATTAACATTTCGGTTTTGGATGAATGCCGTTGTCGCTGCAAGGAAACAAGGACTCTCGCCAAGACGGATCAGAATGAGGGAGGAAGATCATGGATCACGGAATCATGGAGCGAGACTGGAAGTACATGTGCAAGATTCAGGGCGAGCTGCTGAACACGCTGTATGAGCAGATTAACCAGCGAACCAAGGACCTCCTGACCCAAGGAAGCGGCACTCCACGCGAAACGTATGTGAGCGTGTATCGCCATCTGCGGGATTCGGATGATCTGCTCGTCCATTTCTTCGACGACTGGCGGCGTTCCAACCTATTGTTCAAGATGGCCGGGCTGCGGGAATATGGGTTGCTTACCGAGGCGCATATCCAAATGCTATCGCCCCTCGCCCAAGAAAAATTGAATGCGATCAAAGAATTACGCGCGCACATGCGTGCCACCAAGGGCACACCTTCCAAGCACCGCAAGAAGCGTGGCGATAGCCGCTGAGTTTTTTTGGGGGGGATGGGCAGGATTTTTGGGATGAACCATTGTTTTAGAAAAAGTTTTTCATGGGGGGCGGGGGTGCGCTAGGATACCGCGCAAACTTTTTTCAGAAAGTGTGACCCCGATGAGACATTTATTGACGTTGGCCGATTGGAACCAGGACCAGATTGCCGAGGTGATTGCGCTGGCGCGCACCATCAAGGCCCACCCCGCGGATTACGCGGATTCGCTCAAGCGCAAGACGCTCTGCATGTTCTTTGAGAAGCCATCGCTGCGCACCCGGCTCTCGTTCGAGGCGGGCATGAACCAAATGGGCGGCCACGCAATTTATTACGACACGTCCACCTCCCCCTTCGGCAGCGGCAAGGAATCCATTGCCGACATGGTGCGCACGACCTGTCGCTATGTGGACATCATCATGGCGCGGCTGTTCAAGCACGAGGACCTGCTGGAAATGGCGCGGTACACCACGGTACCCATCATCAACGCGCTGACGAACTTTTCCCATCCGGGCCAAATCCTGGCGGACCTGCAAACCGTGGAGGAGCATCTGGGCAAACTGGCGGGGCTGAAACTGGCGTATCTGGGCGACAGCTTCAACAATGTGACGCACTCGCTGCTGTTTGCCGTTCCCAAGATGGGCATGCACCTTGCCGTAGCCTGCCCTACCGGCGCGGACTATGAGCCCGCCGCCACCGCCCGCGCGGCGGCCGAGGCCGATGCCGCCCGCACCGGCACGCGCTTCGATTGGGGTCACGATGCCCAAGCCGCTGTGCGCGATGCCGATGTGGTCTATACCGATTCGTGGATGAGCTATCACATCCCCAAGGAAAAGGCCGGCGAACGGATGCAAATTTTTGCGCCGTACCGGGTGACCAGCGAGCTGATGAAGCTGGCCAAGCCTTCGGCGATCTTCATGAACTGCTTGCCGGCTATGCGCGGCATGGAGCAAACCGCCGAGGTCATTGACGGCCCGCAGTCCGTGGTCTTCGACCAAGCCGAAAACCGGATGCACATGCACAAGGCTTTGATGTTGCTTCTGCTGCGCGAGGCTGGCAGGATTGGCGTTTGAGGCAAACGCATGGGCAACGAACTGGCAGGGGATATCCTGATTGAGCGATTTGATGTTATCGCCTGCTCCAAGTGCAACCAGCCCATTGACACCAGCCAAGCCGCCCCGTTCTCGCTGCTGAACTGCCCGGTTTGCCAGGCGGAAATGCGCGTGCCGGCGCGCTTTGCCAACTTCATCCTGCTGGAGCAGTTGGGCAAGGGCGGCATGGGCGCGGTCTATAAGGCCTATGACGAAACCCTCGGGCGCACGGTGGCGCTCAAGGTGATGCAGCAGGCCATCGGCCAAGACCCCGCGTTCGTGGCGCAATTGCAGCAGGAGGCCCGCGCGCTGGCGGCCATCAACAACCCACACATTGTGCAGATTTACAGCTACGGCGAGGAAAACGGCCAGCCGTACATCGTGATGGAGCTGGTGGATGGCGGGCGGCTCGACCACATGCAGGAAAAGAAAAAGCAGCTCGATGAAACTTTCGTGCTGCGCATGGCCACGCAGATCATCCGCGGCCTGCAGGCGGCCAACGCCGCCGGCATGACCCACGGCGACATCAAGCCGGCCAACATCCTCTTCGACCGCGCGGGGAACGCCAAGGTGGCGGACTTCGGCCTTGCCCGCTTCAAGGGCCAAAAGCCGCAACCCGGCGAAGTGTGGGGCACCCCGTACTATGTGGCGCCGGAAGTGGTGAAGGGGCAGGCGCCCAACGCGGGCTCCGATATCTATTCGCTGGGCGGTACGCTCTATCACGTGCTCACCGGCGAGCCGCCCTTCAATTGCGAAACCGTCACCGATACCGTGCTGCTGCGCTTCAAGGAACCCGCGCCCGATCCGCGCGTGTTCAAAAACAACATCAGCGCGCGCACGGCGGCCATTTTGCTGCGCATGCTGGAAATGGATTCCTTCGCGCGCTATCCAACGTATGAGTCGCTGCTCAAGGACATCAACGACGCGCTCGAACCGCTGACGGCGGCGCAGTCCGGCAAAAAGCCCGAAGCCGCGCGGCGCAATCTGGTCGTGCCTGTGGTGCTGGGCATTGTGGGGGTGGCGCTGATTGCCGGGCTGACGGTGGTGGGCAAGTCCATCTATAAAGACAAACGCAAGCAAGCGCAGGAAGAAGCTCAGCGGCAGGCGGACATCGCCGCCGGTCGGCTTAAACAGGTCATGCGCGGTGGCCAACTGGTATGGGTGCGGGTGGATACCGCCGCTCCCGCCGCCGGCGGCGCGGCCGCGCCCGCCGCGCCAATCAACGATTGGACCATCCCCGCCAGCATGGATGTTTCCATCAGCGGCGACAACTCATCCGGCGACTTCAAGGTCCAGAACATTCTGCCGTTGCACGGCGGCACCGGCGATCTGGCCGAAGCCAGCAAAATATATCTGCGCTTTCCGCTCACCGGCGTGGACAAGGCGCGGCTGGACCAGGCCGTCCTGCGCCTGACGTTCAGCAAAACCACGCCGGTTAAACCCAAAACCAAATCCTATACACTCCAAGTGTGGGGTCTGAAGACCGCGGCCGTCTGGGATGAATCCATCACGTGGCAAACGGCTCCCGGCAACGATCCCGCCTCCACCGGTAATCTGATGCCCACCCAGGCTACGTTGTTGGCCAATTATCCTCTACCGCCGAATCCGCAGACCGGCGATATCCTGACCGTGGAAGACCGCGCGCTCACCAAATTCCTGCGCGAGTTTCCCGGCGATGAAGTGACGCTGGTGCTGACCGCCGGCTCCGATGGCGACCACAAGAAGGGTTGGTGGATCACCGCCACCGAGGATAGCCAACGCTTCCGTCCGCCCACGCTGATCCTCAAGGCCAAGTAGCCCGCCCCCCCGCCCCCGCGCTCACTTTTCAGGCGCGCGGGCGGTTCATCAGCCGGTAGCACAGCACGATGCCGTGCCTCACGAACCAATGCACCAACGCCTGCGGCGAGAAGCGTCCGGCATCCGCCACCGCGGCGCGCCATTCCTCGGCGAATTGCTGCTCGTAGTGCGTGCCGCTGATCGAACCCGGATGCCACTGGAACGCCGCCAGTGGCGGCCCGGGAATCCGCACCCCCCCGCCCTGCCGCCAGAGGCGCAGCGTGAGGTCATAATCCCACGCGGCCTTGAAATCCAGCCGCAAGCCCCCCGCCGCTGCCAGTGCCGCGCACCGGAACCACGAGGCCGGCTGCGAGACATAGTTGATGCACTGGATGAGAAAGCGGCTGGAAAACGGCATGCACGCATTTTTCACCAGCGTGGGAAAGCTGCGGATATCGCGCCCCGCTTCATCCACAATCCGGCATTTGCCAAAAAAGAACGCGGCTTGCGGGCGCGCCTTGGCCGCGGCCAGCGCGCGCGCCAACGCGCCCGGCTCATAGACATCGTCGGCATTTAGCCAGCCGAGCAGGTCGCCGGTGGCCAGTGCGAATCCCTTGTTGAGTGCATCCGCCGGGCCGTGGTCTTTTTCGCTGATGAGCGCGGCCAGCCGTCCGCGGCGGGCTTGGGCAATTTGCAGCGAGTCATCCGTGCTGGCCCCATCAATAAGAATGTATTCCAATTCATCGCCCGGCGCCAATTCCTGGTTCAGCACGCTATCCATGCAGCGCGCCAGCCAACGCCCGCCATTATAGTTTGCGGTGACGATGCTGATCTTCATGCGGGGCCGTTGGGCAGGGACCAATTCATGCGCGCATCCTAGCGGCTGGCGGCGCGGCAATCAATCCCGCGCCCGCGCTATTGGGTTTCCACCGCGATTTGAATGCGGTCGCTCAGGCCGCGCGCGGTGCTGCACACGATGGTGTGCGTGCCGGGGGTGAGCGGCCAGAAAAGCGGCTCGCCGGCGCGGGAGCGGCCGATGGGCTGATCGTTGACGAACCAATGGAGAGTTTCGCCGGCGCGATCGCTGGCGGCATCGAGGGCGAGGCGTTGGGCATCCACCGTCAAATCGGGAAGCCAGCGGTAGGTGCTGCCGCGGGCGGGGGAGCGGATGCGCAGCGCGGCAGCGGATTCATCCGCGGCGGGCGCCGTGCGCCGCGCGAGGAACGACGCCACCGCCACCGGCCAAGTCTCGGCTGGGCCTTGCCGGTGAACGGGGCAGGGCTCATGGCGGGTGACCTTGGCGATGGCCCAATCCTGCACGGCGTGCGGGCAGTTCGCACCAGGAACGCAACCGCTAACCGCGCACACGTTGCGCTCGATGATACCGGGTGGGCGCGCGTACCAAGGACCGTTGTTGTCGGGGTAAAGCTGACGGAAAACTTCCCAAGCGATGGGTGTGGCGCTGAGCCGCCCCACGAGTTCATCGGCGGGTGAGCCATCGGCGTTGCCCAGCCATACGCCAATCACGTAGTCGGGATTCCACGCCACGGTCCACGCGTCGCGCAAGCCAGCGGAGGTGCCAGTTTTCCACGCCATGGGCGGCAAACGCACATCCGCCGCGTGGCCGGCAATGTCCATGGTGCGCTCCTCGCCGGAGAGCATCTCCGCCACCAGCCAGCAGGCTTCCGGCGAAAAAAGTTCGCGCCCCGCGGGCGGGCGGGAGTTTTCCAGCAGGCGCGGCGGGAACCAGACACCGCCGCGCGCGAGACAGGCGTAGGCGTTGGCCAGATCAAGCAGGCGCACTTCGGTGTTGCCCAGCACCAGCCCGAGGCCGTAGTGCGCGGCGGGCTGGTCAATGGTGCCGAGGCCCAGCGCGCGCAGCGTGCTCCAGAACCGCTCCTGGCCCACGCGCTTTTCCACCTCGATGGCCGGCAGGTTGAGCGACAGCATCAGGGCGTCGCGCACGCTGACCAGCCCGCGATACTCCGGCGAAAAGTTGCGTGGGTCGAGATCGCGATAGCGGGTGGGAATGTCGGGGATCATCATGCCCGGCGTGATGAATCCGCGATCAAGCGCCAGCGCGTAGGCAAACGGCTTCAAAGTGGAGCCGGCGGCGCGACGGGCCGTGGCGCCGTTGACCTGCCCCGCGGTCTCGCGCGCGAAGTAATCCGGCGAGCCCACCAGCGCGCGCACCGCGCCAGTGCGCACCTCCAGCAGCACAATGGCGCCGCTGTTGATGGGGCTGCGCTGCAGATGCCGCGCGAGGACATCCTCGGCCAGCCGCTGCTGGCGCAAATCCAGCGTGGTGCGCAGAGGGGCGCCGTCGGCTGTGCGGGCGGGCACGCCGACCATTTCGCAAAAGTGCGGCGCGGCGAAAGGCCGCGGCGCGCGCTGGAAGGCCAGCGGCTGGGCTTGTGCCGCGGCGCGTTCATCCGCCGTGATCATGCCGCACGCCTCCATGCGTTCCAGCACATACGCCTGCCGTTGACGGGCGCGCGCCAGATGACGGTCGGGACGCAGGCGCGAGGGCGACTGCGGCAATCCCGCCAGCAGCGCGGCTTCGGCGAGACTTAAGTCCGCCGGACGCTTGGCAAAGTAGTGGCGGGCGGCGGCCTCAATGCCCACCAAGTTGCCGCCAAACGGCGCGCGGTCGAGATACATCCCCAGGATGGTCTGTTTGTCGTAGCGCCGCTCCAGTTGCAGCGCGCGGAAGGCTTCGATGCACTTGGTCCCCAGCGTGCGTTGGCGCGGCTGGGCCAACCGGATGACCTGCGTGGAAATGGTGGATGCGCCGGACACACGCCGGCCCAGCGCGACGTTGTCGGCCACCGCGCGCGCCAGCGCCAAAACATCCACGCCGGGATGCCGCCAGAAGCGCTGGTCTTCGGCGGCCACGATGGCTTTGCCGATCCAGTGCGCGGGATCGGGCGCGTAGCCGGGACGACAATCGTAACCGCCCGCGGCCAGTTTGAGGCGCAGCGGCTCGCCCGTGCGATCCGCCAGCACCACGGCCGCCGGCAGGCGCGCCAAATCCGCTTCGGGGAACGGCACGGAGCACACCGCGGCATAGCTGCCGGCGGTCAGCGCCGCCACCGCAAAGGCGGAACGGCGCAGCCATTTGACCCGGCGGGAGGTCACGGCACGACGCGTACCTTGCTGCTGGCGGTGGCCGCGCTGATTTCCGGATCATACATGGCGACGGCAGTCAGCGCGGGCAGGGTGTATTCGCCCGGCGTGACCGCGCGCACGGAGTAGTAGTAAGTGGCGGGTTTTTGCATCCGCCCGCTAAAGATCAGCATCCGGTCATCGCGCGCCTCGGTGTGGCGGGGCTTGTCGCCCTTGTCCTTGAGCCACGGCAGGTTTTGGGCGGTCTGCAGGTTGGGATTTTCAATTTCCCAGCCGGCGGGCAGGAGGTCTTCGATCACCACGTGGTCCAGCGGTTGGCCGCGCGGGTCCACCGTGATTTTCACCACGAACAAATCGCCCTGCGGGAGCGAATTCACCGCCAACGGCTCGCCCTGCCGGTCCAAAAACTCGCGCGAGAGCGCCAGTTGGTTGGTGTGCGGCGGCTCCGGCTCGGTGGACACGCCGGTAAACTGCACCCACGCGTACATTTTGCCGGGACCGTCGTTATGCACCGTGAGCGTGCCGCCCTCGCCCGGGGCGCTGGTGTACTGGACATCATTGGTCGTGCCGAACGTCTGCGTGTGATCCGCCACTGTGAAGCGGCCGGCAAACGGCTGCTCCTTAACCGGCAGCGCGCGCGCCAGTTTGCCAAACGCCAGCAGCGCCATGGCGTTATCCTGCGTATTGCCCCAATGGCCGTTCTGCTGCCGGTTGCGCAGATATTGCGCGAGCCGGGCAACGGCTTCGTTTTCCGGGTCCACATCCAGCCACGCGGACAACATGAGCGCAGCCTCGCGAATATCGCTGGCGCGCCAGTCGCCGGCCAGGTGGGGCCGGGAGGTCGGCAACTTGGTTTGTTCCAGCAGCGGGAGCGCCTGCCGTGGCTCGCCCGCCAACAGCAGCGCGGATGCTGTGTGGGCGCGCGCGGCAAAGTTGAGCTGATCGGCCTGTTCGCGGAGGCGCGCGTTCCAACCTTCGTGCGGTTGGCCAGCGCGGGCGAGAATATGGCAAATATAGGCGCGTGTTTGCAGGTCGTCAGCCATTTGCTCCGGCGTGGCCTTGGCCGGGATGGAGCGGTCGAGCCAATTCTTCAGCCGGTTTAGCGCGGCTTGCACGCGGTCGGCGGGCACCGTGAAGCCCGCCGCTTGGGCTTCCACCAGAAAATGCGTGGCGTAGAGGCTTACGTCTTCTTCCACATCCGATGTGAATGGCCAGACAGCAAACCCGCCGTTGTTCTGCTGCATGTTCAACACACGGCGGATGGCAGCATCCACCATGCCGGGGATGTCGCCGGCTGCGGTCGCACTGGGCAGCATCCGCTGCGTCCACTCGCCGGCGTAGAGCAGCGGGAACGCTCCGGAGACGGTTTGCTCGAGGCAGCCGTACGGATAGTTCACCACGTAATCCAGCGCGCGGCCCATCTCCAGCGATGGCAGCGCGGAAAGCACGCCCGTCAGCGCCACCGAAGCCGGCAACCAATCGGCAGGCGCGGTGAACGCGGCCTCTTCGCCGGGCGCCACCACGCGCTGCACCGACAGGCTGCGCGTGCCGGATGCCGGTCGCACCGCCAGCTCAATCGAATCGCGGAACTCTTCGCCGCCACCGCTGACTTCCAACGAGAAGCGCGCCACACCTGGGCCGGGGCCAGCCACCAGCGGCACCACCAGATTCGTGGATCCACCCGTTGGCAGCGCAACGGTCAGCTCCGCATTTTCCGCCCGCAGCGGCCCACCGCACAGCGCGCGCACGGTGGCCGTCAACGGCGCGCCGCTTTCGTTGTATAACACAACGCCGGCATCGCTGCGGTCGCCAATGGCCATGAAACGAGGCAACGCCGACTGTACCACGAGGTCACGCTTGACCTTGACCGGCATGGAGGTCGCGCCCGTTTGCGCGGCGTTATAGGCCACAACCATCAGGCGCACTTCGCCATTGAATTCGGGCAAATCAAACTGCGCGGTGGCGCGGCCATCGCCATCCAGTGGCAGATCGGCCTGCCAGAGGGCCAGCGGCTTGAAGCGGTTGGCCTTGATAGGATTCAACCGGCGGCGCAACTCCGCCCCGGCGCCGCCGCCCGCGCGCGGCACGGTTTCCACAGCATCTTCCGTCACCGGCATCAGTTCGGCGTAGAGGTCATAGTCATTCACACCGAGGCCGCGGCACCGCAAAAATTCCGCGGCCGGATCGGGCGTGGCAAAATCCGTCAGCATGCAGATGGCTTCATCCACGGCCATCACGGTCACCGCGCCCTGCGCCGGTTGGCCGGCATGATCGCGCACGGTGATGGTGGCTTGCAGCGGGGTTTGCGGCAACACGCGCGCCGGCGCGTCCACCGTCACCGCCAAATGCGGTTCGGGCGGGTCCACCACCAGCGCAATAACGCCGCTGGCGCGGTGCGCGCTCCACACCGCCTCCGCCTGCGCGGGCCGAATCAGCGTCATCGTACACCACGCATTGGGCACCTGCGCGGCGGTCACGGGCACCTCGAACTCCGCCGTATTTTTCTCCAACATGACCACGCGCGCCTCGCGCACGCGGTCGGTTTCCACCGTGAGCAGGGCGGGGCCGGCAAACGGGGCGCGGACTTGCAGCCGGGCGGTATCGCCGGGCCGGTAGGTTTTCTTGTCCCACGCCAGCTCAACGCGGCCGGGTTTTTCGCGGCTCCAAGCCTGCCATTCCTGCTCCGGCGATCCGGCAAAAAAGCTGAGCCGCGTTTGCGCGCCCGACGCTAGCTCGGTGGCCACCAGCTCATAGTCACCGGCGGTGTCCACCGCGAACGTCCAATCCTGCGGCGTGCCGCCGGCGGCCAGCGTGTCGCGCCGGATCACCACCGTCTGTTTTTCCGATTTCCATTCGTAGCGACCGTTGTCGTTCCGGCGCAACACCGAGTTCCACGACACGCGCGCCAGCGCCAGCGCCACCGGCTTGCCCTTGGCCACGCCGGTGCCGTCCGGCTGCACTTCCACCACGGCCACCCGCTGCGTTTGCCCCACGCGCACCGCGCCCCCCTCCCACGCCGGCTGCAAGCCGAGATAGAATGGGTAGGGATCAATCAGCGTGCGGTCGTACGCCGTCACGCCGCGCCCGTTGGCTTCCGTCACGGTCACTTGCTGCACCAACTGCAAAGCTGCGGGTGGGCGCCATGCCTTGCGGCTGACGGCCTCAAACTCCGCGACGCCGTCATCATCCAGATTCTGCACCCCCTGCTCGTACTCTTCGCCATCGAACTGCCGCTCCGGATCGCCAAACGTCCAGCCGGGCCAGTTCGTCGGCGCAAATTCCACCGGCGTGAAAACGGCCCAGCCCTCGGCCTTGAGGCCGACTGCCGGGCGACCAAAGAGATGCTCGGCGCGCACGCGCGAACCCAGCGCACTCCCCGCCGTGTGACGCCCCTCTGGCGCTGTCACCTTGACCCGGATTTGCGGTGGCACAAAATCTTCCAGCGACACCTTGGTACTCCCCAGAACCGTGCGCGTGCCCGGCATGGCCAACTGGATGGAGTACCGCCCGGTCTTTAGGTAATCCGGCAAAACCACCGTGGCCTGCGCGGAGCCAAAGGCATCCAATGTGGCGGGAATCTCGCGGTACACGCGGCCATCGGGCTGCACCACCAGCCACAGCACGGGGATCGCCTCGGGTGCGCGCAGTTGGTTGTCGCGCACCAGCGCCTGCATGAACACGGTTTCGCCGGGGCGGTAGATGCCGCGCTCCGTGAAAACAGCCGCCTCGAGTTTGCCGTCGGCCAGGTACGCCGCGCCGCTGGTCCCCTCGCCCGGATAGTTCCGGGTGCGCTCCAAATTGATGTAGGACAGGTCGCCGTCGCGTTCCGCCACCACAATGCACGGCCGGGCGGTATCGGTTTGCGCCCACTCCAACCGCAGAAGCCCCTGCCCGTCTGTTTCGCCACGGGCGAGAGGTTGGTTATTGCGTGCCAAAACGGTCACCGTGGCGCCGGCCACCGGCTGGGCATCGCGCAGGGAATTGACCCACACCAGCGCGCCGCCATCATGCAGCTTGGTGGCAATGCCGAGGTCCGTCACCACAATGATCCGGTCCTCGCCGCGGTCGGAGTCCGCTTCCACGCGCAAGGCATACGCTCCGCGCAACTCGCCGCCCGCCAGCGCGCGCAGGTCGAGACTCGTGCGGACAATTTCTCCCGGCGCCGCGGCCGGCAGGCGGTTGGTCAGCGCCTGGGCCTCGCCATACAGATCCTGATCATTGCGGAAATATACTTGTTCTCGATCGGCCAGCGTCAACGGCACGAGGTTGTTGATAAACACCGGTTGCAGCCGGGCCACATATTCCTTGAGATTCACCGCCGCCACCGGTACGCGCAATGTGCCGCGCGGCGAAAGATAATAACCGTTATTGTCCAATTTTACGGCAGGCCCCGGCTCCGGAATCTGCACGGACCGGGTCAGCGCTTGGGCCAGACTGGACCCATTGGCCGCCGGCAGGCCCTTTTTGAAGGTCACGTCATAAATCGTACCCGGCCGGAAATCGCCACGGATGCGCATCCCGGTCTCCCACCACCGCCTCATGATTTCCACCGTGAAATCCACCGCCGGCTTGACGCTCACATACTCCGCCAACTTCTCCGCGTTAGGCACTGCGTTGAACTCAGCCGAAATGTACGGCTGTTCGAACGATGGTGAACGCGCCTCCACCTCCCGCAGTTGCAGATTCATTTCCATACGTAACGAACCCTCGCGCAGGCGATCTTCCGGCTGGATATCCTCACTCTTGGCCGGCAGACCGGGCTCCAAGCGGTACTCCAGCTTTTCCGCCAGCACCGGCTCGGTTTCAATGACCGCCTCCTCCGCGTTCACTCCGCCCAGCAGCCAGTATTTCACTTCCCCTTGCCCCTCCGCCGTCAGGCGCAAGAACCGCGTCAGTTGCGTACGGTCCGGAGCCGCGTTGAACGCCAGCTTCAACGTCACTTCGCGTTGCGCCGACACATCCACTTGGCCAATTTGGCGCAACCGGAGTACCCGCTCAATGGGCTTCGGGGCGGGCGGTATCGCCGCCGTTTCCGCTGTGGGCGCCGGACTCGGTGGCGCAAGAGTCCGCGTCCATTTCCAAACGCCGTAGGCATTGATCGCCAGAAACGCCAGCGCCAGCGCGAACCACCGCCCCCCCCCGCTCCGAATCGCTGTCGGCGCCAGTTCCGTGGCCGCTGCTCCGACCACCTCCAGCGCCGCCTCCGCAAACGACTCCGGCGAATCCATCCCCGCCAGAATCTGTTCAATCACCTCCGGCCCGATGACCCCGCCGATGATCTCCAACCGCTGAACCGATTCCGAAATCTGATTGCGCAACCCCTCCACGACATCCTTGCGTACGCTCTCCGGCTTGTGCGCCAAATGCCGTTCCACCTCGTGCAGGTAATCCTCCACCCGCTGTTTTGCTTCCATGCTCCACTTCATCTTCCGGGTTCCTTCCCCTATTTCGCTTTCAATTTCTCCAACGCACTCATCAACACCGGCCAATAGGCATTCATTTCCGACAACCGCACCTTGCCGCGCGGCGTCAGCGAAAAATATCGCCGCGGCGGCCCCGCCGCCGACGGCACATCGCGCGCCTTCAGGTACCCCTCCTGCTTCAGCCGCGCCAAGATGGGATACACCGTGCTTTCCGACACCGCCAAGTCGTCGCTGGCTTGCAGCGCCTGCACCAGCTCATAGCCATAGCTCTCCCCTCGGCGCAGCACCAGCAGCACGCAATACTCCAGCACGCCCTTGCGCAACTGGGTGATCCAACCCTCGATCATGGACTACTCCGCATCATGTATTACGTATTACATAATACCGCCCCGCCTGTCAATCCCCTCTTCTTTATTTTTCGCCCCCCGCCTGCCCCTACCCCTCCCTTTTTCGGTCTTTGCATGACAGGAATGATTGAGGAACGAAGCCTTCCCGCCGGGAAAGGCTGGAAGGTCTGCAACCATTCCAGCCCTGTAATCCAACCGGAAGCGGTTTTTGGGGCCGGGAGACTCAAGCTGGTGGAAGCCGTGAACAGCCGCCGGCCTCACCGAGACCGGCTACAGAAACAGCCCCAAAATGGCCAAAAACAAGAAAAACAGGCTGTTTTTGAAGGTTTTTTGCGCTTTTCGTCCCTGAAACTAGCAGAAACGCAGGATGTTCTTCCTGTAGCCGTTCTCGGTGGGGTGGATGTGTTTTGCATGAAAAAATCAATTCCCAAGCCCACGGCAGCCGTGAACAGCCGCCGGCCTCAGCGAGACCGGCTACAGGAACAGCCAAGGGGGAACAGGCTCCCGGATTGTGCTCATTGCCCCCCTACCCTTGAGCCTGCTCAAGAAGGTGTACCTCCAAAAAACAGCCAGCTTACGACGCTTGCTGTGCCAATAGCTGCATTTCTTTTTTATTATAATGATGCAGTCGCGTCCCAACGTTTAGACAAGACAGCTATGTAACATGCTTATCATGAGCATGTTAAACCAGATAAAGACTGTTATCGACTTGAACTTGCCATTACGATCTGACCTTCCGAAACAGGCGGGAGGTCCGGATGTACACAGGTCCAACAATATTCGCGCAACTCATGCAGCATTTGCCGTGGCACCATTTCGGGCGATGTGTAGCTCGCTACAGTGGCAACCACAAGGTCAAGGAGTTCAAGTGTTCTTCCCATTTTCGTGTGATGTCTTTCGCGCAGTTGACCTACCGGGAGAGCTTGCGCGACATCGAAGCATGTCTTCGGGCGATGCACCCGAAACTCTACCACATGGGTATTCGCAGCACGGTTTCGCGCAACAACCTTTCCAACGCCAACGAGCAACGCGACTGGCGCATCTACGCGGAGTTCGCCCAATACCTGGTTAACGAAGCCCGTGGCCTTTATGCGGGCGAACAACTTTCTGTCGATCTGGATGCGTCGATTTACGCCTTGGATTCGACGACCATCGACTTGTGTCTATCAATGTTTCCTTGGGCGCGTTTCCGACGACACAAGGGCGCAATCAAACTGCACACCTTGATGAATCTCCGGGGCAGCATTCCCGAGTTCATTCTGATTTCCGACGGGAAAATGCACGATGTCAACGTCCTCGATTATCTCGTTCCGATGCCTGGCGCATACTATCTCATGGACCGTGGCTATCTCGATTTCCAGCGGCTCTTCGAGATCAACACCTGCCGTGCGTTCTTTGTCACCAGAGCCAAAGCCAACTTCAAGTTCAAGCGCCGATACACCCGCCCGGTCGACAGAAGCACTGGTCTGATCTGCGATCAGACCGTGATCCTCACAACCGTCTATCCAGCCAGAGCGTATCCAGAGCCTCTACGCCGGATCAAGTTTCGCGACCCCGACGACCCCAGTTCGCTGCTCGTGTTTCTCACCAACGATTTCACACTGCCGGCCATGACCATAACCAAGCTGTACAAAGCACGATGGATGGTCGAGCTGTTCTTCAAATGGATCAAACAGCACCTCCGCATCAAAGCCTTCCTCGGCACCACGCCCAATGCGGTGAAGACCCAGATCTGGATCGCCATCTCAACATATCTGCTCGTAGCGATACTCAAAAAACGACTCCGAATCGAAATGCCGCTCTACACCATTCTACAGATATTGAGTGTGTCTTTGTTCGAGCAAACCCCCATTTTACAGGCCTTTCAGTCATGGGACTACGAGACCCAAACACCCGATAGTCATAACCAGTTGTTGTTGTTCGAGTAATATTGGGACAGTAGTGACATCATAATTATAATAGTTGGCAAGACTCTCAAGACAACTTGCGACATTAGACGCATCTGGAAAGTCGCCCGCCCCCTGGGATGCGGCAGCTAATTGCAACAACACTTCAAGGCAGGATACACACAGCCCGACGGCATTTTTGATATCCTCAAAGATTGAAGGGCCTACATATCGAGGACGGCATGTAGTAATGATCCAAGTGTATATAACATTTCTTGAATCGTGTTCATAAGTGTAGTGCCCCCGACACCACCTTTTATGTTCTAGATATTTGGTGGTTTTAATTTTTGTCCCACATATCGGGACCCCCCGGGTCCTGAGTTCAACAATGGGACACCCGAAGCTATTTATGGGGGCAGATCAAGTCGTATAGCTGTTGCTGCTCGGGGCACATTTTCAGAAGAGCGGTTTGGACGGCG
>Ga0208822_1001094_pt1 | contig 19760 bp, 19 predicted proteins | sample AD_STIC08_MetaG_FD_184435 | JGI IMG/M metagenome (GOLD analysis project Ga0208822, IMG submission 184435) | Active sludge microbial communities of municipal wastewater-treating anaerobic digesters from USA - AD_STIC08_MetaG (SPAdes) (version 2) | ecosystem: Engineered > Bioreactor > Anaerobic >...
CTCAATCGGTTTTGGCCCAGATGCCCGATCCTGCCCGCAAGCCAATCATCCTATTCACCAATCGCCCAAAGTGAAAAGTGCGACTTTGCTAACTACAAAAAAGTGCGGGTTTGAAAACTACACGGCAGCGTAAATCTTCATGGTTGACGGGTCGTGCAGATAAAGTAAGATACCCTTCAAGACTACCGATAAAGGAGACCCGTCATTATGAAGCGCAAGTCCGTTGGTTTTACCCTGATCGAACTGCTGGTGGTAATCGCCATCATCGCCATGCTCGCCGCCATTCTCGTCCCTGCCGTCAACAAGGCGCTGGTCAGTGCGGCCATGGTGCAGACCACCTCCAATGGCGCGAATATCTATAAGTCGGCCTTTGCGGGGCAAATGGATGACGTGGTGCTCGGCGGTGGTTATTCCGCTTGGCCTTCCAATGCCGTCACTTCCACCGAATATTTCATCAGCTTGGTCACCTCCGGCGTCATGACGGTGTCCTTCGACTTCTTCTCCGCCCGCGGCCTTCCCGCGCGCAAAACATCCGATCCCAGCCAGTTTGACGGGGCAGGCAATGCGTGGAATTTGGTCAATTACCTTTCCGACCCCAAGGAAGGCACAACTTGGCTCTACACTCGCAATGGCCCTGATGCCGTGCCCATGAACAACAGCCCGATCCAGCTCAAGGCCGATACCGAACCTTTCCGGGATGCCGGCATGGTGGTCGTACTCAAGGGCGGTTCGGCATTTTCCATCAAGACCAAGCAATTGACGGGCGAATACATGAACCCCGCTCAGGATAGTGCGGCGACCCTGCAAGTCGTCGGTCCATAAGGTCGGATTTGGTCTGGATGAGGCCGGGACACCTTGCGCGGTCCCGGCCTTTTCTGTTGAATAGGGTGGCAAGGCGTGGCGTGGCCATTGACTGAAACGCCCGCCAAGGGAGAGAAGTACGCATGGCGCGGTTGATCATTCGCGGAGGAAAGGCCATCACGGGAACCTTCCGCCCGTTGGGCAACAAAAATGCCGTGCTGCCCATGTTGGCCGCCAGCGTCCTCACGGATGAACCCCTGACACTCGACAACGTGCCGCAGATTCTCGATGTCGAGAACATGCTCAAGCTGCTGGCCGGCCTCGGCGTGGTCATTTCCCGCCGCGGGCATTCCGTCACATTGTGCGCGCGCGGGCTGCACACCACCACGCTGGACCCCGCCCTTTGCGCCAAAGTCCGCGGCTCCATTTTGCTGGCCGGTCCCTTGGCCGCGCGCCATGGCCGTGCCATCCTGTCCGCACCGGGCGGCGATGTCATCGGCCGCCGCCGGCTCGATACCCACTTCGAGGGTCTCGCCCAACTCGGCATCCGCATGCAGTGGCACAACAACACCTTCCATCTCACCCGCCGCCGCCTGCGCGGCGCGGAATTGCTGCTCGACGAAGCCAGCGTCACCGCCACCGAAAATATCCTGATGGCCGCCACGCTTGCCCCCGGCCGAACCACGATTTTCAATGCCGCCTGTGAGCCGCACGTGCAGGACCTCGGCAATCTGCTCACCAAAATGGGCGCACGAATTACCGGACTGGGCACCAACCGCCTCGAAGTCGAAGGGGTCAAAACTCTCCGCGGTGCGCGCCATCGTGTCGGACCGGATTATATCGAGATCGGCAGTGTGCTGGCGGCCGCCGCCGCCACCGGCGGCGCTCTCACCGTCACCGAATTGCCCGATGCCACCACCTTGCAAGTGATGCAGCGCGCGTTTGGCCGGCTGGGTGTCACTTGGCGCGTGGCCGACAGCCGGCTGATTCTTCCTGCCCGCCAACGCCTGCGCGTCCAACAGGATTTGGGCGGCGCCATTCCCAAGATGGAAGATGGCATCTGGCCGGCCATCCCGTCCGATCTGCTTAGCGTGGCGCTCGTTCTCGCCACCCAGACCAAGGGCGAGATTCTATTTTTTGAAAAACTGTTCGAAAGCCGGATGTATTTTGTGGACCGACTGCTGGAAATGGGCGCCACGCTTGTGCAATGCGATCCGCACCGCGTGGTGGTCAGCGGCCCTGCCAAACTCCGCGCCCAGCACATTACCAGCCCGGACATCCGCGCCGGCATGGCGCTGATCATCGCTGCCTTGTGCGCCAAAGGCACCACTGTCATCGAGCAAGCCGAGATGGTGGACCGCGGCTATGAACGCATCGAAGCGCGGTTGCGCGCGCTGGGCGCGGATATCCGCCGCGCCGAGTAGATACTCCCCGGTTGATTTACGCGTCCGGCTCCGGCCGCCGTCGCAGCGCCTTCTTGGCCCCATGCTTTTTCTTGTTGTCCACCATGATGGCCGTTTGCCGGCGCGAACGCCGCCGCTTCTGGCGGCGAATCTTTTCGCGTGCCTGTTGCCGGGCGTTTTTTTCCCCGTGAATTTTCGCGGCAACTTTTTCACAAAGCTCCCGCCGTGCCAAAAACCGGTTCAGCGCCTGCGAGCGCTCTCGCCCGCAACGCACTTCACAGCCGCTGGGCTTGTGCCGTAAGCAAACGCTGGAAGCGGTCTTGTTTGTTTTCTGCCCGCCCGGCCCCCCGCCGCGAATGAACCACTCCTCCACCTCTTCCTCGTGAATGCCCAACTCCGCCATCCGCCGCAGCAACGCGGCTTCTTTTTCGACGCTGACCGGATATTGACCCATGGCAGGAAAAGCCTAGTTCAGTTTCTCCCAAATGAAAACGGAAAAGCCGCTTCACATATTGCAAAAAGTGAATTCACTTATTGCAATAAGTGAAACATTCGCTTTGCGTTATAGGTGCTAATAAAATGGAGGCATTTCAGTTTTTCTGCGCCAAAATCTGCTGCAAAGGTTGCAATTCGTGCAGGCGCAGGATGGCGGCTCCGTTGCGCCATGCTGCGTGTGCCAAGACTGCACTGGCCTGGTCACGATCAGCGTCGGGATACAGGTGTCGCACTACCCGCTTGCGCGACAGCCCGATCAAAACGGGCAATCCCAATTCTAGTAGCGGGTCCAAATCCGCCAAGATGGCGGCATCCTGTGGACGGGTTGTTCCGAATCCGATTCCCGGGTCAATCACAATGCGTTCAGGGGAAATCCCGATTTGCGCAATGTGGGACGTCAGCCAGTTGGCGATGGCTGCCGATGGATGCGCCTCTTCTTCCGGCAATTCGTGGGCGATGCCGTGCATCAAAATTACAGGGAAGTGCCCCGCCCGCGCAAAATCCAACATTCCGGGCCGCGTGAGGGCAGCCACGTCATTGAGAATCGTGGCGCCGCGGTCGAACGCCGCGCGCGCCACTTCCGGTTTGCTGGTATCAATCGAAATCGGAATGCGCAACTTTCCGGCCAGGCGATCCAGCACCGGCAGCAGGCGGCGCAACTCTTCCGCTGCCGGAATCAATTCATGGCCGGGGCGGGTGGACTCCGCGCCAATGTCCAAAATATGCGCACCATCTGCCGCCAGTTTGTAAGCTTGTTCTTCGGCCGCGGCCGGATCCAGAAATTGGCCGCCATCCGTGAACGAATCAGGCGTGAGGTTCAAAATCCCCATCAAAACGGGGACGGGGGGGGCGGGTATTGCCGGGGCCGCGGATTTTTCCACAGTGTGGAAAACTTTTTTCCATAGTGTGGAAAATTCCGGCCGATTTTTCCACGGCGTGGAAAACTTTTTTCCACAGTGTGGAAAACTTGACGCCTTATTTTCCACAGTGTGGAAAACCTTGGGCAATTTTTTCCATGGCGTGGAAAACCTCGCCCCGCGGTTACTCCGCAGCAGGGGCCGCCGGCGTTTCCGCTTCCTTGACGGCATCTTCGGCATTGCGTTCCGCCGCCGTAAGAATGCGGTCATGCTTGAGGATTTCTTCCACGTCGCGGCCATCGAGCGTCTCGCGCTCAATGAGCAGGCTCGTCAGCAGATCGAGCTTGGCACGGTTGTGGGTAAGAATGTCCACGGCCTTTTGGTAGCACTCGTCAATGATCCGCTTGACCTCGGCATCAATTTTACGCGCGGTTTCTTCGGACATTTCGTTGGTGCGCGATACTTCGCGGCCGAGGAAGAGCAGCTCCTCGCGCGTGCCGAAGTGCTGGAAGCCGAGCAGGTCGCTCATGCCCCATTCGGTGACCATCATGCGCGCGATGTGCGTGGCCTGCTTGATGTCGGACGCCGCGCCGGTGGTGATTTCGCCGAAGCACAGTTGTTCGGCCACCCGTCCGCCCATGGTGCCGGTAATCATGCCCAGCAGCCGTTCACGGCCTTCGGTGTAGCGGTCCTTTTCCGGCAGTTGGAAGGTCGCGCCGAGCGCCTGGCCACGCGGGATGATGGTGACTTTATGCAACGGCTCCGCGCCGGGCGTCAGCGCCAGCACAATGGCGTGGCCCGCTTCGTGGCAGGCCGTCAGACGCTTTTCCTTGTCGTCCAATACGCGCGAGCGGCGCTCGCGGCCCCAACGAACTTTGTCGCGGGCCTCTTCCAAATCTTTTTCGTGGATGGTTTCCGCGCCACGGCGGGCGGCGAGGAGCGCGGCTTCGTTCATCAGGTTGGCGAGGTCCGCACCGGAGAAGCCCGGTGTCCCACGGGCGATGTTGCGCAGTTGGACGGTGGCATCCAGTTTGACCTTGCGCGCGTGGATTTTCAGGATGGCCTCGCGGCCGGTCAGGTTGGGCAGGTCCACGACAATTTGGCGGTCGAAGCGCCCCGGGCGCAGCAGGGCGGGGTCGAGGACATCGGGTCGGTTGGTAGCGGCAATGATGATGACACCCTCTTGCGTGTCGAAGCCGTCCATTTCCACGAGCAAGGCGTTGAGCGTTTGCTCGCGCTCGTCGTGCCCGCCGCCGATGCCCGAAAAGCGGGAGCGGCCCACCGCATCAATTTCGTCAATGAAGATGATGCACGGCGCATTCTTTTTGCCTTGTTCGAACATGTCACGCACACGGGAGGCGCCCACGCCAACGAACATTTCGACAAAGTCCGATCCGGAAATGCTGAAGAACGGCACTTGGGCCTCGCCCGCGATGGCCTTGGCAATCAGCGTCTTGCCGGTGCCTGGCGGGCCCACCAGCAGCACACCCTTGGGGATACGCCCGCCCAGCCGCTGGAATTTCTTGGGATCGCGCAAAAATTCGATGATCTCCTGCACCTCTTCGCGGGCTTCGTCCGCGCCCGCCACATCCTTGAAGGTGATTTTATTGGTGTCGCGCGTCATGAGGCGTGCGCGGGATTTGCCGAAATTGAATGCGCCGCGCGCGCTGCCGGACATGTTGCGGTAGAAAAGGAAATAGATCAGCGCGAACACCAACAGGAAGGGAACCGTGGACGAGACGATCTGCCACACCAGCGGATTCTGCGGCTTGAACTCGAACGGCACTTTGGCCGCCGTCAGTTTTTCCACCAGGTTTTCAGTCACCGGCGTTTCCACCCGGAACTGTTTGATTCCGGTCCCATCCAGTTCTTTGAGTTCGCCGCGGATGAAGCTCTGGCCGGATACTTCCATCACCACTTCGCACTTGTTGATCCGCCCCTCCTTGAGGAGCGTCAGAAAGTCCGGGTTATACGGCAGACTGGTGGCTTTGTTGCTGTGTTGAGTGGCCAGTTGGAACACCGTGACCACCAGCGCAATGAGGAGGAACCAAGCCACCAACGCCCGCATGGGCATGGGGGGGCGCCGCTGGCCTTGGGGATCTTTGGGATTATTTTGTTTGGGGTCCATGAGCTGCGATCATTTAGTGGATGATTTTGCGATTTGAGAGGGCACCCTATCACGCCGCGCCGGATGGAGCAACCCCAGCGCATACCTTGTGTATACCCGTGATGGGAGCGTTCCTGCGGATGGGGATGCGGGGCTGGCAAGGGAGGTGGTAATTCGAGTAGGATGGGGGCCGATGAAAACATGGCGGCGCAAAAAAGTGGTTTTGTTTGATATTGATGGCACGTTGCTGGATACGCATGGCCATGGGCGGGAGGCGTTTATCCGCGGGTTGGCCAAGCTGACGGGGGAGCGGGACGAGCTGGAGTATATCGCGTTTGCGGGGAATACGGATCGCAATGTGCTGGATCAGGTGATGGCTCGGCGCGGGTTGAAGTTCGACGAATCCGAAATTGAACAGGTATTTCGCCATGTGGCCGAAGAATTGCGGGGGTTGCTGGCGAAACACCCAGCGCGGGAAATCAACGGCGCGCGCCGGTTACTCTCGGCCTTGGCGGAAAGCGGGGCACAACTGGGGCTGGTGACGGGGAACATCAGGGATTGCGCTTTTCTGAAGCTGGGGAGCGTGGGGTTGGCGGATTTCTTTTCGTTCGGCGGGTTTGGGGATCATCATGCGGATCGAGCGGAGATTGCCCGCGCAGCGCTGGGCGAAATGAAGCAGATGGGGGTTGTGGCGGAATTGGATGAGGTCTGCTTGGTTGGAGACACGCCCTATGACGTGCAAGCGGGAGTGGCTTTGGGGATTCCCGTGTTGGGGGTGGCGACGGGACGGCATGATGTGGGGATTTTGCGGGAGGCGGGAGCCGCGCTGGCGGTGGCGGATTATGGCGATGTGCCAGGATTGCTGGGTTGGCTGGGCCACGGGTAAATCGCTTGACTAGCCGAAAAAATCGTGGAGAGTGAGGGGCGTATGAGAAAAACCAAAATTGTGTGCACGATTGGTCCGGCGTCGGAGTCGCCGGAAGTTCTGGGCCGGATGATGGATGCCGGGATGAATGTGGCGCGGCTCAATTTTTCGCACGGGACGCACGCGGACCATGCGGCCAAGATCGCGCTGCTGCGGCAGATCGCCGATGAAAAAGGGCTGCCGATTGCCATCTTGCAAGATTTGGCCGGGCCGAAAATCCGGACGGGGGCGTTCGCTTGCGGCAGCATCCAGTTGCAGACCGGAGCGGAGTTTGTGCTGACGGCGCGGGATGTGCCGGGGGATGAGCACGAAGTGGGGCTGACCTATCCGGAGTTGCCGCAGGATGTGCAAGTGGGCGATATCCTGCTGCTGGCGGATGGGGCGCTGGAACTGCGAGTGGAAAAAGTGGAGGGGCCGGACATCCACTGCCGGGTCATTTTGGGGGGAAAGCTGAGCAGCCACAAGGGAATCAATTTGCCTTCGCGGAGCATCCGCGCGCCGATTCTGACCAAGAAGGATTACGACGATCTGGCGTTTGGTTTGGCGCAGGGCGTGGATTTTGTGGCGCTGTCGTTTGTGCGTTCGGCGGCGGATATTGAAGTGGCGCGGGCCTACATGCGCGCACAAGGGCGCATCCGGCCGATCATTGCCAAGATTGAAAAGCACGAGGCGCTGCAGGACTTGGACACCATTATCGCCGCGGTGGATGGCGTGATGGTGGCACGCGGCGATTTGGGGGTGGATATTCCGCCGGAAAAGGTGCCCACCGCACAGCGGATGATCATTGAGAAAGCCAACTTTGCCGGCAAGCCGGTGATTACGGCCACGCAGATGCTCAAGAGCATGACGGATGCGCCACGCCCCACACGGGCGGAGGTGACGGATGTCACCAACGCGGTGCTGGAGGGAACCGATGCGGTGATGCTGTCAGAAGAAAGCGCCATGGGGAATTACCCGGTGGAGGCGGTGGCGACCATGGCGCGGATTGTGGTGGAAGCCGAAAAAGGATTTTTGCGCGCGGCTTGGTGGCAGCGCTTGCAGCAGGTGCAAACGGCGGATGAGTCCGAGGCGTTGACCCGCGCGGCGTGCTCGCTGGCCGAAACCATCGAAGCGAAAGCTTTGGTGATTGCCACGCAAACGGGCGGCACGGCGAAGCTTGCGGCCAAGACGCGCCCGGTGCAACCGATTTTGGCCGGCACGACGGAGGTGGACGCTTTCCGGTGCTTGTCGCTGGTGTGGGGAGTGCGCCCGATGATGATCCAACGGGTGGATTTGCTGATTGACCTGTTTGCAGAGATGCACCGCGCGGCGAAGGCCACCGGGGTGGTACGTCCCGGCGATTCCGTGGTTTGCACCGCCGGCTTTCCGTTGGGCAAGACGGGCGCCAGTAATTTGATCAAGGTGGAAATTGTGCCGTGAGGCAGCGGGGTGAACTCCGGCGGCGGCGCATGGCGGAGCATTGCCAAGCGCGTGGCGCGCAGGTATGGTGGATTGCGGTGGCGAGCGTGGGCGTGCGCTCCCGATGTGGAAAGGTAGGCACAAATGCCGATGACCCCTGATTTGCAATGCACGTTGTTGTGCGATGACGTCCGCCAGGAGCGGAGCGGCAAATTTATTTTGATTGGCTTGTTCGACCAGTTGGGCAGTCCGTCGTTCCCCTTCCGGCACCCGCGGATGTTTTTGGTGACGCGATGGTGCTCGGGCGAAGGCGAATTCCGGCAACACACCCGGATTTTACGGCCGGACATGAGCACCGTGATGATCGAAGGCCGGGACATCCCCGTCAAACTGCCCACCGCGGAAGCCACGGCAACCAACGTGGAACTGTTCATCAATACGGAATTCCACGAAGCCGGCATTCACTGGGTGGAAGTGCTGCTGGACAACGACATCAAAATGCGGTTCCCGCTGCGGGTGACCAAAATGACCCAGCCGCCGCCGGGCATGGCGGAGGGGGGAGTCTGACGCCATGTGCCTGGCCATTCCGGGAAAAATTGTGGCCATTCAGGAGGGCGAAGGTTTCGACCGGCGCGGCACGGTGGACTATGACGGCGTGCGCCAGGAAGTGGCGCTGGCCTATTTGCCGGAAGCGCAAATCGGCGACTATGTGCTGGTGCACGTGGGCTTCGCGATGACGCGGCTGGACACCGCGGAAGCCGAGCGCATCTTGCGCGAACTGCACGAGCTGGAAAATCCTTGAACCATCCGGCGGGCATGGGCCCCGGCCTCTACATCCATTTTCCGTTTTGCGTGCGCAAGTGTCCCTATTGCGCTTTTTTTTCGGAAACCCCCCGGTCGGCCACCGTGGCAGCATGGCGGGAGGGTTTGGTTCGCGAACTAGAAAGTCTGCCGCGCGGGTTTGTGCCGCGGAGCATATTTTTTGGCGGGGGAACGCCCACCGCACTTTCGCCGGACGACATGGCGAGTGTTCTGGATCTGGTGCGCGCGCATGTTCCTTTGACGCAAATTGAAGAATGGACGTGCGAGGTCAATCCCGGCACGTTGACGAGGCCGATGGCTGAGCTCTTGCGTCGGGCAGGGGTGAATCGTCTTTCCATTGGCGCGCAGTCGTTCACGGATGTTACCTTGCAGAAGTTGGGGCGGATTCATCGGGCCGGTGAGACGCGCGACTGCGTGGCCATGGCGCGCGCGGCGGGGTTTGAAAACATTGGGCTGGACCTGATGTACGGCATCCCCGGCGTGGCGGCGGATGACTTCATGGCCGATGTGGAAGCCGCGCTGGAACTGGGGCCGGAGCATATTTCGGGCTATGCGCTGGAAATCGAAGAAGGCACACCGTGGGCGCGTGAAGCGGCGGCAGGGCGGTTGGCGGTGGTGGAAGATGATCAGCGGGCGCAATTTGACTGGCTGCGGCAGCGCTTGCCAGCCGCGGGCCTGGTCCACTATGAACTCTCCAACTTCGCGCGCCCGGGGCATGAGTGCCGGCAGAATCTGTTGTATTGGAGCGGGGGGGAATATATCGGGGTCGGGCCGGCGGCCCATTCGCATTGGCAAGGGGCTCGCTGGGGCAACACAAACACCCTGCCCACTTGGCAGCGGGAATTCACCGAGCAACTGGAACCGGCGGCCAAGGCGCGCGAGACGCTGGTGATGGGACTGCGCCGGCTGGCGGGGTGGGGGCGCGAAGAGTTCCGCGCGGCGACCGGATTCGACTATGACGATTTACGCGGCGCGGAGATTGCGCGGTTGGGGCGCGAGGGATTGCTGGTGGTGACCCCGGAACGTATTCGTTTGGCCGACGATGCGCTATTCATCAGCGACACCGTTTTTGCCGAGCTGGTGTGACGCGCGCGGCGTCTCAAATCACAAAATGGTGCGCGCTATCGGCGGAATGGTGGCGACGCAGGATTTCGGCCAACGTGATTTTTTGCAACGCGGCGCGAATGGCTTGGCTGACTTCCTCCCAAATGGAATGCGCCACACAGACGCCGGAACGCTGGCACACCTCGGGATCATCCACGCACTCCACCAGCGAGAAGGGGCCTTCGAGGGTTTGCAGAACATCAAGCAACGTGATGTCGGCGGTGGGGCGCAACAAAACATAGCCCCCCTTGGGGCCGCGCGTGCCGCGCACAAAGCCGGCGGTTTTGAGCAGGTTGACGATTTGCCAAAGATACTTGGCCGAGATGCCTTGGCGCTGGGCGATGTCGTTAAGATTGACCGGGCCCTTGCCCTGATGCAGGGCAATATCCATCAGCGTGCGCAACCCGTAACGGCCTTTTGTCGAGATTTTCATGGGTATCCTTCCGAACAAGAAACTGGTTATACCCTACTGCCTTTCTGGATAATTGCAATAAAAGCACCACGGCGCATCGGCGTGAGAGTGCGGGGCCAATACCGCGTGGTGGCGGCGTGTTTGAGTTTGCGCTTGGTGCTGAAGGGATTGATTTACGCCGCGGAATCCCATAAGGTGCGGGCTTCGGTTCACAGATTCGGACGTTAGGAGAGAAGGCATTATGAAAATATCGGTTGTCGGAACAGGTTATGTCGGGTTGGTGACGGGCGCGTGTTTCTCGGACGCCGGCCACGAAGTCATGTGCATTGACAACGATCCGCGCAAAATCGAGATGCTGCACCGGGGCGAAATGCCGATCTATGAGCCGGGGCTGGATGTCATCGTGGAGCGCAACGTCAAGGCCGGGCGGCTGAAATTCAGCACTTCGATCGCTGAAGGCACCGCGTTCGCCGAAGTGATTTTCATTGCCGTGGGCACCCCGCCGGGCGTGGGCGGTGAAGCCAACATGACCTATGTGGAGCAGGTGGGCCGCGAAGTGGCCGAGCACATGACCAGCTACCGCCTGCTGGTGGAAAAAAGCACCGTGCCCGCCAAAACCAGCGAGCACCTCAAGCGCACCGTGTTGAAATACCTGCGCGAAGACACCGACTTTGACGTGGCCTCCAACCCGGAATTCCTGCGCGAAGGCACGGCGATTGAAGACGCCACGCATCCCGACCGCATCGTGGTGGGCGTGGAAAGTCAGCGCGCCGGCGACCTGCTGGAAGAAATCTACCGCCCCATTCTGGAAAAGGGCGGCGGTGAATTTTTGCGGATGAGCGTGACCAGCGCCGAGCTGACCAAGCATGCTTCCAACTCGTTCCTGGCCATGAAGATTTCGTATATCAATGCGGTGGCGCGGATTTGCGAGCTGGCGGGGGCGGATGTCCAGCAGGTGGCCCGCGGCATGGGGCTCGACAAGCGTATCGGGCCGCGCTTCCTGCACGCGGGCGTGGGCTATGGCGGCTCGTGCTTCCCGAAAGACGTGGATGCCTTCGTGCGCCTGAGCGACCACCTCGGCTACGACTTCAAGCTGCTCAAAGAAGTGCAGATGATCAACAAGACCCAGCGCGACTACGTGATGAAAAAGATCAAGCAGGAGCTCTGGGTTGTGCAGGACAAGCGCATTGCCATTTTCGGTTTGGCGTTCAAGCCGGAGACGGACGACGTGCGTGAAGCGCCCAGCCTCTACTTCGTGCCCAAGCTCCAGGAAATGAAGGCGAAGTTGCGCGCGTGGGATCCCGTGGCCGAAGGCAAGTTCAAGGAAATCCACCCAGATTTGGAGTGCGTACAGGATTTGTACGAATGCGCCAAGGATGCCGATTTGGTCCTGATTCTCACCGAGTGGGATGCGGTCAAGAATATTGACCTGAAAAAGTTGAAAGAAGTGATGGCGTGCCCCGTGATTGTGGACGGCCGCAACATCTTCAAGCCGGCGGAAGTGCGCGCGCTGGGTTTCACCTATCACAGCGTGGGCCGCGGATAAGCAACGTCGCAAGCGTGATCCAAGAAACGCCCGGCCGGCTTTCGCGCCGGGCGTTTTGTTGGCCGGTGGCGGCCGCGCCCGGTGGGATGTACGCAACAAAACGCGGGGTAGCATTTGCGACCCGCCGCAACCCAGCATAGGTTGAACAAAGGGGCCGCGCGCGTGGAGCGCCGGCCGCCAACACAAGGCAGGTCAACATGGCAACACGCATTCATTATGTGCAGGCAGCGCCGGAGGGCATCGCGCCGCTCATCAAGCTGGAAAGTTATCTCAAGACATCGGGCCTGGAGCCAACATTGCTGGAATTAGTGAAGTTGCGGGCCTCGCAACTGAACGGCTGCGCCTACTGCATTGACATGCACACCAAGGACGCGCGCAGCCATGGCGAAAGCGAACAACGGCTCTATGGCGTGAGCGCGTGGCACGAAGCGCCATTTTACACCGCGCGAGAACGCGCCGCGCTCGCTTGGACGGAAGCGGTCACCTTGGTCAGCCAAAGCCAAGTGCCCGACGAAGTGTATGCCCAGGTGCGCGCGCATTTTTCTGAAAAAGAGACGGTGGATTTGACGCTCGCCATTGCCGCCATCAATTCGTGGAACCGCCTGGCCATCAGTTTCCGGGCGGAAGCGGGATCGTATCAGCCGCAGCATCCGGTCACGCAACGCGGCGTCCCGCCGGCATGACCGAGCGGGTGCGCCATCTGCATCCGGCCGCGCCATACCGGTTGGCGTGGGCGGTGTGGGCACTGCGGCGCCGCCCGGAAAATCAGGTGGACCGCTGGGATGGCCATGCCTACCGGCGCGTGTTTGTGACACCAAGCGGCGCGCCGGTGGTGGTGAAGGTGACGCAGGCCGGGCCGGCGACTAAGCCGGAGTTGGTCGTGACCATGACCGGCGCCAAGGTGCCCGCAAGCTTTCAGCAAGAAGTTCTGGCCACGCTGGAACGGATGCTGGGCGTGCAAACCAATCTGGCTGGTTGGCAGCGGCTGGTTGCGCGTGACCCGCGCTTGGCGGCCTTGGCCCAGCCATGGCGCGGCTTTCGCCCGCCGCGATATGCTTCCGTTTTTGAAGCGCTGGTGAATGCCGTGGCGTGCCAGCAATTAACGCTCACCATGGGCGTGCGGCTGGTCAATCAGTTGGCTGCGGCTTACGGCGTGGCCAGCTCCAACGCGGAAGGACCGTGCTATTCTTTCCCCACGCCGGCGGCGTTGGCACGCGCCAACCATGACGATTTGCGGCGGCTCAAGTTCAGCTATCGCAAGGCGGCTTACCTCACCACGCTGGCCCAGGCGGTGGAGTCGGGCGCGCTGAATGTGGTCGCGCTGGAAACCATGGATGATCGGGAAGTTGTCGAGCGGCTTTGCCGTTTGCCGGGCGTGGGCCGGTGGAGCGCGGAATATGTGCTGTTGCGCGGCTTGGGCCGAACGCATGTGTTTCCTGCGGATGACGTCGGCGCGCGCAACCATCTGCAACGCTGGTTGGCGCTGCCCGAACCGCTGGATTATGCCGGCGTGCAACATGTGCTACGCGATTGGCAACCCTACGGCGGCCTGATCTATTTGCACCTGCTGCTGAAGGGGATCGCGGAGCGGGGCTGGATGTGACAATGCGCAGGGGGGGAGGGCAGCCCGCGGGCGGTGGCCGCATCACTCCGGCGTGGCGGGATGCTCGTCCGGCGGCGCTTGGTGCGGCGATTCCAGCGGAATGGCGGAAGCGGCTTCGTCGGGCAGGTCGGCATCGTCCAAGTGGTGGTCGCTTTGCAGGAGGGCGAGATATTTGCGGGCATCCACCGGCGTGGGTGGCGTGTAGGCCAGGGCATCCTTGGCTTTGCGATCCAGCTTGGACGCCTTGACGAAGAAATCCGGCTGGCGTTCTGCCAGCGCGATGGATTTGGCCCGGCGGACCAAGCGGTCCAGATCCTCGATGTAGCGCGAAACATAATATGCGCCGATGGGGGTGATGCGTTTGTCGCGGGTGGCATCGGTGAAGCGCGCCTTGGCATCCATGGATTGCTCCATATAGGCGTCGCGCGCGCGTAGAACTTCCAGCGCGGTGTTTTGGAAGGTGTTGGAATCAGGATCGAAGGATTTGGCCAGCAGCGTAATGACGTGTTTGGCGGCGAGGAACAGATTGAACCAGGTGTTGAACAAATCTTCCGGCAGGAGGGCATCGGGAATGCGCGCCCGCTCGCGCGAGGTGTCGCCAATGTGCGTGAGATGGTCGCCAATGCGTTCGATGTCTTTCATGCAGCGGTCCAGATGCTGCAAAAAAAGCGTTTGGCGGCGGGAGAGGTAGCGGTGGGTGAGTTGCCCGAGATAGTCGTCCATGGCCTTGCGGACATCGTTGAGGATTTCTTCGTTGGCCAGCAGTTTGCGATAGACCTGCCGGGTGGGCGCGAGGATCAGTTCACCGTTAAGCAGCATGTTTTCCACGCAGACCTCCGCCATGCGGCGCAATTCGCGCACGACTGCCGCCAGCGCTTGTTCCGGTTTGCGCAGGAGTTTGTCGTCCAGGAATGACGGCGTGGGAATGGGCTCATTGGAGGGAGTGCTAAGCCGGACCAGAGCGGTGAACTGCTTGATGAAGGGCAGGAACAGCAGGGTGCCCACCAGCATGGTGTAGGTGTTGAAATTGGCCGCCTGCCGCAACAGATTGCCGGGCGCGGTGGCTTCGCCGCACCAAATGGATAGCGGCCAAACGACCAGGAACAGAATCACGTGCAGCACGTTGAACCACAGGTGCGCAATCGCCACCCGCCACGCGCCGATGCGCATGGGGATGGCCGCCACAATCGGGACGATGCACGTACCGATGTGCGCGCCCAAAATCACCACGGCCACTTGGTCAAAGCGGGTGAATACGCCGGCCTTCACCAGCGCGAAGCACAGGCCGATCATCGCGCCGGATGACGTCATGATGGCCGTCAGCAGCGCCGCCACCGCCACACTGGCGAGACGGTACGTCCAGATGTCGCCCCGGAAAAGCCCCAGCCAAGGCTCCAAGGCTTCTTTATACGGGGCAATACCGGTGGCGATGGTGTCCATGCCCAGAAAAAGCAGGCCAAAACCGATCAGCGCGCCGCCCAGTTTGCGCCAGCGTTGCGAGGGCACCAGCGCTTCCGTCAGAAAGCCGATGCCGATTACCGCCCAGCAATAATCGGCGATCTTGAATGAAACCAACAGCATGGAAAGCGACGTACCGATGTTGGCGCCAAACACCGGGGCAATGGCCTGTTCGAGCGTCATGACACCGATGTTAATGAATGAGGCCAGCGCGGCCACTGCCGCCCCCGAGTGCGCGAGAAAGCCGAAAATGGTGCCAAACACCGAGCCGTGAACTCGGCTGCGGGTCGCTCGAGCCAGAATGGTGCGCAGGGAGCTGCCCGCGGCTGTGCGCAAGCTGCTGGTCATGGCATTCATGCCAAAGATAAACAGGCTCAACCCGCCCAGCACTTGAAACAGCAACATGGCAATATCGTACGACGTCATCTCAACACTCCACACCGCCGGCGTGGCCGCCCGCGGAGAACCGCCACTATGCGCCCGCGTTGTTGCAAAACGCAAGAATGGAATCGAAAAAAATGTGATTGCGTCGGCGTCCTTCTACACCGGCAACAGAAACCCGCCCGGGCGCGGTGGTATGTCAGAGGTCAGGTGAAAACCGTGGCTGTATCCTGATCGCTGCCTCATCCTACTGCGTTCACTATAGTTGCCAGCCACCCCTCACGGGATGCTCAACGAAGGGCTTGGGCGGTCATCAAAAAAATTGGAAAAACCGGAAAAAGGGCTTGCGCGGGGGTGGGGCCTTGGGTTCCAATGGGCAAATCTTCCATTTCCACCGTGGAGATGGAGGGGTTGAACCGGCGAGGGTTGCGGCGGTGAAACGCTCCTTCCTTGCCGATGTAAGATAAATAAGGAAGGAACCTGATGAAACAGATGAAGTACCTCGCCGGGACGGTCAGCGTTGCGGCGTTATTGGCCGCGCAAACCGTGTTTGGCGCGGGGTTTGGTATCTATGAGGGTAGCGCGCGCGGCAACGCGATGGGCACGGAAGTCACCGCGGATCCGGCGTCGCCTTCGGTGTTGTACAACAACCCGGCGGCCATCACGGAGCTGGAAGGCACCCAGGTCGAAGTCGGCGCGACATTTATTCGCCCGGCCCAGACCGTGACGACCATGACCCCCGCCGGCGAGGTGAAAAACTACGCGGACAGCCGCTGGTGGACTCCCCCGAATGCCTACGTGACGCACCAGTTCAATGATAAGATTTGGACGGGCTTGGGCGTGTTCAGCCGCTATGGCTTGGGCATCGAGTTCGAAGACAACTGGCTTGGTCGCTACAACTGCCAGGAAGCCACGATCCAAAGCATTGATATCAACCCTTCCGTGGCCTTCAAGGTTCTGGATAACCTCTCGCTGGCGGCCGGCCTGCGGGCGGAATGGTTTGAGTTCGAACTGTTCCGCGCATTACCGACGGGCGCCCCGTTTGTGGATCCCGACCTCCAACTGCGCATCAAGGGCGATAGCTGGGGTCTGGGTTACAACCTCGGCGCGTTCTTCAAGGCCACCGAATGGCTATCACTCGGCGTGGCATTCGAAAGCGAAGTGGATCAGGATGTCGAAGGCGATTACTCGGTCAAGCACCCGGCTGGCAACATCATCAACAACGGTGATGGCAAGGGCGATGTGACGACCCCGGCGATCATCCGCTTGGGCGCCTCGATCAAGGCCACCGACAAGCTGACGCTGAATGCCGGCGTGGTGTACACCATGTGGAGCAGCTACGACCAGTTGGCCATCGAGTTCGATCCTGCGCTGTTGGGCATGGTCCCGGCCAGCGTGACGGAAAAGGACTGGGATGATGTGTTCCGCTATCAGTTCGGCGTGGAATATGCGTTGGATGAGACCTGGGCCCTGCGCGCGGGTTACATCTTTGATGAAACGCCGGATCCCGATGCGCACGTGGACTACATTGTCCCGGCCAACGACCGCCACCTGTTCTCGGTGGGCGTGGGCTACAAGAAGGACAATTTCTTCTGCGACCTTGGCTACACCTACCTGATGATCCGGGATCGCGATGTCGCGGAGCGGCAGGCGGATGGCGTGGTGGAAGGCAAGTTCAAGGATGGCGATGCCCACATGGTGGGTGTCTCGGTCGGCTACAAGCTGTAATCCTTACCGCCTAGTGCAACAAAAGCCCCGCGGCCACGGCTGCGGGGCTTTTTCATGGCTCAACGCTCAACTCGGCGGGAAGCGGCGGGCTAGCCGGCGGTGCAAGGGCAGCAGTGGCAGGAGAACCAACGCCAGCAAATTGAAGGGGAAGCGGTGGATGGCGGCCACGCCCAACAGCGCTTGCAGCGGGATCAGCATGCGCAGTAGGCGGCCGATGCGCTCCGGCGGGAATGAGGTGCCGGCGTGTGTTTCGTTGCGGGCCAAGGCGGTGACTCCCGCAATGTAGATGCCAAGAAGCAACGCCCCCGCCAGCGGTATTGGACCGGCCCATACGCGATCCGCGGCGACCGTCGCGCCCATGAGCAAGTTGGCGGCACGGCAACCGCCCATCAGCAACGGTCCGACCACCGGATGCCGCTTCATTCCCGCGTCGTACAAAATAATCATCAAAATCAGCAGTAGCGCCACGGGCAGCGCATCGAAAAACGCGGCCAGAAATGCGGCCACCCACAGGCAGATGAGCGCGACGGCCACGGCCGCTTCGCGCGACACGGCGCCGGAAGGGAGCGGGCGTGCCGGTCGTTCGCGCAGGTCTTCGGCGTAATCGAAGATATCGTTCAGGATCAGGCCTGCGGCGTAAAGCAGCAAGCCGGCGGGGATGGCCAGCAGCAGTTGGCCCCAGTCGCCGGTGGTGGCGGCGGGGGCCAGTAGAAATCCGGCCAGAATATCGCCGGGTACTGTCAACAGATTGGGCGCGCGGACCAAGCGCAACCAGGCGGCAAAATTCGGGGGGCGGGGGATGAAATCCTCCACCATGTAGTAGGCCACAACGGCTTTTTGCCGCAGCCGTTCCCGCAGGCTTTCGCGTGGCGGGCGCTCAGCGTTGGTAGGTGGCTGGGTCAATATAGGGCAGGTCCAGGCGGGGTTTGAACTTGGGGGTTTGGGAGTAAAACGCCAGCGGATTGTCGTGCATGAGGCGGGTCACTTGCGCGGGAGAAAAGCCCTGTTGCGCCATGAATGTGGCCGTCTTGGGCAGGGAGCAGGGGTCGGATACTCCCCAATCCGCCGAGGAGTTGACCAGTACGCGCTCCAAGCCCCAGCGCTGGAGAATGTCCACCACGCGCCGCGGGTTGAGTTTGGAATACGGATAGACCGTCAGCCCCGCCCAGTAGTCCGTCTTGCGGGTCAGCGGCATGGTGTCTTCGGTGTTGTGGTCCACAATGATGCGACCGGTGTCGTAGTTGAACTCGCGCAGAATATCCAGAATGCGCGCAGTGCCGGCTTTTTTGCTCACCTCGGGCGTGTCGTGCGGAGTATGGATCAACACGAGCAGATTGTGTTTTTTTGCGAGTTCAAGTTGTTCGAGAAACACGGCCTCTTCGTTGGGGGTGATGCGGTTAAAGCCAATCTCGCCCACGGCCACGCAGCGCGGGTGATCCAGATAGGGGCCAATTCCCGCGAGCGTTTCGCGCGCCAGCGGCAGGTCCTCGGCCTCTTTGGGGTTCACAGAGATACACGACCAATGGTCAACACCGTAGCGCTGGGCACGGGTATGCTCGAACTCCAGGGAAAGTTGAAAATAATCGAAAAACGTGCCGGCATGGCGACGGTTGGCGCCCTGCCAAAATGACGGCTCCACCACGCAGCGGATGCCCGCCTGATACATGGCGGTGTAGTCATCCGTGGTGCGCGACAACATGTGAATGTGCGGTTCAATGATGATCATGGCTTGCTCCCGTCGAAGATGGATTGGCCGCGCACAGGTTTATTGCGCGGCAATGGCTGAAATTTCGACCAAGCCGCCTTTAGGCAATGCGGCCGCCTGAACGACTTCCCGCGCGGGATAGGGCGGGCTGAACACCTCGGCGTATAGCCGATTGACCAGTGCGAAGTCGGCCATGTTAGCCACATAAATGGTGGCTTTAACCACGTTTTGGGGGCCAAGCCCGGCTGCCGCCAAAATGGCTTGCAAGTTTTGCAGCGCCAAACGGGTTTGGGCTTCCGTGCCGGCCACCAACTCGCCGGTGACCCGGTCAAGCCCCAATTGCCCGGAAATGAACAGCAGCCCTTGGTGCTCGATGGCTTGTGAATAGGGCCCGATGGCGGCAGGGGCGTTGTCGGTATGGATTGGTTTCATGGTTGCACTCCTCAAAACAATTTCATCCTAGCCCGTGGATGGCAGCAGGACAAGCCTTTGCGCAATTTTGTCGTTGTTTGAGCTTGCCTGCACCTCGCTTGCGAGGCTACGCTAACACTCGACAGGGCGGCGGGTGCTGTCCGTCGTAGAGGGTCACAACAAGGAGAAAATCGGTCATGAGAAAATGGGTTCTTGTGTTGATGATGGTGGGGCTGTGCGCCACGATGGCGTCTGCCGCAGGCGGGCTGGGGATCTTCGGGTCCTATTGGGATACCAAGGACTTGGGCCCGGGATTCGGCGGCGGCGTCAAGTTTTCTGGAGATCTTACGGAATTCCTGGCCATTGAGCTGCGCGCCTCGTGCGTGACCAAGTTCGACGACTGGGATGGCGACGACGAGCTGTTCATCATCCCGCTCGAAGCTGGCTTGATCTTCAATCTCCCCTTGGGCGAAGACGTACCGCTGACGCTGTACGGCGGTGGCGGCGGCGGTTATGCCATTATTCCGGAAGCTGACGACGTTGATCTCGACGACGAATTCTGTTTCTACGGAGTGGCCGGTGCCGCTTTTCCTGAGTTCGACAC
>Ga0208822_1001097_pt1 | contig 19728 bp, 14 predicted proteins | sample AD_STIC08_MetaG_FD_184435 | JGI IMG/M metagenome (GOLD analysis project Ga0208822, IMG submission 184435) | Active sludge microbial communities of municipal wastewater-treating anaerobic digesters from USA - AD_STIC08_MetaG (SPAdes) (version 2) | ecosystem: Engineered > Bioreactor > Anaerobic >...
CATGCGCCACGCGATACGTCTAGCACACTGGCTTTCCGGTCCGGTCCGGCGGTCGAAAAGCAAACGCGGGCCTCTGGAAAGCAAAATGCGGCGGGTCAAAAGCAAAATGAAACCGCCGGAAAGCAAAAGCCCTCCGGCGGCAAAGCAAACAGCGGGTTTTCTTAGTTGCGTGTCATGTCAAGAGGTTTTTTTTCATTGCTTCCGGTGTGCCTCTTTTTTTGCTGTGCCTTGCGCGGCTTCTTTCTTGCGCGGCCTTCCGCCTCGCCGTCCGGCGGCGGCTCGGGCCAGGGCTACTTCGGCGGTGTGGCGGTGGACGAACCAAGCCAAAAAACTTTCCGCCGTCAGCCAAAATTCGCGCTCGCTAAACGGCGTTCGGCGGTCTAGGGCGAACTGTCGCGCAACCTCGTCCGCCGGCGGCTCGGGCCACTGGTCGAACGGCATTCCTTGGTCTATGCCTTGGCGTTTCCAACTGTCGAAGCGCATGTTCGCCGCCAGGTGCTCACGATAAAGCGCGTAAGCCTCGCCGGTGCGCCCGGCCAGTCGGTTCGGAAGCCAGCAACGCAAGGCTTCGTCCAACCGGACCGGAAACTTCGTCGGTCTGCGGACCGCCCGCAGTGCGGCGCGCAAAGGCGCCTGGGCGGCGGCGGTCTGTTCGCGCTCTTTCGCGGTTGCTTCGGCGCGGGCCTGGGCTTCGTGCAAAGTCCATTCGGCGGCGTGCCAGTGTTGCAGGGCAAGCTCGGCGGCGGCGGCGGGCGACAAGCGGCCTTCGCGGTTCAACGCGACGGCCAGGGCGGCCAGTTGTTCAATGGTCGGGTCGGTGCTCATTTCGTTGCGGGTCCGACGATTGCGGTTGTCGGGTTCAGTAAGGCGCCTACGCTCACGGTGGCGCGGTTGCGTCGGTCCGCGTAGAAGGCTTGGGTTGTGGAAATTTGCGCGTGGCGCAACTGCAACATTGCTTGGTGAATGTCGCCGGCGTCCGCCACCAGCGAACCAAATTCTTTACGCAGCGTATGCAGCGGCTTGGCGCTTAAAACACCGTGCGTGCGAAGCCAGGTTATCACACGATCAAACGTGGCCTTGGCGCGGTAGCATTGCGCGGCGCGGGTTCGCGGGTGTTCGGTGTCGGGTTCGACAACGTACAAGGTCGAACCGGGCCGGCGGGTCTTTTCCAGTTCGGTGAACAGCCCGGCATCACATACAACATCGCCCTCGCTTTCGACAGACTTGGCGCGGCGTTGCGCGGTGGTCTGAACGCGGACAATGCCGCGGGCGGGCATAACGGCTTGCCATTGCAGCGCGTCAACTTCGGACCGACGCAAGCCGGCGCCCAGCGCCAGCAAGATGACGGCGTATGCGTCCGGGTCGGTGTCGGCCAGTTCGGCGCGGGCGTCGCGCAGCAAGGCGCGGGCGTCGATGGCGCTACGGTAGCGGGTTGAACCGGCCTTGCCGCCAACCTGCACCCCGGCAAACGGTATCGGGTCGGGTAACGTGACACCGTGTTTCCGCATGGCATCCAAAACGCGGCGCGAAAACAGGGCGCGAGCGTTGCGCAAATAGCTGGTCATGCTGCGGATCGCCTTCTGTTCGGCCAGCGGGTTCCCGCGGTGCGGCTTCACAAAGGCAAGTTTCCAGTCCTCCACGGCAACGGGTGTCAGTGTGGTCAGGGCCAGCTTGTCCGCCTGTTCACGCCACGCGCCACGCGGATCAAAGCGGCTTTTGCCTCGGGCCGGTTTCGCTTGTGCAATGTCAGCGGCAACGCGGCGCAAGGCATAGCTGTAGTTCGCGGCGGTCCGCGGCGGGTTCGGTGCATACTCGCCGGCCAGCCGTATCCAATCGCCAACGGTCAAGCCGGCGGGCTTCGCCTGGGGGGTGTCGGGCTTAAACTTGTGCAAGGTGGCTTGCCAGCCCTCGGCCTTCAGCGTCTTGAACAGGCGCAGCGCGCGCGTGGCGGCCTCGTCGGCGTTGTTCGTGCCAAGGTTTAGGGCGTGGCGGCGTCCCGCGTGCGCAACCTGTATCCACCAGCATTGAACCGCGCGCCTTTCTCCGTCGGTGTCAGCGTAAGCGGGCCGGTAAATGCGCGTGCGCCAGTAACGCACATTGAATTTGCCTTGGGCGCGCGGGTTTGCTGTCGCTTGCGCTTGGGTCAGTAGGTCCGGCCACTTTTGCACTTCTTTTGCACTTTTGCGGCTTTGTGCGATTTTGCTTGGTTGTGTCATGTTGTGGGCAAATTCGCATATTTCCTCAGGAAAACAAGGGTTTTCGCGCAATTCGACAAAGTATCATGCAACCTAACAAAACCTATGAAATTCTGACTACGGATCAGAAGGTTTCAGGTTCAACTCCTGATGGGTGCGCCACTCGGTTCGGCCAATGTTTGCAGGGACTTGCTCCACTTTTTAATTCTCCATTCGAGAACAGAGAATTTAAGGCGGGATGGACTCTGGTTGGCCGGGTTCCCAGGGCGTTGCCCTGGGCTATAGTCCTTCGCCCCTTTGGGGCTGACGGTGTGGCGCGTTGCAGAGCTCGCGGCGGACCGCGTCGTCGACGCCGCCGCATCGGGTTCGTCCGACGCTGAATGGCCACGGCGCGCAGGCTCACCAAACTCGAGCTGGCATTGCGCCTCTGCGTCTCTGCGTCTGCGTGTTTGTCGGGCGGGTCTTTGCATTCGTTTCCGACTCATGCGCGGTTCCTGGATCGTGCGCTGGTGCGTTGGCCCGCGCGCCGAAGGCGCAACGACTCGGCAGCCCAGGGCAACGCCCTGGGAACTCGGACCCAGAAACAAGATGGGCCCTGAAAGGGCGAAACTCGGTCAATCCCACACATATCGTTCGTCAAATGCCACGCGGTACTTCTCCAGAAACCGGCGAAACTCATCCTGAAACGAGAGAATCTTGGACAAGGACTGTGGCATGACGGGTCACGCCCCTTCAGGGCTTGGGCTGTTTGGGTTGCACGAGTTCCCAGGGCGTTGCCCTGGGCTGACGAATGGCGCCCCGTTGGGGCTGGAAGATAGCCGCGCATGCGCCGACGCGGACAATGTCATGCGGCTGGAGGTCAGGCGCGTTGTCGGAGGCGTGGCTGGCATTGCTGCACTGGTGGCGGGCCGTGTGGTCGAGTTGGTCTCACGGCGTTCGTCTGACGCCGATTCGCCGCGCTGCGCAGGCACAGAGAACTCCAGCAGGCCTTGCGCCTCCGCGTCTCCGTGTCGTGGCGTTGGTTTCCGGCGTGAGATGGTCAGGAGGTTGTCGGTGCTGGCGAAGGTGTCGAGCTTGTTGCAGTGGGTGGTGGCAGCTGCGGACGCTGGAACACGGATCGTAGACCGTCAATGTGTTCATGCAGATCATCGCGGATGCTCGCCCACATGGGATCAAGGATGAAATCCACAGCCTTGCCTGTGAGAGGATTGTGCGCCTTCTTGGTGAGCGGCGGGCAATCGTAGAAGAAGATACGGTAGAGTTCACGTTTACCGTCCGGCTGTTTCAAGTGCTCCCGACACATCCAGTGCAGGTCCGTTGCCGTCTTGTTACTGTTCTGCTGGCCAACGAGGCGCCGATAGCGTCGGAGGAAGAAGTCGCCGTCAATGAGGATTGCGGTAGCCATAGTCACAAATGCGAAGCCCCCCGGGCTCGGCAACCCCACAATTTACAGGGGGCGCTTACTGCCGAGGGGCTGTTTAGCTCGTTGGAGCGTTCAGCTCCGAAATCCGAACCAAACATAGGCCGATAACGGTTTATGCCAAGCCCAATTTCTTCAGCACCTTCTCGAGTTCGCGATTGGCGACTTCCATTTCTTCCTCGGCTTTGCGCAGTTCGACCACGGCTTCGTCCAGCGGCAGCACTTCAGCCTGTTCGCCCACCGAAACGTAGCGGCTGGGCGACAGGTTGAAGTCGTTCTTCGCCGCGTCGGCGTTGGTGATGATGGCCGAGAGGCCGTCCACGGCGCACCATTTCAGGTAGGCATCGGCCAGCGCTGTGCCGAGTGGGTCTTCGAGGTAGTTCTTGGGGCGGCCTTTGCTGAATTGCTTCGACCCGTTGATGATCGCGATCTGGCCGGCGTGTCTCTTGCGCCGGTTGACCACGAGGATGATGCCCGGCGCGGGGAGTGTTGTGAAACAGGTTCTCCGGCAGCAACACCACCGCCTCGATGAGATCGGCCTCGACGAACGCCCTGCGTATGTCGCGCTCCTTGTTCGATCCCTGGTTGCCGCTCCCGCGGCTGACGGCGCAGCTATCGAGCACGACCGCCATGCGCCCGCCGTCCGCCAGCGAGGCGGCCATGTGCTGAATCCAAAACCCCAATCGGCGCTGGACGTGGACGGCAGGCCGCGCGTGAATCGGCCCCAGGTGTCGGTCTCTTTGCAGCCTGGAACTGCGCGGGACGCCGGTTGCACGGCTGGGGATCAGCGACCGCCACTGGCCTGAGCACGGTGCTTGTCTCGAGCAAGGGTCTCGCGGAGCTAGACCCTCCGAGAAAGATTGGCCAGCCCTGCCTCACTTGACGACCAGCTTCACACTTTCCGAATGGCTGTTGAACTCGGGCGCGTACATGCACTCCACGGTCGCAAGCCCGCTCTCATACTCGCCGCGCAGTTGAATGCGCATCGAGTATTCGAAGACGTAGGTCCCGGCGCGCAGGCGGTCGATGAAGAAGTGGCTGGCGGTATCGCGTGTCGATTCGTAGTAGCCCATGCCGTCCTGGTACCGGTAGCCGGAGAGAACATTGACCGGCTCCGTCCCGCTGCCGCGCTGGTCTTTCAGATGCACGAACTCGATGTCCCGATCCACCCGCAACTCGATTCGAACCACGAGTTCGTCGCCCACGGCCAGTGGGCCGCGAACCGCTTCGAGCACCGGGCCGTTGATCGTATTGCGCTTGGTATAGAGCGTCTTGACGAGCTTCAACGGCGTCCGCTCGTGCGGCTGGACCTTGGCGATGTCTTCGAGGTATTGCCAATGAACGCTGCCCCAGGCCACGCCTGCATCCTGCTTCCGCACGGTGATCCTGCCAAACGACGGCTTGATCTCGGCCCCCGCAAACCGGCGTTCGTAGAAACCCGTCCCCGGTTCAGGCGCCCCGGTTGCCACGGACGATCGCGCGGGGGCGTCGGGTCTGGTCGGGGTTCCCGGAACGGACGGCGTGATCGACAGGCCGCCGATGTTCACCTCGACCAACCGATCGCTCGACAGCAGGTCGCGTCCGCGCCGCAAGAGCGCGTAGACGGCGTCCGCCGTCGCCTTCGTGGTGCGCCAGTCCTGAGTTTGTTTTTGCTTGATGAGCCAGACCTGGCAACCGTCCACGACGGCGGCGTCCTTGCCCACCTCGTCGAAGGCCTCGATCATCAACGCCTGGGTCTCGACCGGGGCGTCGTGCCACCACCAGGTTGATTCGGGGTCGCGCCAGTAGCGTCCGAGCTCGGGGTCGGTGACGGACTTCTCCTTCAACGATTTCAGGATCGCCTGGGCGGTCTCCGTGTCGCCGAACCGGTTGAGAGCGAGCGCGAGGTGTCCCTGAGATTGGCGCGCGCGCATCGACAGCGCATAGCGCCTGGCCTGGTCGAGGAAGTAGTCCAACGCCGTCCGGTGTTGCTCCGCCACGGACTTGTCTTTGAGGTAGAAGCTGCGGGCGTACAGATAGAGAGCGATCTGCGGGGTGAGCTGGCTGGCCCCCGTGGTGATCTGCCGCTTGAGAATGTCGCGATAGGTCTCGTCGAGCCACGCATCGAGCCGGTCCAGCGCCCGGACGGCGGGGGCGACATCGACATCCACGCCGAGGTGACGGAGGCGCGCGAACCCGGCGACGATGTAGAGCGTGATGTAGTCGCTGCGGCTGCCGCCGGGGAACCAGGGCCAGGTTCCATCGTCCAACTGCGCTTCCCGGACCTTGTCGAGGGCGCGGGCCTGTTCGCTGTCGAGCCGGTTCTCGTCAAAGAGCACGCCGACATTGCGGCGCGCCTCGCTTTCCTTTTGGGCCTCGCAGACCCAGGGCGATTCCTCGAGCATCACGCCTTTGAGGTCCTGGTTCTTTTCGAGCGGGCTGTCGAGCGCCGGCGTGGCCTTCCATTGATCGAAGATGCGCCGGATTTTCGGATTCGAGTTTGCGATGAACCGGGCGAGCGCGTTGGCGTAGTACCGGTTGAAGACTTGCTCGTTGCACTCGTAAGGGAACTCCATCAGGTACGGCAGGGCCAGGACCGCGTACCAGGCCGGGTTCGACACCATCTGCACCGTGAGACTCTGGTGGCGGAGCGTTCTCGATTTGCCCGCATCCAGCAGCGCCGTGAACTCGAAACGGTTCGTGCCCGGCCCGACGATCGGCAGCGGGAGCGACTCGGTCACCGGAATCCGCCGCGCCAACACCGGGACCAGGCCTTCCTCGCCGTCGGAGACCGTGCCGGCCGTCGCAACGGCCTTGTACGTGAGCACCGAAAGCCCCTCGGGCACCGTCAAGCGCCACGCCACAGAGGTCGAGGCCCCGCCCGCCAAGTCGAACGAACGCTCCGAATTCCTGTTGCCGAGCAACGCGTCGGCCGGCTGGTTGTCGAAGCCGTTGTTGAAAGTGAGCCGGACCTTGCCGCGTTGGGGCTTGTCGCCCGAGTTCGTGACCTTGACCGTGAACTCGACCACATCGCCCTCGCGCAGGAACCGCGGCGGGTTCGGCTGAACCATCAGGTCCTTGGCCGTCACCGCCTTGGCCTCGATGAAGCCGGAACGAAGCGCGCGATCGTGGGCAAAAGCCATGACACGCCACTCGGTCAACGCCTCCGGCATCGTAAAGCTCAGGCGCACCACACCCTGCGCGTCGGCCACAAGGTGCGGATAAAAGAACGCCGTTTCGTTCAGGTTCCGCCGCGCCGACACGAGATTCAAATCCGCCGCGGCTGCGCCCGCCCCCTCGACGGCTGCGCCACCCGCCGCCCCGGCTCCGTCGTCCGGGGCCGCCTTGAGGCCGTAGCGCATCAGCATGGTCATCTCGGCCGCCGCTTCACCCGGCGGCGACATGGGAGGGGCTGGAACTGCGGCGGGCAGGCTCAACGATTCAATCGCGCCAGCGGCCACCATACCTCGACCTCGACGCGTGGGCAGACCGCCTGCCCTCATGAGCATCGTCGCAGCGGGGAATCCCCAGCCGGTCTGGATCAGGTCCGGCGGAAACGCCCGATAGCCCTCGAGCACCGCCTCGAATGACACCGGCCAATCCTGGCGAAACACGCCCAGGCCGCGCGCCTGATTCCCAAACGCCGCCTGACGCCCCGTCCACTCTTGGCGAAACACCGAAAACCGGTTCGGCCAGTGCAATGGAAGGAACGCGTCGAGCGAACGGTCGTAGAGCGTCGCCACCAGTTCCGGCAGCCGCTTCGAGTTCGACGCATTGTTCACACCCACCGCCTCCGCCGACGGAGCTGCGGGCTTGATGACGAGGCTCCACGTCTCCTTCTTGCCTGGCTCGAGTTTCGATGTGAAATGCTCCCATTCGAGCGTCAGGTTCTTGTTGCGCCACGGCACCGCGATCTGCCGGGTTTCGAGATACGCCCGGTTCTCACGGACCTGGGTGACGCGCAGCGTGACGCCGCCGCGCATGGCCTCGTCGATCGGTTGCCGGATCAGGGCCTGTGTCTCGCCCGGAGAGGTCCAGTACTTGCGCAGCGTCCGGCCGCGAGCCTCGATTTCGACATACGCGCGTCCCTCGCCGTACCCCGTGCCCCAAAGGGCCGTGAACTCGGACCCGGGTTCGACGGTCCAATCCGCCGCCTGCAAGAAGCTGGGCACCTTGATGGGGAACGCCTTGTCCGTGGGACGGACGACGGTCAGCGGAAGGCGCCCCGTGACCTTCTTGCCGTAACGATCCTGCGTCTCGAGGACGGCGCGGTACGCCCCGGCGGGCAGCTTGACTTTCGCGGACGATTCCCCCTTGGCGTCGGTGGTGAAACCTCCCTCCCACACCGCGGCGCCCATATCCCAACGGTTTGGATTTGACAGGTCGGCGCCCGGAGCGCCCGCGGCGGCGCCATCGTCTCCGTCTTCGTCACCGCCCCACTGTTTGAACAAGGAGGGTCGGCTGACCCGATCCGGGGCCTTGAGCGCATGGACTCTGAGGATTCCCTCGGCCTGCTGCGGTTCGCCATCGAGCGTGGTGGCGCGCACTCGCAGTTCGACCGGTTGCTCGTCGGTGAGCCAATCGTCGGCCGTCAACTGCGCTTCGAGGGCGGTGTACCCGAGGCGGACAGCGCGCTCGTCCGAGCGGGTCTCGCCCGCCGAATCCGTTACGTCCGCATGCACGCTGAAAATGAAGGTCGGATCGTCCTCGACCGGCACGGCCGCGTCGGGACGCGCAACGAACTCGACGGCGAATGCCCCGTCCGCCCCCGTGCGCAGGGTGCCGTGGGCGATCTCCTGGCTGACGCCGGGCTGGAAGCCCCCCCGCCGCCACCCGTACCAGCCCCACCACCAAGGCATGCGCACCTCGCGTCGGACGCGGTACTTGACTTCGGCGTTGTCCACCGCCGCCCCGGTGTAGCTCATGGCGTGGCCGACGACCTCGAGTGTGTCGCCCAGTTTGGCGCCTGTCTTGGGCGCATCGAGCGTGACTTGAAACTTCGGACGCTTGTACTCCTCGACATTGACCCAGCCTGCCCCCGGCGGCCCCTCGATCGCGCACAATTCCATCTGGCCCGTCAACCGATCGCGCGGCGCGGTGAAACTGCCGCTGAACGATCCGTAGTCGTTGGCGCGATGCTGCTGGCGGGCGATCTCCTTGCGATTGCCGTCGCGGAACACGACGGTCAGCGTCCGGCCGGCCAGGGTTTCGTAGGTGTCCTTATCCTGATCGGCCCGCAGGCAAATGCCCTTGTACTGAACCGTCTGGCCCGGACGGTAGAGGGCGCGATCGGTGAAGAAGAGCGTTTGCTCGAACGGACGCCGCTGCGGGGTGCGGCCCCAGCCCGTGAATTGGTCGGCGCTGGCGATCGCTTGTCCGTTTGCGGTGGCCTTCAGCACGTAATTCCGTTGCTGCTCGCCCAACGCCAGGGCGAACCGCCCGTCCTGATCCGTGGTCAGGGCCGGGACCGGGACGCGTTGGCCCTGGCGATCGAGATACCAGGCCTGGACTTGGGCGCCGCGGATCGGCTCGCCCGACCCGGCTTCGAGCACGAATCCATCGAGTTGGCTCGCGTCCTGGCGGAGAACGAGCGCGAGATCGCTGACCCAAATGTCCGTCATCGCAAGCTGGTTGTCTTTTTCAGCGAAATCGGGTCTGTGGCTGGCAATCAGAAAGTAGAAACCCGGCTTCAGATCGTCCGGGACCGTCACCTCGACCACGTGCTCGAGAAAGTCGGTTGTCGGCGGCAGAGGACGGGACCAGGTGTAGGCCGCCGGGCGCGCCAGGATTGCGGCGCGTTCATCATCGCGCAGGTTCTCGGGCCGGCTCCGGCTCCGGTCGAGGTGGTCGTCCCAGTTCGCCGATATGAGGCGGAAATGCGCCTGGTCCACATTCCGGTAGCGCACCTCGATCGCAGGCCAGGGCCGGTTCCAGATCCGCTCGGTTCGGATCGAGGCCGACTTCGACTCGATTTCGGCGACGAGGTTCGCGGCGAGCTTTCCCCCGGCGCTTTTCGGGTGAATCTGCCGGGCCCGGACCGCGAGCTGATGCGCCTGGGCGAGGTCGTTCTGCTCGCGCAGCGCCTGGGCCCAGTGCCACAGGGCCATCGAGGCCAGCTCGTGGTCCCCGTGGGTCCCGGCGAATTGTTTCATCGCGGCTTGGAACCGCGCCGCCTTCCCCTCGCCGACGGCGTTGTTCTTGGCCCAGACCAATCGCGCCAGGTCCAGATCGAGAAAGGCGGTCTGATCCGCGTCGCCGGCGTGGAACCGCAAGAGGGCCTGGTAGAGCCGGATCGCCTTGATCAGGGGGGACACGGGCTCCTGTGTCGAACCGCCCCCGACAGTCGGGTCCCAGTTCAGGAACGCATTCACCGGCCCGAGGGCCGGGCTGTCGGCGGCAACCTGGAAGGCGTCCTGGGGGAGCGCGCCCGCCTGTTCGCCGGACGTGTAGAAGGAGAGCGCTTCGTGCGCAATGAAATCAAACAAGGTCGGGCGATAGACGTCCGGGAGCGCTCCGCGCGGCAGCAAGTCGTCATAGGCGCTGATCCGGATTGTGCGAAGCTCCGTCTCGGCGCTCAGGGCGATTGTGAACCGGCGGTCGATTTCGGCAAACAGGCGGGGCAAGTCCCACGTCTCGAAATCCTCGCCCGGAGCCTCGGCTGTCGCGGTGCGCTGCATGAACCGCCAGCGGTTCTTGCGAAAGTACTGCCAGTACCAATGCGCCAGGATCGTCTGCAGGATCGGCTTGATCTCCGCCGGCGCGCCCGAGATCTCGGCGTCCAGCCGCCGGATATTCTCCCCCGGTTTGCCCGCCTGCGCCTCCCCATCGAGCGCAATGCGCCGGACGATGGCTTTGACAGCCTCCGCCCAGGCACGGTCGGCCAGCGCGCCCTGGATGATCGGGGTCAATTCCTTGACCGCGGTCTGGGGCAGGCCCTTTTCGATCGCTTCATCCACGCGTTTCCACTGGGCGTCTCGCGACGCGGCGTGTAGACTGGGCTTCATAAGCAACACGACGAGCAGGACAAGGGCATGGCATTTCATGACTCAGGTTCTTCGAGACAGTGCACCCGACAAGCCCGGAGGGCAACCACCCGATTAGACGGCGCCAGGCGGTCGATGCTCCCGGAGATGTTCGATTTGGGGAGACGATTCCGCGACTGCCGCAGAGTCCCTGGCTCGAGACAATGCCGGTGACCGAGCAGGGCCTCGTGGAACTCGGCCCTCCGAGAGTGGCGGTTCATGGGCAGCGTTGACAGTCCACAAGTCAATGTGCACGGGGCTCATGAGCCGGAAACGCTCAACGCTCAACCGGCTGAATGCACTCACGTGTTCGGATTGGACAGCGCGGATGCGCCGCGCGCAGACTCGCGGCGGCAAGCCATCCGCGGGCCGGACCCGAGCCCGACGCTCCTCGATGAACGCCGGCGCCGGGCGGCTGCGGGCAAGGTTGATGGAACTGGATTTGGCAATGACAACGCCTCGAGGTCGAGGCAGCTACCGGGGGCGCCTGGCGCCGTCGCCGACTGGCTACCTCCACTTGGGACACGCCCGGACTTTCTGGATCGCGCAGCGGCGGGCTCAGGCGCGCGGCGGCGAGTTGGTGTTGCGCAATGAAGACCTGGACCGGAGCCGGTGCCGCGCGGCCTATGTGTCAGCGATGTTCGAGGACCTGCTCTGGTTCGGCTTGAGATGGAACGAGGGGCCGAACTGCGGCGGGCCGTATGGACCGTATGCGCAGAGCCAGAGGCTGACCATGTATCGCGACGCCTTGGAACGGTTGCAGCGCCTCGGCCATGTGTATCCCTGCCGCTGTTCGAGACGCGATGTCCTGTCGGCACTCGCAGCGCCCCATGCGGAGGACGACGAACCGATCTACCCCGGCACGTGCCGCCCACCGCACGGCCGGTTGTGGATGGGAATGCCGGTGGTGGCCGACTCGCAACCTCCTGGCGCGGGTCGAGGGCGCGGGGCAGCGGGAGTGAACTGGCGCTTCCTGGTGCCCGAGGGCGAAGCGATCGAGTTTGTGGACGGTTGTTGCGGTCCGCGACGGTTCACGGCGGGCGTCGATTTTGGCGACTTCGTGGTCTGGCGCCAGGATGACGTTCCGTCCTATCAGTTGGCCTGCGTGGTCGATGACGCCGCGATGAAGATCACCGAGGTTGTGCGCGGCGAGGACCTTCTGCGGTCCACCGCCCGGCAACTGTTGCTCTACCGGGCCTTGGGCGTGGCGCCGCCGGCGTTCTTCCACTGCCCCCTCCTCGCCGATGCGCAAGGCGTCCGGCTCGCCAAGCGTCACGACGCGCTCAGTCTCAGGACCCTGCGCGGGCAGGGCGCGGCCCCGGAGTACTGGCACCGGCAGTGGGAGACGATGGTGTAGCGAGGCGCGGGACAGAGGCGGTGGAGAAGCCTCGAGCCCGTTTGCCGCGAACGACGAGTTGTCAACTATTTAGATGCGACCCCATTGCCCTGTCCGGAATCGAAGGCTTGCCACCGACATCGGGAACTGGCTGTAATCGAGTTGTTGTGCGCCTGACGCCCACCCATATCATTGCGCTGGTCGCCGCCGCGGTGTACGTGATCGACCAGGCGACCAAACTGGCCGTCCTGCGGGTGTTGGACCTTGCCGATTACCATGTGGTGATCGACGGGTTCTTCAAATTCGTCCACTGGGGCAATACGGGCGCCGCCTGGAGCCTGTTCTACGGCAACAACGGGTTGCTGGCCCTGGTCTCGCTGGGCGCGCTGCTGATCCTGTTCCTCACTCGCCACCGGTTCGATACCAAAGTGTGGATGGGCCAACTTGCCTTCGGGCTCATCTTCGGCGGCATCCTGGGCAATCTGACCGATCGAATCCGCATCGGCCATGTGGTCGATTTCATCCGCTTCTACCTTCTGCAACGCGGCGGCGGCGAAGTCGGCTTCCCCGCGTTTAACATCGCCGACAGCGCCATCTGCATCGGGGTCGGCCTCCTCTTCCTCATGTCGTGGCGGGCCGAGAACGAGGCGGGCGCGCCGGGCCGCCAGGTCCCGACCCCGTGAAGCCCGAGTCTTTGCCTGTCTTCTACCTCGCGGGGCCGACAGCCGTGGGGAAATCGGCCATTGCCCTGGCCCTGGCCGAACAGATCGGCGGCGAGATCGTCTCGGTCGACTCGATGCAGGTCTATCGCGGCCTGGACATCGGGACGGCCAAAGCCACGCCTGCCGACCGGGCGCGTGTGCGACACCACCTGATCGACGTGATCGATTTGACCAGCGGCTTCGACGCCAGCCAGTTTGTCCGCCTGGCGGCGGCAGCGGTGTCGGACATTCAAACCCGGGGGCGCTCGGCGATCTTCTGCGGCGGCACGGGCCTCTATTTCAAGGCCTGGTGCGAGGGCCTCCACGAGACCACGCCCGGCGATCCGCAGTTGCGGGCCGAACTCGAAGCGACACCCTTGCCGGTCCTGCTCGATGAACTGGCGGCGCGCGATCGCGCCACGTTCGAGACCATCGACCGGCGGAATCCGCGGCGCGTCGTGCGCGCCGTCGAAGTGATCCGTTTGACCGGCAAGCCGCTCTCGCCCCAACGGACGCAACGGCGCACGGGCGCGCCCGAGGGACAGGCGGGCGCCGCCCGGATCGTGGTGTTCAGGCGCGCGCCGGACGACCTGCGCGCGCGCATCAACGCCCGGGTGGACGCGATGTTCGCAGCCGGTTTGGTCGAGGAGACGCGCCGGTTGTTGACCGCGGGGCTGGGGGAGAATCGAACGGCGATGCAGGCGCTCGGGTACCGGCAGGTCGTCGAGCATGTCCGCGGCGAGCGGGGTCTGGCCGAGACAATCGCCTTGGTCAAGTTGAAGACATGGCAGTTCGCCCGGCGACAGATGACGTGGTTTCGCCACCAGACGCAGACGCGCTGGATCGACTTGGAGACGTCGGACGAAGCCATGAGCCGCGTGCTTCACGCGGTTCGTTTGGGGGCGGAGGCGTCCCCACTCTGAGGCGCTTCGGGACTCACGACCCGTCACGGCGCCAGTGTGCGGGCCAATTGACCGGCACATCCGACAGAATCGGAACGGCCTGGTGATTGTCAAAGGAGTGTCCTCATAAGGTGGCGTATCGTCGCGCTGGTGGTCGCCTCAATCTGCCTGTTTCACCGGTCAAGGCTAGTCGGCTTCGTCCACGGGCGCCCCCTTGGAACGATCGGTGCAGACACCGCGCTTGGCGGCGGCCAGAAACTCGAGCAACACGTGCGCGACGGGGCTGGTGTGTTCGCGGCGCGCGGCTTCGAGCGCGCGTCGGAGCGGCAGTCCGCTGCGAAACAGCCTGTGATAGAGCCGCCGCAGATCGAGCCGTTCGTCCGACGAGAGCCCCGCGCGGCGTAGGCCCACCGAGTTCAAGCCGCAAATCCGATTGACGCCCCGAGCCATTGTGTAAGGCGGCAGGTCCTTGCTGATCGCCGCCCCTCCCTGCATCATCGCGAGCGTGCCCAGGCGCGTGAACTGGTGCACAAGGCAGTTGCCCGAGATCACAACCCGATCCTCGACGGTGACGTGCCCGCCCAGGAGCGCGCCGTTGGCGAGTATCACCCGGTTCCCCAGGTGGCAATTGTGCGCGACATGCGAGCAGGCCATCAACAGGTTGTGTGACCCGAGCGTGGTGTCTTCGTCCAGATCGGTCGAGCAGTTGACCGTGACGCACTCGCGGAACGTGTTGTGATCGCCAATCCGCAATCGGCTCGGCGCGCCCCGGTACTTGAGATCCTGCGGGACGTTCCCGATGACGCACCCGGCATGAAAGCGGTTGTGCGCGCCGACCGTGGTCTGGCCCGTCAGATACACATGCGGCCCCACGACACAATGCGGCCCCAGCACCACGCCCTCGTCAATCACCGCGTAAGGCCCGACACTCACGGTCGGGTCAACGTGCGCCTTCGGGTGTATGATCGCTGTCGCGTGTCTCATCGAGCCGGACCTTTAGCACCCCCGCCGCCGGAATTGAATCTCAAATGTGTTCCGTCCCACGCTCCGGCGCCAGTTCATGCAGCCGATAAGGTCGGAGTGGGGACGGCCCGTCCCCCCCGCCACGTCAAGTGATGACGGCGTTTGTCGGCGACGCCGCTCCACTTCATGAATTGGCCCTGCACGATCCGGGATTGCGGGGCGAACAGGGTTCATGTTTCATGCCGCGATGACACAGACAGAAGCACTTGAACTCTTCCGCCAGGCGGGCGCGCTGCTTGAAGGGCATTTCGTCCTGCGCAGCGGTCTGCACAGCCGCCAGTACTTTCAGTGCGCCCTGGCCTTGCAGGATATGCCGACCGTCGAACGGTTCGGCCGGGCCCTCGCGGATCAGGTCCGCGCTTCGCAGCCCGCCACCGTGATCGCCCCTGCCCTCGGCGGGATGGTCATCGGCCAGGAAGTCGCCCGCCAATTGCGGGTTCGTTTCATTTTCACCGAGAAGGAGGAGGGCAAACTGGCCCTGCGGCGCGGATTCAGGATCGCTGCGGACGAGAGAGTGCTGGTGGTCGAGGACGTGGTGACCAAAGGCGGGCGCGTCCAGGAGACCATCGACATCGTGCGCGCCCACAAGGGCCAGGTGGTCGGTGTCGCGATGCTCGTCGACCGCTCGAACGGGACCGTCGATTTGGGGGTGCCGACCCATTCCCTGCTGCGCCTCACGGTCGAGACATTCGAGCCCGACAAACTCCCGCCCGACCTGGCGGCACTGCCGGTGGTCAAACCCGGGAGCCGGTGAGGCCCGGATGCCTCACGACCGCGGCTTCGGCATCACAGGTTCATGTCCGCATAGGAAGGTCCAATGGAGCGGATGTCACCCCTTCCTTTCCGCGACCAGTTCAGCAACCATTGGCGCGCGCCCTCTTGACGCACGCGAAGACCGCAAACCCAAACAGTCCGAGCGTCAGGGAAGACGGCTCCGGAACGATGATTCCCTCCCGGAACCAGCAGTCCACGCTGACGTCTGGCCGGCCCATCGCGATCCATGTACCACCTGGGTAATTGTAGACCTCCTCCCGAATATCGAAGTACCAGGTGTCGCCCGAGACGATTCGGGGCTCAAAATAGTACATCACGTGCGGCACTACAGAAACCTCAGGTGCAAACAGAAAATCCGCCGTTCCGACAAAGCCTTCGGGCATGTCCACGACCAGGCTCGTCCCCACAATCGGCCCTGTGATCGAGTCCGAACGCAGGTTCATCATCATACTCGCGCCAGTCGCATTTCCCGGCCGACCGTCCCTAAACGCCATGCGGATGAAGCCGACCGCCGACAAGGACGGCGTAAACGACTGCCCATAGCCCGGCGGTTGGTCTGGCGCAAGTACTCCTCCATAGACGAATGCCGGCTCGGCAATCGAGGACTGTTGATCGTAAACAAACACGCCTTGGCCCGCGGCTCCCCATGCGAAAAGCCAAGGCACCAGTAAAAGCAAGCAGGCACGTCTCATAGTTTGTTAAGGAAGAGGTGGCAGGCTAACAGGCGCAAACGTGACTTGCTCGAAATGACCCGAGTAGCCGGTCGGATATGGGATGCGCACGCTCACCACCGGCCCGCTATCCCACCGCACGATGTACAAGGCAGCCGGCTGCACGTGCTCCCGCGGGCTTGGTGAGCCGCGTTCCGCCGCCGGCTAAGGGTGATCACAGCCAAACTAACTAGCACAAGGGCTCCTGTCGACGGCTCCGGGATGACAATGCCCTCCCGGAACCAGCAGTCCAGGGTCGCGTCCGGCCTGCCCATCGCAATCCCTGTGCCACGAGGGTAATTGTAGAAGTGCTGCCAGGCGTCGACGCACCAAGAATCGCCGGCAGTGACTCGGAACTCGAAGAAGTACATCACCTCAGGCGTCACAGAGATCTCCGGCGCGAACAGAAAATCCACTATTCCGGCGAAGCCGTCAGCCATCTCGACCGGTAAACTGGTGCCCACAATCGGCCCGGTGATCGAGTCCGAATGCAGGTCAATATGCATGATCGCGCCAGTGCTGTTCCCGGGAGAGATGTCCGCGACCTTCAGTTGGAGAAATCCGACCGATGACAGAGACGGCGTGAATGACTGCCCATAGCCGCGTGGGTCCCCGCGCGAAAGTAGGAGGCCGCACGTCGGTGGCCAGTCGAGGGCCGATGACTGTTGATCGTAAACAAACCCGCCTTGGCCCGCAACTCCACATGCGAAAAGCCAAGGCACCAGTAAAAGCAAGCAGGCACGTCTCATAGTTTGTTAAGGAAGAGGTGGCAGGCTGACGGGCGCGAACGTGACTTGCTCGAAGTGGCCTGAAAAGCCGGTCGGATATGGGATGCGCACGCTCACCACCGGCCCGCCATCCCACCGCACGATGTACAAGGCAGCCGACTGCATGTGCTCCCCCGCCTGCGTAATCAGCAACTGACCGACGTAGTCGGCGAAGTAAGCTCTCGGGATCTTCAAGATGGCGCCGCCTAAATCCTCGTAGGCTGTGCAGTAAAGGTCCTGATCAGGCGGGATCAGATCGAAATCCTCAGGGTAAATCCCCAGGGGATACGGTGTCGCTGTGCCGTTTATGTCGACAGCGTAGATCACGCCGTTGCGCTCGTTCCCGGTGAGGATCTTCCTTGCCCATCCTCCCCACACCGGGTCATTGGGCAAAACCGCCACACCCTCCAAGTGGCCGGTTTCAATCGCGGCAATGAGCGTCGGTGCTCCAGCCGAGTTCATCCGCCAGACCTGGCGTGCCCCGCCCTGATCCCAGTACCCCCCAGTGACCGCGATCAGGTCCCCGCCGAAGATGCCGGTTTGATCGAAAGTGAGACCTCCACGGAAGAGCTCGGCCGTGGGTGGAGGCAAAGTCGCCCAGTTCAACGTCACACCTGTCCCGTCGGCCGACACCCGGCCGATCTGGCCCTCCAAACCAGTCCCGAAGTACAGTTGGCCGTGCTGCCAGCCGCCGGCCGTCTGCCTGACAGTCGCGACCTTGACTTCCTCAAGCAGATTGGACACCAACGACCACGGCGTTACTTGGCCGTTGCTGGCTATTCGCGCGAAGTTCCGCGGGTTGCCGCTCGTGGCAGCGTTGTGCGACACGATCAGCGAATCGAGCGGCCCGTGGTAATCAATGCCCACCGGCCCGTCGAGTTCCGCTACTGCCACGAACGCGTTGCATTGAATGGTCACCGTGGCTTCGCAATAAGCCGGATCGATCAGATACTCGCCCGTCAACTCCAGCGTCAGCGTCACCGTCTCGTCGAACTCCGCCAAGTCGTCGTACAACGCCTCGACGGAAATGAGCGCGCTCTCCTCTCCGACAGGGATCGTGATGCTTCCCGGCAGCTCGGTGTAGTCAACCCCATTCGTGGCGGTGCCGCTGATGCTGTATGCCACCGCCAGGGCCTGGTTGGTCGGCCCACTGCGAAACACCATGAACTGACCGAGGTCCCCCGGAGGATCGCCGTTTGGCCCGGGCTCGCTTGCGTCCGCCACCGCCGAGATCGAGACGATCGTTTCCCCTTTCAGCGCACGGAAGAAACGGACCGGCTCTCCGGTCTCAGTCAAGTTCACCGGCGTCTGGTCGGCCTGCCCGATCACGATGAGGATTTGACGCACCCCGTGCATTCCCATGATCCACAATTAGCATATTCAGTGCCGTTTCCAGATCGCATTCCAATCGCGAATGGCAATCACACAATTGCGAAACTCGCATTGGGGCCAAGGACGGAGAGCCTGGCAGGCGCGACAGCCGCCGCGGGAGCGATAGATTCAGGCAGTCAGTCGGGTGAGGCCGCACTGCCTGCTCGAAGGTCAGTGCCATCGCCCGCTTCATCGTCCGGCTGGCGTTGCACTGTTTCCTCTACGGCCGGTTCCAACCGCCAAAATGTCCGCACGAACATGCCCTCGACAAACTCGTAGTAGAACAGCCGCGGACAGTAGACAAACTCGTTGAGCATGCCGGCGGGGATCAGGTCGGTCGCCATCCCCGCGGTCGATCGCGCGGAGTGGCCAGTTGGGAGCGAAGCATTGGCGTCGGTGGCCGCCGTCTGTTGGACCGTCCGATTGACTGGGACGATCCCGTTCGCTTCGGCTGGCGGATAATCCTGCCGCATGACTTCGACCACGCGCTCCTTCAGAGATTACCCACCTTCCCGCTCACTGACACCTCATTCCCAGGAATTCAACCTGCGCCTCTTCACCAGCCCCAACCGCTTCTTTACGGAGATCTGATGCTCCTTCGTCGCGCCTCGCATCTGCCCTCACGGCGCTGGCGACAAAGTGCAAAGGTTATTTCCTGACGGCCCCTTAGCCCGAACATTTCGTAACGCGGCAATACTCGCTTCAACGGGGCCGCGCTCACGTGAGCGCGGAGAGGCCGGTGTCCAAGCAGGAGGCGATCAAGTGCTGCTAGCTTCAACGGGGCCGGGCTCACGTGAGCGCGGAGAGAGCATTCCGCGCCGGGAGCGGATGACTACGCCTCAAGCTTCAACGGGGCCGGGCTCACGTGAGCGCGGAGAGCGCGTGCCCGACGTGTGGGACCGCAGCGGATACGTGGCTTCAACGGGGCCGCGCTCGCGCGAGCGCGGAGAGGTCTCCGATGCGATGTTCTGAAACAAAAGGTCGAGCCAGACATGACCCTTCTGACGCTCCCTCTGACTCTATTCATTTGCGCCGCCTAAGGGCGATCGCAGCCAAGCCGATGAGGAGGAAGGCTCCTGTCGACGGCTCCGGAATGACGATGCCCTCCCGGAACCAGACATCGCCACTGGGGTCCGGCCTGCCCATGACAATCGCTGTGCCACGAGGGTAATTGTAGACGTGCTCCATGGCGTCGACACACCAAAAATCGCCGGCAGTCACTCGGAACTCGAAATAATACATCACTTCTGGTGTGACAGCAATCTCCGGCGCAAACAGGAAATCCGCTGTTCCGGTAAAGCCATCAGCCATCTCGACGGGCCGACTAGTGCCCAGGGTCGGCCCGCTGATCGAGTCCGAGCGCAGGTCACTGGCATCCCATGCGGGGTGAAAATCAGTCCAGACCCCTTGGTTTTCCGAAGGATTTGACGGTGCCTCCCCCAAACGCCGTTAAGGATTTTTGCGTGATTTCCTGGGCTGATTTCTCGGTGGTTGACGATGGCACCCTGGCTGTCCCACAGCCGCTCAG
>Ga0208822_1001107_pt1 | contig 19616 bp, 28 predicted proteins | sample AD_STIC08_MetaG_FD_184435 | JGI IMG/M metagenome (GOLD analysis project Ga0208822, IMG submission 184435) | Active sludge microbial communities of municipal wastewater-treating anaerobic digesters from USA - AD_STIC08_MetaG (SPAdes) (version 2) | ecosystem: Engineered > Bioreactor > Anaerobic >...
AAAAGAGATTGTATTGATATTACATTAAATATAAATAAATGTAATACTTATAGAGAAATTGAGGAGATGATTAAGAATGGAATTTAAAACACAACCAACAAATAGCACTCCTGCTTTAACAGCAGAAGTGGCACAAGAGATTTATAGTCTTATTAAGACTTATGGTTCAGCTGACAGAGCATACAAAGACAAAGGCAACTCTGATTATGAGCCAGAGCACTTTAGTATTGTTGATAAAGAAATAGACAGGATAGTCAGAGAGCTTAACGAGTATAAGAACGGCAAACTAATATCTGCAGAAGTTAGTCATATTGATGAAGAAACAGGCGAGAAAGTTATTGATTCAGAGGCTGTATATTATGAATATACAACTGATGAAGACTTAGCAAATCAAGTAAGTTCAGATTATTTAGATGTTAGTTTGATTATAACTGATATAATTAATAAGTGATATGTGGTCAAGCACAAGAGGGAAAGTGAATTAAGATGGCGAAAATATTTGAATGGGACGCAAGAAAAGGCAGCTTTATAGACGGCATTAGTAAAACAGTAATGCCTCCGACAAAGGTAACATTTAATCGTTCATCTAAGGGTTATATATGTAATTTCAATGGTTCAAGTGGAAAAATTATGTCAGACATATCAGTCGGTTCTAAATCAATAAGAACTGTTTGTGTCTGGGCAAAAAGCAGAACTACCAGAAACAATAACAATTTTTTTACTATTGGTAATGAAACATCTACAAACAGATTTCAGTTTGGATATTCTATAAACCCAAATATTGTTTGTGCATACAATGGAACTAGTATTATACAATTAACACCATCCCCAGAAATAAACAAATTACATTGTTTTATTTTTTTAATAAGCGATACACAAGTTAAAACAATAATTGACAACGTGGATTATGGGTGGGTTAATGCTGTTTTTAATGATTTTTATTCTACGTTTTTTAATATTGGCACTAATTCAACTGGGCAATTCTACTATGACGGGGGTATTTTAAAAATATCACTACATAGTAATATGTTTGGAACAGAAGAATTAAATAGAGAGTATAGAGAATTTCTACAATCACAACCAACAGAGAAACCTATTAGAGGCTTTGAGTTAGTCAAGCCGACAGATTTGAGTTATTTGAAAGATAGAGGTTTATTAGCAGCATATAACTTCAAAAGAAACGGAGATACTTTAGTTGATATAAGTGGTAATGGTTACAATTTTACAATAGAACCTGGAACAGTAGAACGAGATAACGGATTATACTTTCCAATGACTAGGGCAACAATAACATCCTCAATAACTTTACCTGCTGGTAGTAAGACAGTGTGCTGGAGAGGAACAATACACAATATACCAGGAACTTTTGCAAGAATATATAGTTCTTATCTAATGTTTAATGCAGCATTTAATTTATTTTATTATAGGGCGGCAAATGATACAATCATCACTTTGGCGACAGGCTTTACAACTGCAGACTTAAATAAAGAGTTTGATTTTGTATATGTTCAAGAAGGTAATAGCTCTCAGAAACTATATATTAACGGTGTGTTAATGGGTAGTTCGACTGAAACAATAACTTCTAATCAGTTGATTGGAGAAATCAACTCTACAACAAATGGTGGATATGTAACACACAAAGATTTAAGGTTTTATACAAGAGCATTTAGTGAGCAAGAAGTTAAAGATTATCATAACAGTTTCATAAAACCGATTATTTTAGAGGACTGGTCAGGTTCAGCCGTGGGTGATGTAATATGAGTTTAAGAGATTGGACTAAAATAAGTGGTGCGTTTAGGATTGGCGAGCTATCAGCAGATGATTCAGTTTTAAAACATTTAACAACAGGAACTAAATACTTAGAATGCACAACCGCAGGAAATTTATATATCACATCGCCTAATACATCACAATTTACTGTGGAATTTGATGTTAATATGACTACTGTCGGACTATTTTCATATTTATATTTATTAGATTCTCCAATGTATTCAACAGCAAATGGCTATGGAATAGGAACAGGGTATAGAAATATGATTATGATACGAACCGCAGGAACAAGTAGTCAATTAAGTAGAACAGTTGGCGGTACAATTTTATATGATGTTTGGTATTCTTTTAGATTAACACGAACAATCTCTGGAGTTATGACATTATATATTAGAGGTGGTGTATTTGGTCAAAACTGGAACCTTGTTAATATGACTGGTGGAACTGGAACTAACCCAACAACCGACACATCACATTCTATATTTAAAAATGCAATGTTGGTTTTAAGAACAGGAGACAAGATAGCAAACATTAAAATTTATGACGGGGTGCGACAATGATTCAACCAGGACACGGAACTGTATTATATAACAAAGAATGGTTGCACTTAGCGTGTGCTGCAAGAGCAGAAAGAGTAGAGTTCAAAATTTGCAAACAAGATGGCACAGTTATTGCTCAAGATAGAATGGATATGGGTGCAAGCATTAATGGTTGGGATTATTATATTTTTTACAAAGAAGTTGATGTACACAGTCTTGTTCCAGACACTGATTATTATGTTACATATTATTATGAGGACGCTAGTACACACGAACCAACTGTAATATTCAATGCATTTATTTATAAGCCCGAGCTAGAATCACAATATGAAGATTATCCTTATATTGGTAATTGAGCAACATCGGATGATATTAAGACAAACTATCTTGGCAACAAGAAAGTTGAAATGACCTATTGCACAGAAGTTCCAGACCCAAACCCAAGAAACTTATTCGTTGGTTGTGCAGATTATATTAAAGAAACAATTAGAATGCCAGGCGCTAAGAGTTGGACAACTCCAGTTAGTGAGATTATAATGTATTATTATTATGATGAAGACGGAAAACAGATACAAGTAAATGGTGACTAGAATGAGTTTAATTGGGATATCTTCTGCTGGATTATTCTACGAAAGTGGAGCTGTGATTAACGAATATTTATGTCCTATTGAGGGCATTATAGAGACTGAAGAATTGGTTGGCGAGATTGAAGACATGGAATTAATTGGTACTATTGAACAAGAAGATTTAACCGGCGACATAGAGTGTGAATAATTATGGAAGAACAAACATTAGAAATATTTAGAGGAGATTATAAGACATTTACAGTTACTGTCAAAGATAGTGCTGGAGTGGTTGTTGACCTTACAGATTATACTGCAAAGTTTACTGCCAAGCTAAAACCAACAGACACTGATGAGCAGGCAAAGATTAGTCCGGTAGATGGAACAATTTCAAATCCTGCAACAGGGGTTATTTCTTTTACCTTGACTTCAACAGACACGGACATACCAGCAGGCACATATTTCTTTGATGTTCAGATTAGCAAGATTGGAGATGTTAAGACCGTTGCGTATGGTAAATTAATAATTATACAGGATATTACTGTTACAACAGAGTGATAATATGAAATCAGAAGTTAATAGAATAAACCAAATGGAGTGCGATATGGCAGAAGTCAAAACAGATATAAAATATATAAAGTCTAATATCGAAGAAATAAAAGAATTCATTAAAGGGGCAGATAACAGGTATGCTGCAAAAAAGATAGAGCTTTGGATTTACTCCATAGCAGGGTTAATAATTACTATAGTGATTTCTACATTAATTTATTCAATAATAAAATAAGGAGATGGAAATATGAAAAGTTACAGATATTCATTTAAAGGTTATGATTTGTTAAAAGCAATTTATAACAACAAAGACTTAATCAAGACAATACTTGGTTTATTTGGTACTATTAATTTATTATCAATGGACTGGGCTGTGTTTTTTACAACATTAGGAATTTCAGTAGGAACATTAGCAATTAAGTTAGGAATTGATGCTTTAGATTACTTTTTTACAGAAGTAGAATACTAGTGCAAAACCGAAAGGTTTATATACTAGTTTGTATATAATATATATAAGAGAAACATTTATAAATGATTACTATGCCACAAGCACTATTAGATAAATTACCAAAAGAGGCAAAAGCCATATACGAAGCAGTTTATAAAAAAGCTAAGGAAATGGGCAAGTCAGACAAAGATGCAGCTATATTAGCTATTACTGCTGTTAAACGAAAATATAAGCAGACCAAAGAAAAGAAATGGGTAACTAAAAGTTATGCATTAAAATTAAACATCGTAAAGAGTGGTTTATTTAATAGCACTATAAAATTTAATGTACCTATTAAAATTTCTAAATATGATGCTGAGGGCGAAAGGATTCTTAAGAGTACTATGCAAGATTTAATTAATAGAAATGCAATTAATACTATTGGGGATTTAGACCACGAAAGAATCGCTAAATTAGATAATAAAATAGAACTTAGAAAGAAATTAAATCCTTATGTTGGTACTGAAGGTTTATATTTATTAGAAAAACTAGATGAAGACGAAGATGGGGAATATATTGCTACGATAGCAATGAATAAATCTCATCCATTATATAAGCAAGTTCTTAACGAACATAAACAAGGTAAATACTTATACCTATCTCCTGAGTGGGAAGGTGCAAGATACAATGCTGATAACGAGATTATATATGCTGACAAGTTTGGTTTTAGTATTACTAGTAACCCAATCCAATCTGCAAATATGATTAATGAGGTTATAGCAAATTAATTGGAGGAATTAGTATGGAAGAAAAAATGGAAGAAAAGAAATTAACAAGAGAAGAAATTGAAGGACAGATAAGTTATCTTAATAACTTTAAAGAGAACACAGAGAAGGATAATGCTCAGCAATTAAAGGCATTAGAATTATCTAAGAAGTTATTAGATTTAAAGAAAGACAATTTAGATGTAATAGATGGCAAACCAAAATGGCAGGCAATGAGAGAGTATTACGAAATCACTGCTGAAATTGACGCTTTAAACTTCGATGCTTATGAAAGACAAGTTAACGACACAGTTGCTAGAAACCAAACCAAGCTAGAACAAATAGACAAAGAGATTGCTAAGTTTAGAGAAATGGATGGTGAATGATTATGGCAGATACTGACACAGACATTAAACCAAAGGTTGCAGAGACAACTGCACCATCCGAGAACAAGAGCTTAGATGATAAGACTGTTAGTGATTTAATTAAACAAGCAGAAGAAGACTTAAATAAAGAAAGAGAAACTTTATCAAAAGACATTGAAGCTAGGATATTAGAAAAATTAAACCTTGCTAAATCTAAAGATGATAAAGATGCTACACAAGTAGATGCAAAAGACAAAGAAATTGCAGACTTAAAAAAGAAACTTTCAGATATTGAAACTAACACTAAAAAGATAACCGAAGAGATTGTTGAGAAATATACTAAACAAATGAAAGAACAATATGATAAATTAAATTCAGAGATTGCTAAAAGACAAAGTGTAGTTGAACAAGCAAAGAATCCTTTTATGAAAATCAAAACTGAAAACGACAAACTACCTGTTGATTGGTGGAACTCAGATAAGTTATCTAGAGAAGAAGTCAAACAAATCTTTGCAGAACACGTATTAGGAAAGAAATCTTTATAAATTAAATGAATGAACGAGGAACGGAAGACTAAAAATAAAAACGAGGAGATTAAATTATGACAATAAGTGCAAACATTTTTAAACCTGGAACAACTGAAGCAAACGCAGTATCTCCAATAATTTGGAGTCCAGATATCATAAAGACAATTTATGAAAAAGCAGTTTTCCCACAATTAGGAAAAATTGATACAAGACAATTAGGAGTGCCTGGTAGACAATACAACTACACATTAGACTCTGCAATTGAAACAGGAATATTAACTCCTGGAGTTGCAACACCAGTACAATCACTTTCTTTTTCAAATGTAAGTGTTGTATTCTACAGTTATGGTGGTGCTGTTCAAATAGATGAGCAACAAATGGCACAAGAGTTAACATCTGTTTTAGATAGTGTTAATTCAGGCGCATACAATTCAGCAATAGTAAATAGAGACGATGTAATTTCTACAGAACTTTATAATACCACAGCAACAGGAGTTTATGTAAACGGAACAACATCAAGCACTATTGCAGCAACAGATGTTTTAGATACTAAAACAATTGTTAAATTAGACACAGAAATGATGCAAACCCAAGCAGGTGGATGTAAAGCAATAGTAATACACCCTAAACAAGCATACAGTTTAAGAACTGACGCAAACTTTATCGACTATTCTAAGAACCCAGTAACTGCTGGAACAATCTTAAGAACAGGAGAAATAGGTTCTGTTGGTTATCAAGGTGTAGCAGTATTTGTATCTAACCAAATAACTTCTGCAACAGAAAACTCTATTACTGTTTACAAAGCAATTGCATTAGGTAGAAACAATCCATTTGTATTCATGCCAAAGAAAAATATGCAATTCTATGTTGAAAAAGAAACAGAAAGAGAAAGAGCATATACATTCTCATGGAATGAAATATTCGGTACTAAGATTTTAGTAAACGATTCCGTTGTAGTTGTAACAAGTGCAACAGGATACTAAGGGGTATAACTAAGGTTATACTCTCTATTAATTTGGAGGAAAATTATGACAGCAATAGTAACAACAACTAGAACTTTAGCTGAAAGAATCGATGACGGTTTAAAAAGTGGTGCAAAGGTTATTCCAGCAAAAGCTCACGCAAACATATCTAAAGGTATGGTTATACAAATCGCATTAGCAACAGGGCTTACATCAGCTCCAAGTGCAAACGATAGATTAGGTTTCTTCGGAGTTGCATTAGAAGATGTTGCAAAAGATGCAGAAGGTTCTTTTGCAATAGATGGTATTGTAGAAATGTTATCAGGTTCAGCAATCACATATGGTTCATTACTTGATTGTTCAGCAGATATGAAAGTAGACGCACTAGCTGAACAAAAAGACGGTAATGGATTTGCAAGAGCAATTGAAGGCACAGTATCAGGTGCAGACGAATTAATAATGGCTAAAATATTATAAATTAGCTATTATATCCAAGTCAATGACTGAACAAGGAGACTTGGTATTTTTTTAAAAACGAAAGAAGGAAGGTAGAACAAAAATGGATAAATTTTCAGATATAGATAGAAGACAAAGACTATTCCCACCACTACATGGAGTTCCACAAAAGGTAACATTAAAATCAAATGTAACTGGTGTTTTTAAACAGATAGCATTTGTTGATGGTGTAGAAAACGAAATTAATGGAAACATTGCAGATGATTTATTAATTAGATATCCAAATACATTTACAATAGTAAAAGTAAATGGCGCAACATATACAAAAGACCAAAACAATTTTAAAGACATTGTTAAAAAAGAATTGCTTGCTGAATTAAAGAATAACTTTGATATCATCCCTAAAAAGACAGATAACAAAAGAGATAGATTAGAAGAAGAAAAGTTATTATCCGGTAAAGAAGACAAGGTTTACAGCAAAGACAATTTAATTCCAGATAATGCCGTAAAAGAAGAAAAGATTGTGGAAAGTAAGACTAAAAAATACACAAAAGTAGAATAAGATTACTATGACATTTACAGGAAGATATATACAAGTTTCAGATGTAGAAGAGAACCTAAAACTAGGTGCATTAACTACAGCAACTTTCCCTACATTAAACATGGTTGAGCAATGGATTACATCTGCTGAATCAGAACTTGATGGACTAACAAGAACACAATGGGACGAACACACAGTTACTAACGAGTATATTCATCTTCCTGCAACCACAAACACAATCTACACAGCACACAGTCCAATAACAGCCATAACTACTCTTGAAAGAAACGAAGGCGATGAATGGTCTGAAAATTGGACAACAATTGATGCAACAGATTATAAAATTATTAATTACAACACAGGAAAGATTTTAACAAAAGATTATTTTTGGAATCCAAGAGGGTTAAGAATAACTTATAAAGCAGGTTATGCTACTGAAGATATTCCCCAAGCAGTTAAGGATTTGGCATTAATATTAGTAGAGAAAAGATATATAAGTAATAAATTAAAGCAATCAGCAATAGAAACCGATTCTGTTGTTAGTGTTGGTTCAATAAGACTATCAGACAAATCTAAACAGTCTTACGAATACAGACTAAATGGAATCAATGCAGAAGTTAAAGAACTAACTGCTCAGTTATCTAAAGCATTAAAGGCAAAGACTTATGCAATCACAGAAATTGACTTTGCATATCCTACAACTAAAAGGTATAGATTATGAACGAGCTTGATAAATTATCTAAGTTTAAAGACAAAGTAGATAATTTAGTTATAGGCAAGTATGGTAGCAACGATGGTTTTGGAACTGCTATTCAAATCAAAAAATACACTTTTACAATGGATGACAGAGGCGAGGACTTAACAAAGACATTAGTTTCAACAGTTAATACAAGAGGAGTAATAGTTGACTTAAATTACGATAATACTTTAACCTTAAATGATTTAGTATTACACAAAAATGATTTAAGGATTATAATCCCATCAGATGTTGCTGTAGAATCTGATGCAACACACATTTATGAATTAACATACAATGGTAACACATACGATATAACCCCAATAAACACACTAGGTAAGGGTGGCAGTTTAACTGGGGCTTACAAAGAGATATTTGTTACATTACAAAAATAGTAGCTATGTGATAGTTATTATTCAAGGAGCTTGGCTATGAGCATTTCAACAAACACAATAAGAAAGGATATTTGGAGTACGATATATACATATCTAAACACGAATATCGTTGACCCTAATTCTAGAGCCAAGAAATGGATATATGGTGCAATGCCAAAAGTAGATGACCGATTTAGTGGTTTTCCTATTTTAATAATTCCAAGTGTATCTATTGAAAAGACCACAGGAACTTTTGATAAAGATAAAGATAAATCCTTTGAATTAACTATTACTGCTTATGCTACTAAATCAGAAGATATTGACAAAGCATTAGATGCAGTAGATAAAGTATTATCAGATTTAAATGATATAGATAAGACTTTCACATTAATAGGTGTTACTCAAACCGACATAGCTTCTGCAATGTTAGACAACCAAAGGATACATTATAGTTCATTAGTTTATACTGTGGAGATAGATATATGATATTTAATAAAGTAAGTTTAAGAATAAAGAAAGGCGAATTAAATAAGATTCACACTCTTTTAGACAAGGAAGTTTATACTGCTTTATTAATGGAAATGGATAATGATATAAGACAAGACATTCGTGATTTAGCAATGCCCTATTCAGGTGTTTCTAAAGATGGAATTACTAGTCCAAAATCTGTAAGTTCAGTAATTAAAGGAAAGGTAAATAAGAAATTAAGGGTTTCTCCAACCATTGACCACTTCGAGATTAACAAGCAAGGTTATCTTGAACCAATCTATGTTGATGTAACTAGTGAGCCTGACTTATACGAATGGGTTCAAGCAAAATATTTTTACAATGATAAGCAAGAGATATTGTCTGGACAAAAGGATTTACACATAAGAGCAAAGAACGAGAAAGGCAGATTCCCCCCATTAGGTGATAAGAAAAGAGATTTCTTCGGGATTGCTTTTAATATGATATTAACAAATAAAAACAAGTATGGATTAAGATAGATATAATAAATTACAAAGGAGAGATAAATTATGGCATACGACCCAAGAAAAGGTATTAGAGCAAAGATGTTATTTGCATCCTTCACAGATGCAGCAAGAGACACAACATCAGGTGCACCATCAATGACAGACCCTAAGTTCACAGGAAAGAGCTTTTTGAACTTCTGGGGTGCATATTATGGAGATTTAGCACTAAACTCTATAAGCAGAACAATAGTGGATTTAGGATTTGATTCAACTAGTTGTTCAGAAACATTCGGAACACAACCATACGATACAATTACAGGCGCTCCAACAGCAACTATCACATTCACTACAAACACTTCAATGACTCCTGATGCACACATTAATAAATATGTAGTTATTAATAAAGCATCTGGTGGTAAGGTATTTGCAAGAATCATAGGCAATGCAGCAAGTAAAATAACTTGCGATATTAATGTTGCAGACTATGGTGCAGCAGCATCAGATAAGATTGCATTACTTTCAGTTCCATTTGGTTTAACAATGGATTCATTTCATAGACTAGACCATTTCGCAACAGATTTCAGTTTAGAAGAGCCAACCACAGAAACCGAAGACACATACTTCTTAGGTTCAGCAGACGATGCAGGTTCTCAGAATATGACTGTTGATGAAGGCTTACCAAGTAAATTAGTTGGTTCAATCACAATCAGAGGCGGAGTTGCTGACTTATTAGGTTTGAAATACGGAAAGGATTCTACAGTTCCAACAAACACAATAAGATACAATTTAGGTTCTGAAGCAGACACCGAAAAAGGACTTGTAGCAATATGGACAACTAACACAAGCGACCCAGACGGAACTAATGAAACATACACAGGAGTTTTCTGTAACGATATTGTTATAAAAAATGTTGGTTTGTTAAACACAGTTTCTGCTGATGGTAGAGCTGAAGCAACTGTTGAATTTGAATGTAAACCATCAAATGTAAGAGTTGAGAAATACAAGGCTCAATCAATAAACACAGATGTATTAATCTAAAGGAATTTATTTCCTTTAGGTTTATTGGAGTGATATGATATGACAAATGATAAAGACGACACAGGAACAATTTATGACCCAAAGAAAGACCTATGGGTTTTCAAAGCTAATGTTCCACTAGAAGATGCAGAATACTTAAAAGATTGGAACGAGACTTGTCAAGCCACATCTCCAGAAGGTTTTGACGACTATAGATGGGGCAAGATAAAATACGACCACCAATTTGTTAAGAACTTTAAGCCATTAGTTGAAAAACTAGTAGACGAGTTAAGAACCATTAATGAGAAGTTAATGATGCTTGATGCAAAAGTTGAAATGCTTAAAGTACAAGAAAAAGTAGATGACGACCTTAAAGGGTTACTAAAAGGAAAGAAATAAGGAGGAGAGATATATGGTACAGATAAAAGGCGATATATTAAAAGCATTAGGTGTTGGAGAAATGAAGATAGGCGAATTAACTATTGATATTTCAGATGTTACTGCACAGCAAATAATTGAATACCAGAAGATACTTGCAAAGAAATACCACGAAGAAGATATGAGATTTGCAGATTTAACTAGTTTCTTTGAGAGATTATTATCTAACGGCAAAGAAGACGAAAGCATAAAGAAATTAGTTGCTTTGAACTTCAGTAAATTAACTACTGAATTTGGTGTTGCTATAGGTTTATTAAGTAGAGAAAAGATAGACCAAGCAATTAAAGAGCAAGAACAAAAATTAAAAGAAAATTCAAAAAAAGAATAGAGTCTAGCACAAAAGGCAATCGTGGCATTGATGCTGCGATGGCTGGACTCAAGAAAGCCTATGAAGACGAATACACTGAGGACTGGGAAAGTGTATTATCTTATAATATATTTTTATTAGAAAAAGAGTTAGGATACCAGATAAACAAAGACACAAATGGTATTTTACTTATTGAGCGATTAAAGATGCTAGAAAGGTTTTGCAAGGAACAACAAGCTCAAATGGAATCATCAAAGACTGGGAAGAGTAAAGGACGAAATAAAAAAACACTGAAATAGATTATTATGGTAAACACAACTCTTGACATTATAGTTAACTTACAAGTAGAAGCAGCTAAAAAGCAATTACAACAACTTAACCAGATTGTCGGCTTTATGAACTCTCAAATGGCTAAGACTATAACTCCTGGTCAAGAGGTTAGACAATTAAGTAATGATTTGGCTAATATGCTAAAAACCCAAGACCAAATGGCTGCTATTTCTGGAAAGAACAATGCTAATTATAAAGCCGCTACTGAAGAAGTAAAAAGACTTCAAAAAGAGTTAGGGTTATCTACTGCACAAACAGAAAAGTTAAGACAAAAAACAAAAGCATTTAGTTTTGATTTTCTTACATTACTATTTGCAGGTATGATGCTACAAAGAACCTTTGGTGGAATGTTTAAAAGTATAATTGATGGATATAAAAAGACTGTTGGATTAAATAGCCAATTCAATCGTTCAGTGCTTAAACTACAAGCAAACTTCGAGTTCCTAAAATTTAGTATAGCCAATGCTTTAAATAGCCCATTTGTTATTAATGCTATTGAATGGTTTACTGATAGACTTAATCAACTATCTGATTTCTTTTTAGATCATCCTGGTTTAGCATTAACTATAATTAAGGTTGTTGGCGCATTAGCATTAATTGGTGGATTATCTCAAATAGCCAGTGGCGTAAAACAAATAGGAAGGCTAATGGGAATAATGGGATTAAGTTCTACTGCTACTGCAATAGAAAATTTAGGTAAACTAGCAGGAATTGGTGCAATAATATTATCTATTAAATTTGGATGGGATGCAGCAAAAGATTTAATAGAAGGAAATATAGACATTAGAACTATAATGAGAGGAGCATTTGCGGGATTTTTATTAAAATTTGGACTAATTCTATTACAAGGAGGAACATCAGCATTGGGTACAGCATTAGTTGGAGGATTTGTTTTAGGTACCGTTATTGCAGGTTTATTAATAGGCATAAAACTATTTTTAGATGCTAATAAAACTATAGATGAATCTAAAAAAGAAGCAGCATACTCTTGGGCTAGGTTAAAAGGTTTAATCAAAGGCACTTTGCAAGCATTAATTGGTTCACAAATACCATTAACAGCAATTGGTGCGGCTGTTGGAGGACCACCAGGAGCAGGAGTTGGATTTTTAATAGGAACCGTAGTTGGTGGTTTAGGAGTAAGCATTAAAATGCTAATGAATCCAAAAGTAGATACTAGTGAACTACAAGGTGCTGGTGGCGGTGGAGGTGGTGGAGCTAGGGCGGTAGAGGACGCATTTAAAGTATTAGAAGAAGAATATAAAAATCAAACAATAGAAATATCTCCTGAAGTTAAAGCATATACCGAACAAATAAAACAAACAGAAGCTGTAGATTTATTTAAAGGAATAGATATGGAAAAGTTTGATAGTTTTAAACAAACTCTCTCTGATATTAAAGAACCATTAGCTAGCTTTAATTCAGGTTTAAGTGGAGAAAAAGGATTTTATGTAACGTTATTTTCTATCAATGAATTACTAGGAACTACTCTATTAAATTATATGGATAATATGAATACTTATTTAAGTAACGGAGTTTCTTTAACTACAAGTTATAATGGAGTGTTAACTACTCAAATAACTAATATGGATAGATTGGCTAAATCCACAAACAACGCAGCTGCTGCTCAAGAAAGGTTAAATAAAGCAAAAGAAAAAGCTGGTGGGGTAGTTAAAAAAGTTTATGAGGTAATAACTGGAAAATCAACAACAACAGGATGATAAAATATGGGATATTTAGCAGCAATAGATACAGGAAGTATTGGAATACAAACCATTGGTGGATACTATACCACACTAACTACAAGCCCAGATGGTGCAAAGAACACACCAAATAATAATGGGATACTTAACTTAAACGGATTCCAAGTAAGCTGGAACACTGGAAAGAACGTAGGTAAGGATGCAAACATTGCAGGTAACCTAACCAGAGTTTCTCAAGGAAGCACTAAACCAATAGATATAACTTTAACATCTGGGTTCTTAAAAAAGACACAAGACGAGATTGATAGAGTTAACTATCTAACCCAATGGGCAAGAAGTAAGAACACCATTTTATTATTCTATATGGCAAGAACTACTGATGAAACATTATACTATGGTAACTCAGCAGACTTCTTTAAATCTGACTTAAAGGTTCTATATGATGTGTTTTGGGATAAGAACTTAGGTTCAAATGCATATAATGGTGTTGCAGCAACAGGCACTTATGGGTCAATATGGTATAATACAGGAGTAACTATTGGAGCAAGTACATTCAAACCTTGTGCTGTGCCAATGGTAATAGACGATATTACAGTTAATAATTCTGTTGATAATGCTAGACTAGAAGTTGCAGTTGTAGGAACAATACTAGAAAACGAGAGTAATTAATATGGCTTATGCTAAGGTTGATAATGTAGAATATGCAGTTGAGTGGATAGACTCCAGTAGTGGTTCTAAGCAAGACATAACTAAATATATTTCTACACATTCAAGCGAAGAAGGTTTAACTATTGATAATAATAAGATTAGCCTAAACCTTAAGCTCATAAAAGACAAGCCATTATATGATGGCACAGTTGCTCCATTCTTTACTGACGGCTATGGATTCAGTAGATTAAAGACTGATGGGATACTTAATGTTTATATTAAGTATAGCGATAGCGATGTTACACTAAAGACAAAGGACAACTTATTAAAGACATACTATATAACTAGCTGGGTAGTGAACGAGCCAGGCAATAGAATAACTATTGATGCTTGTGATTTAAGCTACAAGATAACTAATCGGAACATTTCTAAAAGGTATAGTTATCTTTATGCTGAATCCACAGGGTTTACAGCAACAGGAACGACATTTACAGACAGTTCAAAAACCTTTCCAACACCCAGAACAGCTAGTTATGATATGGGATTAAAATATATGACACTTGAATTAACAGATAATTCAGGTAATGTTTATAATTATTTAATAACTAATAACACTGCAACTACTTGTACTACTCATAAGAGTATTGCAAGTCCAAGTGGTGGTGGTTGGGCGGATTATAGAATCGGTTACAGTAGTCCATTAGTATTATACGATGCAATACAAAGAACTATAATGCCTATTAATGGACAAGGAGAACTATTCACAAGACTAGAAACTAGCTTAACAACTAATGTAGGTTCAGATTATGTTAGTGGTATTCAGGTATTAAGAAGAGACGGTTCAACGACTTGGGCTTTTCCAATAATTTCTATTGGCGAGCCGTATATGCCTGTGTATAAATTAATCAATGAACTAAGCTCTTACACTGCTTGTAACTCTATTACCGAGCTTGAAACCACACCAATCATTAAAAGAGATATGATATTTGCAGTCAACTATAACAACGACACTAACTACACAACTATTAACTGGTTCTATGCAGATGTTCCAACCATCTCTAGTGCTGCATATACAATAAGTGCAGTCAACTCTGGCTACTTAGAAACCACAAGCTCAACAGTGAATGATATTGGTAAGCTAGCAAGAATAAAGATGACTAGGGGTGGTATAGATTATTATAAGACCTATGCTATTACAGATGTAGATACTATTAATGATTATTATTATTTATCTCCTAACCCTTATAATGATGGTGTTACTACAAGTGATACTTTTAAAGTCATTAGCAACACGGATTTTGTTTGGGATAATATTGACGACTTTAAACACATTTATGATATTAACTTAGGTAGCAAAGACGAGGAAAAGTTCAATGTAGTTTTCTTCAATGCAGGTAAGAACGAAGTAGCTAACAGAGATATTGTTGGTGGTTATTTCTACGAAGAAACTAACAGCGATTCTTTAAAGAGTACCTTCTTACCGTTCACACAAATAGCCAAGAATATGATGCTATGGTGTACAACAGGCACTGATGGTACTAAAAAGGTTCTAAAGAAAGAAGGCGATGAATGGCAAGGCTGGGACTCTGGTGCTAGTGCATTCACTGCAACAGCAACTGACTGGGATTTCACTACAACCTTTGGAACTAATAAATCTTATACTATTACTAGTAGAGCTAGTTTCAATGATAACTTTAGTGATTGTGCTAAAGACATTGCAAAGATAAAAGCAAGAGCAGCAGTTGTTAACCAAAAAGAGAACACCTTAACTGGAACAATACAAATAAGAGGTCAGAAATTTTTAAAGGTTTCTGATAGTGGTGCAACAACAACTAAATGGTATGAGAAAGGCACAAGGATATTATTCAATAAACCAGATTCAGGATTAACTAACGAAGGTAATAAATATTATTTACTTGTAGTAAAGAAGATAAGTCACAGTGTTGATTCAACTGGTTGGAGAACTACACTAGATGTAGAATACGATTCATTTGATGATGAAGAATTAATAAATGCGAAGTGGTAGGTTATGGTATTATACAATCAAGGAATAAATAAAATAAGAGACGAGATAGCAGCAGTACTAGATACAGGACAACTAGGCAGAGACGGTTCAGAAGTTGTAGTTAATGGCACAACTATCATTGACCCTATTACTGGCACTGATAAGACACTTACAGTTACTACTATGAACAAAGGAATTAATACCGAGTTCCAAACCACTGCTGGCGATGGTTCTGGTAACTCTGCAAGAGAGTTTGTTATCACCCACGATGATGCTACAGTTATGAGCAGATGCTCTTTTCCAGAAGTTACCTTACAAGCAACAACCGTAGTCACAGTTAAAACCCAATGGTTATTTATCCAGGAGTTATAGTATGGCAACAGAGACTAGTATTATAAGTACCCAGACAGACATCAAGCAGAACTTTGCTAATGGCGATAATGAAGTTGATGCTCAAGACCAAATCCTTAGAGAAAAGATTAGACTATGGGACAAGATTACTAGAATAGATAAAGATGGCACCGAAGTCGTAGTTAAGTTACCCTTCAATACTTTACTTGAACCTTTTTATTCAGATGATGATATAGACTATACTACTACTATAATACCTGCTCCAGAAGAAACTCAAACAGCAGAAACTACATATCCTATAACATCAAATACAACAAGTTCAAGAGGATATAGAATTTATGTTAATACTACTTGTACATTAAAAAGCATAACTAGAAAAAATGGTTGTACTGCAGTAAGAGCAACACTTAAAACCAATACTGGTAATACTATACTTGCACAAGCTAATTATAGTGGTGATACTGCAACACTTGCTACTCCGTACACTTTAATTGCAGGTACTTATTATAGAATAGAATCTGATAGCTCAGGTTCAACTTATACTTATAAAGGAAGAACTACTGGTCAAGTATATCCCTATACTAATACTTATGTTAATTACACAACTGGTTCTATAAATGGTGGGAATACTGCAGGTGCTTATAATATAGAGTCTATCCAAGTCTATACTGGTGGCGAGACAACCGAATATACTACAACTGCAGAATACGATTCCACTAATGAATGTGTTAGATTTTACAGTGATGCTAATGGCTCTTATGACACCTTACAAAGCAAGACCATAAGCCTATTACATAACTATAGACTATATTCAATAACCCCAACCATATATGCTTATGATACTAGCGATAATCTAATCGAGAACGGCTTTGACTTACAGATTTATAACGGCAACGAGTGGTTTAATGTTAACAACGGAGCAGAGTTTATCCTAAGAGACTATAATGGTGCAGATTTAGATGCAGATTTACCAGCAGAGTTATCAGGGAATTTACTAAACTATGATGCTGACGATAATATCTTATTCCAGAACGATATTAAATATAAGATATTTAGGACTACAGAAGATGAGATAATAGTAAAAAAGATAATAATAAAACTAAACTACCTACAATAGAAACATTTATATAGTAGTAAGTATATAATATATATAAGGAGAATAATTATGGTTGATAGAAATTCAAATGGACAATTTGCTAAAGGAAGGATAAATATAAATAAAAAACCAATAATTAAAACCACTTGTAAATGTGGAAAATCATTCTATCAACCAGATGTTAAATATAAACAAAAATATTGTTCTAAACATTGTGTGGGTATATATGAAGGACAAAAACATTTTAAAGGGGTTAATATAGGAAGAAAACAAAGTCCTGAATTAATTGAAAAACGCAGACAAGCAATAATTAAAGGCACCCCTATTGGAGAAAATAGTAAAAATTGGAAAGGAGGATATAAAACTCCTGATGGTTATATTATGCAAACAATTAAAGGCGAACATATATTATCACACAGAAACACATTTGAAAAATATCATAACACTAAAATCCCAAATGGTTATGACATACATCACATAGATTTAAATAAAAGTAATAATAATATTACTAACTTACAATGTATATCTCATGGAGAGCATGTCAGGTTACATCACCAAATAAATAGAGGAGAATATTAACATGTACGCGTCAATTACAGAAAAGGTTGTGGGTTCAACCAATACAAGCGAAAGAAAGATACTTGCTGATGATGTAAATCAAATCAGACAAGTAATCCAAACAGGCGAGAAAGATTTAAAAACCAAGAATATATCATTATTAGGTAATACTATTACTGCAGATAATGGTAGTAACTGGATAAGAAGAAATAATAATACTTTCCAATTCTATAATGGCAGCTCTTGGCAAGAACCTTCAACTGCTAATCTACTAACCTTTACTGCAGGAGAAAATATTGCTGCAAGAGATGTTGTTTATCTTAAAGTATCTGATGGAAAGATTTATAAAGCATCTACTGCTAATAACGACTGGATTGGTGTGGCTACTGCTGCAATTACTAGTGGTGCTAGTGGAACCATATACCCTAACGGTTCTTTAGTTGGTGGGTTTAGTGGTTTAACTACAGGAACTTGGTATGGATTAAATGCAACAGCAGGAACATTAACTGCTAATGAAAATTATATTGTTGGTAAAGCTATAAGTGCTACACAAATTATACTAATAAAACCTAAAGGAGATTTGTCTACTAGAGATAATGCTTTGTATAAACTTCAAGGCGAGAAAGCCATCAACGATGTTAGTGCTACGAACTCAGGAGTTCTTGCAGGAAGCTCACAGGTCTTGATTGATAAGTTCTTGGTGGCAGCAGGGCAGAATAATACGGTAGATACTACTAATACTACTTCAGTACATTTTGACTCATATTATATATCTAATGGAACTGCAACTACCAATCCAATAACTGAGCCAGGATTTGAAACAATTACTACTTGGACCTATTCTGAAACACATAGCTCATTCAGTGGAGGTAAAAGTTCTTCTTGGAAAACTGAGGGTACATATTCATATAAATTTGATTGTGTCGACAGTGGAGGATATGGCTACAGTCAAATTTTACAAGCAGTTAATTTTACAAGCAAAGGATTATTAAAAATAGACTATAAAATAGGGCTATCAAGCGTGGGAGAGCGACTTGATTTTAAAATATTGCTTGGAACAAAAGTAATGAGGAACATCAATTGTAGCCAAGAAGTTATCGGAAGCACATATATACCTATAAATACTACTGGCACACAAAATTTAATTTTTAGATGTGAAAAAAACTCTGACAGTTATACTAATGTTCAAATATATATAGACAACTTAACATTTATGAGTTATACAGAATCTTTTATTCAATCGAATGTAGCAACAATCCCCTCAGGCAAGACAAAGGTATTCGTCACACCTTTAATGTATGAAGCGTTAGCAACAGGAGATAACATCACAGCAGATGTGTCAATCGACAACGGAGCACACTACACCACAGGAATTCCGATTAATACTTGGAGTCCGATTACAAGTGCGAACGGGACACAGTTGATAGTAAAGGCAAATTTAAATACAAATGATGGAACAACAACCCCTAAAATACTTGGTTGGAGAGTATTATTAGAGTAGGCTTAATCAACATTATACGGAAGTGAAATTATGAAATTCTTAAGAGAATTATGGAATAAAATTATAACAAGCAACGACCAGCAATACAAGGACGAGATTGCAGAGCTTTCTAGGCTTTTAGAAGTCTACAAGTCGCACG
>Ga0208822_1001115_pt1 | contig 19550 bp, 19 predicted proteins | sample AD_STIC08_MetaG_FD_184435 | JGI IMG/M metagenome (GOLD analysis project Ga0208822, IMG submission 184435) | Active sludge microbial communities of municipal wastewater-treating anaerobic digesters from USA - AD_STIC08_MetaG (SPAdes) (version 2) | ecosystem: Engineered > Bioreactor > Anaerobic >...
CCAGAGCAGCTCACGGCCTGTCGTCTGCCGGAGGAGGCGGAGCTTGCCTGTAAGAATCATTATTGCAAACAGAACTGCTGTAGATATCAGGGTGGTGATCCCCAGCATGGTCACGATGTTCAGTTCAGAAAGGGCTATCTTGAAGGCGGTAGGAATGGTACCCCATAGCACCACTGCGAGGGAGGCATAAAGATATGCCTGCTGGCTCTTTTTCATCTCTCTCAGCTGATCATTCCGAACCCGGCGTAGGGTACCAGTACAGAGGGTATTTTTATTCCGTCAGGTGTCTGGTTGTTTTCGAGAAGTGCGGCCACAATACGCGGCAATGCCAATGCGCTTCCGTTAAGGGTATGGCAGAGGGTGGTCTGTCTGGCTCCTTTTTCACGGAAGCGGCACCTGAGCCTGTTGGCCTGGAAAGTCTCGAAGTTAGAGGTTGAGCTCACCTCCAGCCAGCGCTGCTGCCCTACAGACCATACCTCAAAGTCATATGTCATTGCAGAGGTGAATGAGAGGTCGCCGCCGCAGAGCCTCACAATACGGTATGGCAGCTCCAGCTTCACCAGGAGGCTTTCCACGTGGCTTACCATCTCGTCAAGTGACTCATAAGATTTTTCAGGATGTGCTATCTGTACTATCTCGACCTTGTCAAACTGGTGCAGTCTGTTGAGGCCTCTCACATGTGCGCCCCACGAGCCCGCCTCACGGCGGAAGCAGGGGGTGTATGCCATGTTCTTCACCGGCAGTACGGCAGCATCAAGGATCACATCGCGGTAGATATTTGTTACGGGCACCTCAGCAGTGGGTATCAGATAAAGGTTATCAATGCCAATGTGATACATCTGCCCCTCCTTGTCGGGCAGATTGCCTGTGCCGAAGCCCGACTCCTCATTGACCACTATGGGCGGTTCAACTTCACGGTAGCCGGCCTTCTCACCCTCGTCGAGGAAGAAGTTTATGAGTGCTCTCTGGAGCCTGGCACCCTTGCCCTTGTAGACGGGAAAACCCGCGCCGGTAATTTTGACCCCAAGGTCGAAATCAATTATGTCATACTTCCTTATCAGGTCCCAGTGGGGGAGGGCTCCTTCATAAAGATGAGGTATGGTGCCGCCGCTGCGCACCACCACGTTGTCATCGGCGCTTTTCCCCGGGACTACCAGCGCATGCGGCAGGTTGGGCAGCCTGACCAGTTCTGTCTGCATCTCGTCTGAAACCACTTCCATGGTCTCTGACAACTGCTTCTGCTTCTCCTTCATAGCCACTACGCCCTGACGGGCAGCATCAGCCTCATCCCTGCGCCCTGCCTTCATCATGGCACCAATCTCACGTGACAGGGTGTTGAGCTCAGCCTGGATGGAGTCACTCTCAGCCTGCAGCTCGCGGCGGCGGCGGTCAAGATCAAGCACATTCTGTACTATCTCTGCAGCATCGAAGTTCTTGATTTTCAGCCGTTCAATGACGAACGACGATTGCTCACGAATCAGGTTGATGGTTAACATACCGGAAGGAATCTTTGGTGATAAGCGTGGTAAAATTAAAACAAAAACTCCTGAAAATATGCGCCTCAGCGTATTTTTCAGGAGTTGCTGTAAGTTGTCAGTATCCTATTCTGCCGCGGGTTTAACCGAGACGTAAGATTTGTTGTCACGCTTCTTTTTGAACTCCACGGTTCCGTCAACGAGGGCAAAGAGGGTATGATCCTTTCCGAGCCCGACGTTTTCACCGGGATTGTGGACGGTTCCACGCTGGCGAACGATTATGTTGCCTGCCTTTACTGCCTGCCCTCCGAAGAGCTTGACACCAAGCCTTTTGCTTTCTGATTCGCGGCCGTTACGTGAACTGCCTACACCTTTCTTGTGTGCCATATCGTTTTCTTTTACTGTTTATCGCTTATTCCTTCGCCGGTTTCTTTGTGCTTTTTGCCGGAGCCTTCTTTACGGTCTCCTTCTTCTCAGCCGTTTCCTTGCTGGTGGCGGCTTTTTTTGCAGGAGCTTTTTTCTTCTCTGCCTTCACCTCTTCTGCAGCCGGTTCCTCAGCAGCTTTCTTTTTCGTCTTCACCTCTTCTGCAGCCGGTGTCTCGGCAACTTTCTTTTTTGTCTTCACCTTTTCAGCTGCTGGTGCTTTTTCAGTTTTCTTTTCTACCTTCACCTCTTCTGCAATGGGTGCTTCTGCAGCTTTTTTCTCTGCCTTTGGTGCGGTTTTCTTCTCAGGCTCAATGGCGGCGCCTATTCTCAGAATCTCCACCTGTGTGAATTCCTGGCGGTGCCCGGTCCTCTTCTGATAACCCTTCCTTCTCTTCTTCTTGAAGATGATGATTTTGTCTCCTCTTACATGACCGAGGACCTTGCCCTCAACAACAGTGTTGGGAACAAGGGGTTCACCAATGGTGACCACACCATCATTGTCTGTAAGAAGTACTTTTTCAAACTCTACACTGTCGCCTTCAGCTGCATCAAGATGGTGAACATATATTTTCTGTCCTGCTTCTACCTTGAACTGCTGACCGGCAATTTCAACGATTGCGTACATTTTCAATCTCTCTTATGTTACTCCGTGAGGCGGTCATGCTCCTCTGTGCATGACACTTCTGCAGGCCCCGCCGGATCTTGGTTTTTCGGACTGCAAAGATATAAAAATTAACTTATGTACAAATCGGTGACAATAATTTATCACCAATACAATGTGGATAAAAAATCGGGAAGGGGAGGAGATCAAGAGCCATATTATTTATATTTGTCTTATTGGCCTGTCAGGCAGAAAATCTGGTAAACTATGCAGAATAAGCTCATTCGTCTGAAGGTTATAGGCATTTCATACAGCCAGACACAGTCAGGCGCCTATGCCCTTATACTGGCGGAGGAAAACGGGGAACGGCGTATACCTATAATTATCGGGGGGTTTGAGGCTCAGGCCATAGTCATCAAGCTTGAAAACCTGGAACCGCCAAGGCCGCTCACACATGATCTCTTCCGCAGCTTTGCCGCAGCCTGTGGTGTAACGGTGGAACAGGTACTCATCAACCGGCTCCGGGAAGGGATATTCTATTCGGAGATCGTGTGCAGTGACGGCGAAAGGCGTTTTAACATAGACTCGCGTACCTCTGATGCCGTGGCACTGGCACTGAGGTTTGAATGTCCGATATTCATTGAACCTCAGATTCTGAATGAGGCCGGCATTGTCATGAGCGCCACAACCGGGGATGAGGAGGAGAAGCAGCCGAAACTGCAAAAGGAGAAGAGAGAGCGCGTGAGCAGCGAATACAGCGTATTTTCCGTGGATGAGCTTAATGATATGCTTTCCGATGCAATCAGCCGTGAGGATTATGAGCAGGCGGCAGCTATCCGGGACGAGATGGCGAGAAGGAAAGGAGAAGGATAATTAATCAGGGAGAGATGAAGGTTTTAAGGATTTTGATTGCAGCAGGGCTGCTGATACCTGTGCCCCTGCTGTCAAAGGAGTACAAGGTGAAATCACCGGACGGAAAGATCACACTCCTTGCCGAGACCACGGCGGGGATTAATCTCACCGTCAGTTATGATAACAAGGAGATAATCACCGGGCTGTCGCCCGAACTGCAACTGGAAGGGGTGACCATTCCCGGACAGCGTCCGGCCATAACGAAGGCTGTCACCTCATCAGCAAATAATATGCTGGTTCCCGTGGTGCCACGGAAGAACAGCCGGGTGCCTGACATTTTCAACGCGCTTGAACTTCGCTTCAGGGGCGGCTCGTCAATTGAGTTCCGCGTTTATGATGACGGTGTGGCATACAGGTTCAGGACGGCAATGAAGGGAGACATCAAGGTAATGGATGAACAGTTTGCCTTTTCGCTTCCCGGCGGAGCCGGAGCATACTGGCCACTGGAAGAGGGTTTCATGTCACATAATGAGTGCACCTTCCACCCCGCATCAATGGATACAATCGGCCCGGAACACCTGGCCAGCCTGCCGGCACTCTTTACCTCGGGCTCGTTGAACATCCTCCTCAGTGAGGCAGACATACGTGACTACCCGGGCTTGTGGATAAACGGAGACGGCCGCGGGGGAGTGAAGGGTGTGCTTCCTGCATACCCTGCTGAAGTGAAAGCGTACAATGACCGCAACGTCTATGTGACCGGGCGCGAAGAGTACCTTGCAGTGACGCCGGGCACACGCACCTTCCCGTGGCGCCTCTTCATCATCACCCCTGATGATGCCGGCCTGGTTGAGAGTGAGATGGTCTTCAGGCTGGGAGCCCCACCGGCACCGGGAACAGACTTCAGCTGGGTCAGACCCGGAAAGGTGGCATGGGACTGGTACAACGCAAACAATATCTACGGGGTTGATTTCAGGGCCGGACTCAACAATGACACATACAGGTACTATATAGATTTTGCATCGGAGAACGGTATTGAATACGTCATCCTCGACGAAGGCTGGTACAAACTGGGTGATGTTATGGAGCAGTCGCCCGGATTTGACGTCGGTGAGCTGTGCAAATATGCCACATCGAAAAACGTGGGAATCATTCTGTGGGTTGTCTGGAAAACCTTTCATGACAAGATTGATGAAGCCCTAATACAGTTTGAGAAGTGGGGAGTGAAGGGGATCAAGGTTGATTTCATGCAGCGTGACGACCAGTGGATGGTCAACTATTATCACGAGGTTGCCGAAAAGGCTGCCAGGCATAAAATGCTGGTTGATTTCCACGGCTCCTACAAGCCTGACGGGATAGAGCGAGCCTGGCCCAATGTAATCACCCGCGAAGGGGTCAAGGGAATGGAGAACAACAAGTGGAGTACGGATTGCGATCCGGAACATGACCTGATACTGCCCTTTACCCGCATGGTAGCCGGCGCGATGGACTATACCCCGGGTGCCATGGTAAACATGCAGCAGCGCGACTTCAGGCCGATATTCTACAGACCGGCCAGCCAGGGCACCAGGGTACATCAGATGGCTATGTATGTGGTTTTCGAGAGCCCCCTGCAGATGCTCGCTGACAGTCCCTCCAACTATAAACGCAACCAGGAGTGCACCTCCTTCATTGCCGCTGTGCCGGTCACCTGGGATGAAACCAGGGTGATTGAAGCCAGGAAGGGTGATAATATTGTCATGGCGCGCAGGCACGGTACTACATGGTACCTGGCCGCAATGAATGACTGGAAACCGTTTGTGACAGAGGTTGACCTTTCGTTCCTGCCGGCCGGTGAATACAGCATGGAGATATTCTCCGACGGAATTAACGCTGACAGGCACGGAGAAGATTACAAACATATTACCCGCAATGCTGCTGCCGGAGAAAAGATCACTCTCAGCCTGGCTCCGGGAGGAGGATGGGTGGCAAAGATCACTCCCAAAGCCAGATAGATAGTCCGGAATTCTATGAAACAATATCTTGATCTGCTGAGCCATGTCATGGAACATGGCATTGAGAAGAGAGACCGGACAGGTACCGGTACGGTGAGCACCTTCGGCTACCAGATGCGCTTTGATCTGTCCGGGCGGTTTCCGCTGATGACCACCAAAAAGCTGCACCTGAAATCAATCATTCATGAGCTGTTATGGTTCCTCAGCGGAAGCACCAACGTGCGATACCTGCAGGAAAACGGTGTCAGGATATGGAATGAGTGGGCTGACCCTGACGGTAATCTTGGCCCCATCTACGGTTATCAGTGGCGATCATGGCCGGCAAGTGACGGCAGATCGATTGACCAGGTAAAGAACGTGGTCACATCACTGAAGAATAATCCCGACTCGCGAAGACATATCATCTCAGCCTGGAATGTAGGGGAGATAGAAAAGATGGCCCTTCCGCCCTGCCATATCCTGTTCCAGTTCTATGTGGCCGGCGACAGGCTCTCATGCCAGCTCTATCAGCGCAGCGCTGACATCTTCCTGGGCGTACCTTTCAACATAGCTTCCTATTCGTTGCTTACCATGATGATGGCGCAGGTGACCGGTTACAAGCCGGGCGAGTTTATTCACACCCTGGGCGATGCACATATATACCTCAATCACATTGACCAGGTAAAACTGCAGCTCACCCGTGATCCGCGCAGGCTTCCGGTTATGACCCTGAATCCTGATGTCATGGACATCCTCGGTTTCACCTACGCTGACTTCTCTCTTTCGGAATATGACCCACACCCAGCCATAAAAGGCGAAATTTCAGTATAAAATGATCACAATAATAGTAGCAATTGACCGCAACAACGGCATCGGATACAACAACAGGCTGTTGGCACACATCCCGGGCGACCTCCGGAGATTCAGGGAAATTACCATGGGCCATTGCCTTATCATGGGCAAGAATACGTGGGAGTCACTCCCGAACAGACCGCTTGCAGGCAGGAAGAATATAGTACTTACCGACGATGAGCGTGACTACTTCAGTGGTGCAGAAAGAGCCCTTTCAATTGATGAGGCGCTGGATCTCTGTGATCCTGGCAGGGAAATATTCATCATGGGAGGCGGATCTGTATACAGGCAGTTCCTGCCGAAGGCAGACAGGCTGATGGTGACTCATATCCACAGGGAGTATCAGGCTGACACCTTCTTCCCGAAGATTGATCCGAAGGAATGGTATGTTTCGGAACAGGAGGATTTCTTTTCGGAAGACCCCTCTGAGCTCAGTTTTTCATATACCACCTATCTCAGGCGCAGGTGACTTTACGGCCTGGTCTCATACTGCACTATGGGCACCGGGATCATCCCGGGCGCAGGTGACTTTCAGGTTTGGCGGTATACAGTGCTATGGGCACCGGGGTCATCCCAGGCACAGATAAGGTGACTTTCCGCGAATTATGATGCCTTGAGCACTTTCATGTCCACCCTCTCGAGCTTATTGGAGGCATATTCGGTGGTGACTGTAAACTCCTTCACATCGCCTGACGGCAGTTCGAACATCGCGTCCATCATGATGGCTTCGCAAATGGCACGAAGGCCTCTTGCACCCAGCTTGAACTCCACGGCCTTGTCTACAATGTAGTCAAGGACCTCAGGGGTAAAGGCTAGTTTGATACCGTCCATGGCAAACAGTTTGACATACTGTTTTGTGATGGCGTTCTTCGGCTCTGTCAGAATGGCTCTCAGCGCCCTGGGGTCAAGGGGAGAGAGGTGGGTCAGCACCGGCAGACGGCCGATGATCTCAGGGATGAGACCGTAAGCGCGCAGGTCCTGGGGTGCAATGTACTTCAGCAGGTCATCCTTATCATAGTGGTCACGTGAGCGGCTGGCAGTGTATCCCACCACGGTGGTGTTGAGCCTGTGTGCTATCTTCTGCTCTATCCCCTCGAATGCACCTCCGCAGATGAAGAGGATATTCCTGGTATCAACAGGTATCATCTTCTGCTCGGGGTGTTTCCTGCCGCCCTGCGGGGGCACGTTCACAACTGCTCCTTCGAGGAGCTTGAGCAGACCCTGCTGGACACCCTCACCTGACACGTCACGGGTGATTGAGGGATTATCGCCCTTGCGGGCTATCTTGTCAAGTTCATCAATGAACACTATTCCCTTCTCTGCAGCCTTGACATCATAGTCGGCATTCTGAAGCAGACGGGTAAGCAGGCTCTCGATATCTTCACCCACATAACCTGCCTCTGTCAGGACGGTTGCATCAACTATTGTAAAAGGTACATGAAGCATACGGGCTATTGTGCGGGCCAGCAGCGTCTTGCCGGTACCTGTTTTACCCACCAGGATGATGTTCGATTTCTCAATCTCCACATCATCACTGTCAGTCTTCTGCATCAGCCTTTTGTAGTGGTTATAGACGGCTACCGAGAGAATCTTCTTTGCCCTGTCCTGCCCGATTACATATTGATCAAGGAAATTCTTTATCTCATCCGGCTTGCGGAGCTTGATGCTGTCAAGGTTAAAGCTTGACCTGCCACCCAGCTCCTCTGTCATTATATTATGTGCCTGCTCTATGCAATGATCGCATATATGACCCTCGAGACCAGCAATGAGAAGGTTAGCCTCTTTCTTGGTACGTCCGCAGAACGAGCATTTATCCATCAGGGGTATAATTAGTTTTTGTTCCTGATCAGAACCTCGTCAATCATACCGTATTCCTTAGCCTCTGCGGCTGTCATCCAGTAGTCGCGGTCTGAGTCTTTTTCAACCTTTTCGACAGTTTTGCCGGTATGTAATGCGATTATCTCGTAAAGTTCCCTCTTGGCCTTCAGTATCTCCCTGACAGCTATCTCGATATCTGATGCCTGTCCCTCTGCGCCGCCCATCGGCTGATGGATCATAATACGGGAGTGTTTGAGTGCCGAGCGTTTGCCCTTTGCGCCTGCCGAAAGCAGCACTGCTCCCATTGAGGCAGCCATGCCGGTGCAGATGGTGGCCACGTCGGCAGAGATGTACTGCATTGTGTCATAGATGCCCAGCCCTGCATGTACTGCACCGCCCGGGGTGTTGAGGTAGATCTGTATGTCCTTATCAGGATCAACCGAGTCAAGATAGAGCAGCTGAGCCTGTATGATATTGGCCACATAGTCGTCAATAGGAAGGCCGAGGAAGATAATACGGTCCATCATAAGACGCGAGAAGACATCCATAGATGCCACGTTCAGCTGCCGTTCCTCAATAATTGTCGGGGAGATATAGCTGTTGGCGATAGAGATGAAACGGTGCATCGTCATGCTGCTGATGCCTGACCGGTCAGCGGCGTATTTTTTAAAATCATTGATGTCTGGCATGGTCTGAATCTTTGATTGAATGCCAAATATACGAATTAATAGGCTTTAAGGTTTCACTTATTGCCGAATAGCTTGTTGAATTCCTCGGGTGTTACCCTCTTCTCATCCACCCTGACGGCGTCAATCAGAAGGCCGAGCACCCTTGTGTCAAGCACTTTTTCGGCGATGCGGCGGGCCTCCTCCTCATTTTTCAGGAAATTAATGGCAAATGATGTGACCTGCTCTTCAGAAACGTATTGCAGGCCATACTGGGCGAACTGGGCCCGGGTAAAAGCCTTCGCCTCCCCGAGAATCTCCTCGTCGGTGATCTTCACCTCATTGTCCTTTGCAACCCTGTTCTTTATCAGTTGCCAGCGGATGTCTTCACGGAAGTGATCGAAATCCTTCTCTATATCCTCTGCGGTTGTTTTTTCATTGACCCTGAGCAACCATCTCTTGAGGAATTCCTCAGGCAGTTCAAAGGCGGTTTTTGCCAGAGCCAGATCGCGGGCATCAGTGCGAAGCTTGTATTCAGTCTCACGGTTGAAGAACTCCCTGATCTCTTCAGTTACCTTTGCCTCGAACTCAGTGACTGATTTCACGGTTCCCTCTCCGTAGACCTTGTCCCATAGCTCCTGGTTGTTTTCAGCCGGAACGAAGCGGGATATTTCCATTATCTGTATCGAGTATTGCCCCTGGAACTCTTTAACTTCGTCCTTCTGCTTCTTTAGCAGGCCTGCAATCTCATAATCATTCGGGAATGCCCTGCGAAGATCGAACTCAACGGTATCTCCGGCTTGTTTGCCAAGGAAAGAGTTCTTTATCTCCTCATCCTTTACCATCTCCACCGACAGGGTGGCAGCATCATTTTTCACCGATCCGTCAGAAGACTCTATGATACCCTTGAGCATGTCCTTCTCCTCTGCTGCTTCGGCAGTGATGAACTCGCCGTACCTGCGGGTGTAGCTGTCAATGGAGTCGGCAATCATCTTTGTGTCAGGTTCAATGAGGTAGCGGGTGAGCTTATGCTTCTTGTTAAGGTTCACCTCAAATTCGGGTGCCAGCCCCAGTTCGAAGGTGAAGCTGAATTGATCCGATTTCTCAGGATCAAATATATGTCCGTCATTTTTCGGAATCGGGTCACCCAGGATGTCAAGATTTTCATTTTTGATGTATTCAGAAAGAGTTTCCGAAACAATGTTGTTGACCTCGTCGATCAGGACGGTGGTTCCGTACATCTTTCTGATCATCTGGACAGGCACGTGTCCGGGCCGGAACCCCTTTATGCTGGCTGTTCTCCGGTATTCCCTGAGTTTCTTTTCAACCTTCTCTTCATAGTCGGCTTTGTCAATATCAATCCTGACTGTTGCATTCAGTGCATCAATGTTCTCTCTGGTGACATTCATCTTGTAAAAGTTTACTATTGATTTAAAAACCGCCATAACCTGCGCCATGCGGCGAAGTGTCAGAGCGGTTCAGGTGTCTGGTGCGGATGAAGGGACTCGAACCCCCACGCCCTGAGGCACAAGATCCTAAGTCTTGCTCGGCTACCAATTACGACACATCCGCAAAAAGTGGTGCAAAATTAGTAAAAATTACGAAGTTGCAAAAGATGCGAAATTAAATTACCTCCTGAGTTCGAAGTTCTTACCGAGGTAGACTTTTCTTACCTGTTCATCATCAGCTAGCTGTGCAGCAGTGCCCTGTTTCAGTATCTTCCCCTCGAACAGGAGGTAGGCCCTGTCAGTGATAGAGAGCGTTTCGTGGACGTTATGGTCGGTTATCAGGATTCCTATATTTTTATCTTTCAGGTTAGAGACGATCATCTGGATATCTTCGACAGCAATGGGGTCAACGCCGGCGAAGGGTTCATCGAGAAGGATGAAGTTGGGTTTGAGTGCCAGGGCGCGGGCGATTTCCGTACGGCGGCGTTCGCCTCCCGACAGTTGAATGCCGAGACTTTTGCGTATGCGTGTCAGGCCGAACTCTTCGAGGAGCGACTCCTGCCGCTCCTTCCTCTCCTGTCTGGTCATGTCAGAGAGTTCCATGACGGCCATGAGGTTGTCTTCAACGCTCAGTTTGCGGAAGACGGAGGCTTCCTGTGCCAGGTAGCCGATACCGAGGCGTGCCCTGCGATACATGGGATAGTCGGTTATCTCGGTGTTGTCAAGCCATATCTGGCCTCCGTTCGGCCGTATCAGTCCCACAATCATGTAGAATGTGGTGGTTTTGCCGGCGCCGTTGGGACCGAGGAGACCTACTATTTCTCCCTGCTCAACATCGACGGAGACCTCGTTGACCACTGTGCGTGTCTTGTACCGTTTGACAAGATTTGTTGTGTAAAGCCTCATAGTTTCATGGTTAGTTGCCTGCAGTTTCATCCGGTTCTCCCGGCCGGCTATCATTATCGCCCTGACTATCAGGGCTCTCCGGATTAGTCCGATTCTTTTCGGCAGCTGCTTCTGCTGTCGCCTTTGTTTCTGCTTCTTTTTCCCTTTCGGCGGCCTCAGCCACTTTTTGCTTATCGGCTTCTGCTTCTGCTTCTGCCTCCTTCGCGTCGGCGGCCTCCGCTGCCGCCTTTTTCCTTCTGGCCGCCTCTGCCTTCGCCTCTTCTGCCGCCTCTTTCGCCTCTGCCGCCTCCCTCTGCCTGACGACCCTTGCTGCCAGAAAGATACTAACTTCATAGAGGATAAGCAGCGGAATTGACACAAGAATGAGGCTGAATACGTCAGGAGGCGTAATCACTGCTGCAACCACCAGTACCACTACAATTGCATGCCGGCGGTATTTCCTCATGAATTCAGGTGTCAGCACCCCGATGCGTGCCAGGAAGAAGACAACGATAGGGAGTTCGAAGGTTATCCCGGAGGCGAGAGCCACAGATGTGACTGAGCCGATATAGGATGTGATGTTGATCTGGTTGGTTACCAGGTCACTGACACGGTATGTTCCGAGAAAGTTTATTGAGAGCGGGGCTATGATAAAGTAACCGAAGATGATACCGGCGAGGAACAGAAGTGAAGCCATGGTTACGGCCCCGCGGGCATATTTCCGCTCTTTCTCGTAAAGGGCCGGGCGGAAGAACGACCAGAACTCCCGGAAGACATAAGGGAATGCCAGTATCAATCCTGCCACCAGTGATATAGTTATATGTGTGGTGAACTGACCTGTCAGCTTGATGCTGATCAGTTCCACGGGGTTCTGGTTGATGCAGAGCAACGGGACGTTCACCATGTCGGCCAGCCGGCAGAGAAGCCTGTTTGTAATAAAATCCGGATTGTTCGGGGCAAGAATGATATGATCAAAGATTATATCCTTGAACATAAATGCCACAATTGCTCCGATCACGATGGCCACCAGTGACCTTATGATGTGCCATCTCAGCTCCTCAAGGTGCTGGAGGAAGGTCATCTCACCATCCGGGTTGCTGTTCTTCGCTTTGCTTTTACCGGCCATAATCGGCGCCATTGTTGAAGCGTGTAAAGATAGATAAAACTTAGGTTTCAAAGCAATATACCCTGCTTCCTGCTGCGTTACTTACTATTGGAGGGATATTTATTCCCATAGTTGAGAAAAACTTTTGATATATATTTTTATTTAAGTTAAATTTGAGTAAAGGGTAACATGTTGGATAAACTTTGCGTAACTTGTTATATAATTATTAACGTCTGATTGCAGGCGGAGAGGAGTTGTTATATGCATACTGATGCTTCCATACACGACTATCTGAAGAGGTATTTCGGGTTTGACATGTTCAAGGGCAACCAGGGAGAGATTATTAAAAGCGTTCTTGCAGGCAATGACACTTTTGTGCTGATGCCCACCGGTGGCGGCAAGTCACTTTGTTACCAGCTGCCTGCGGTGATGATGGATGGTACGGCGGTGGTTATCTCGCCACTCATTGCTCTGATGAAGAACCAGGTTGACGCCATGCGTAACTTCAACACCACTGATGATGTGGCGCATTTTCTTAATTCTTCACTTACCAAAACAGCCATTGCCAAAGTAAAGCAGGATGTACTGCAGGGCAATACAAAACTTCTTTATGTTGCGCCGGAGTCACTTACCAAGGAGGAAAACATAGAATTCCTCAAAAGCGTGAAAGTCTCCTTTTATGCCGTTGACGAGGCACACTGTATTTCAGAATGGGGACACGACTTCAGGCCTGAGTACCGCCGGATCAGACCTATTATTGATACTATTTCCCGCGCACCCATTATTGCTCTCACTGCAACCGCCACCCTGAAGGTTCAGCATGACATACTCAAGAACCTGGGTATTACTGATGCAATGGTATTCAAGTCCTCTTTCAACAGACCCAACCTCTATTATGAGGTGAAGGCAAAACAGGACGCCACCCGCGAGATCATCAAATACATAAAAAACAATCCCGGCAAGTCAGGCATCATCTACTGCCTCAGCCGCAAGAAGGTGGAGGAACTGGCTGAGACATTGAAGGTCAATGATATCAAGGCCCTTGCATACCATGCAGGCATGGACTCGCAGACGCGTACCTCAAACCAGGATAAGTTCCTGATGGAGGAGGTGGATGTAATTGTTGCTACTATCGCCTTCGGTATGGGTATAGACAAGCCTGACGTCCGGTACGTCATTCACTTTGACATGCCCAAGAGCCTTGAGGGATACTACCAGGAGACCGGACGTGCCGGCCGTGACGGGGGAGAGGGGAGATGCATCGCTTACTACAGCTATGATGATATCGTCAAGCTCGAGAAGTTTATGCAGGGCAAGCCGATTGCCGAGCAGGAGATAGGCAAGCAACTGCTCCTTGAAACAGTTTCCTATGCAGAATCATCAACCTGCAGACGCCGTATCCTGCTCCATTATTTCGGCGAGGAGTACACACAGGATAACTGTGAGGCCTGTGACAACTGCCTGCACCCCAAAACCCAGTTCGAGGGACAGGATTATGTTGTCAGCATGCTTGAAACGGTGCTGGCAGTGAAGGAGAAACACAAGGCAGATCATATTGCCAAGATCCTTGCCGGGACGATGAACTCCGCCATCAAATCATACAAGCACCATAAACTGGAGACATTCGGCATAGACGAGGAGAAGGATGAGCGTTTCTGGAACATGGTGATCAGGCAGGCTCTCATTAACAAGCTGCTGGACAAGGATATAGAGAACTATGGGTTGCTCGGGCTTACCCCGAAGGGGCATGAATTCCTTGATAAGCCCCAGAGCTTTTTGCTCCAGGAGGATCATGACTACACCGAGACAGAGGACGAGGAGGCATCCTTTGGAGCGCGTACTGCTGCAGCCGATGAGGAGTTACTGAGCATACTCAAGGATCTCAGGAAGAAGATAGCGAAACAGGCCGGTCAGCCTCCCTATAATATTTTCCAGGACCCCTCGCTGGAGGAGATGGCAATTCAGTACCCGGTTACCCTGGAGGAGTTGCAGAACATCACTGGCATCGGAGCCGGCAAGGCGCAACGTTATGGCAGGGAAGTGGTTGAAGTGATCAAGAACTATGTAGCTGACAAGGAGATCATCAGGCCACAGGATATGGTTGTGAAGTCGGTTGTCAACAAGTCGGGTCTCAAGGTTTACATCATTCAGAGCATTGACCGCAAGATGCCGTTCGAGGATATTGCCGACGCCAAGGGCATTGAATATGATGAGCTTCTGACAGAGATAGAGGCCATTGTGGGTGGCGGCACGAAACTGAACATTGATTACTATATAGATACTGTTATTGACGAGGACCGTCAGGAAGATATCTACTCATATTTCATGGAAGAGGCTGAGAGCGGTTCCCTGGAGGAGGCTATCAATGAACTTGCCGGCGAGTTTGAGGAGGAGGAGATCCGCCTGGTACGTATCAAGGTGCTTGCGGAGGGGAATTAGGGACGCCTTCGGTTATCAGCTGGCAGTCAGCAGATTTTTTTGCGGTTGGCGTATCCGGAAGTGTGGCCCGGATATCGGGAGAAGTATTTATTGCACATGGTGCATTCTGCGTAGTGGTTCGGGTGCCGGCAAAGCAGTTTGTTGCGCCTGGCGCATTCAGCATTATCCACCCTGCTTGTTTTTACCCTGGTATGTTTATCGCCTCCTGAATCTCCTCGACGACGGGAACAGACTCATCACAGCCACCGTCACGAACCAGAAGGGGTATAATATCTCTGACACCATGAACAACACCGCTTTCACCCTGGCGCCTCTCTTCTTCAATTCGGTGGCAATCAGCAGATAATCGGGCAGAGCTTTGACGCCGTACATTACAGCTGCCGGCAGCAGGTATTCAACAGACATGCAGGCAGTTACTACGGCGGTGGCGACGGCGGCGTTGCACGCCGCCGTGGCTGCGGCGAGGGTGAGAGTGGCAGGGTCACGGTAACGACCGGCTTTTGATGCCCATCGTGCGCGCTGGCGCAGCAGAGCCGCAGCCGTGACCGCACCGGCGGTCACCGCCGCCGCCGCGTTGCTGCCCTCATGCCTGACAGTGCCGCCGTCACGCTTCACGGCATGAAGCAGGAACATGTCATCACCTGACGGCAGGTCGGGATGCAACTCCTCTGCGTGACGGAGGTAGACATCCCTGCGAAATGACATGTTGGCTGCATTGCACATTACCGGGTGGCCCGGCACCGTGGAGGCTTCGGTTATGGCCTGCAGCGCAGCAAACTCATAAGCTCCGAAACCGTGCCAGAAACCTTCAGCCGGCTTCTGTATAACCGGTGCGAGAACAACATCCGGCCCACCACTGGTATACCATGAAGCATGCCGGCGCACCCATTCCGGCCCGACAACACAATCAGCGTCAGTAGTCAGGATAACCTCACCCGATGATTTTTCAATTCCATATCTCACTGCCCTCTTCTTGCCTGAAAAAGGGTTGTAAATAAGCCTTATACGATGAGCAGACATGCCCTTGTCAGCCTCAATGAATTCACTGGCTGCTACCGGGGTCCGGTCAGTTGAATTGTCATTGACAATAATTATCTCAAGAAGGCCATCCGGATAATCCTGCTTCACCAGGCTCCCGAGGAGGGTTTCTATATGTCTCTCTTCATTGCGTGCTGCAACAATCACACTTACCGCGGGCAGTCCTGTTGGCTCCTGTGGAGCCTCAGAAACACCTGCTCCATGAAGAGCGTCAGTTTCAGGAACCCCTCCGTTATCACCGGTTAACGGATGCTGTCCGGTCATGCTGGCGGCCATAGCCTCACCTGCTTCGGGCTGTCCTGCATCCCCTGCATCTGCACCATTACTGCGCCGGGCAATGCTTGCCCACAGGGCCAGAAGTCCAGAGGAGTAAATTATTACAGGTATTACAAGCCACCACATGACAGACTCCTGTTACACCATCCACTTGAAGGTCCGGTAGTGGTTTCCGTCTATTCCCATAGCCTCGTAGACCTGCTGTGCTAACACATTATCAGCCTCAACGTAGAGGCGCAGGCCGGCTGTTCCACACTCCATTCCCTCAGTCTCCATGGCCATGGCCTGATGAAAGGAGATGATGGCGGGGGCGTCATCGGGGGTTGCTTTGCGGATAGTAATCATTGCTATGATGTTTGTGGCATTATCTCAGTTTGCAATTCCTGATGCTCTGCGCGCACCGGGTTTTTCGTATCAGTGATCTGCACTTCCTTATCCCTTTCGGGAATCAGCCTTGCGGTCTCTTCTTCAGCACTTCCTTATCCCTTTCGGGAATCAGCCTTGCGGTCTCTTCTTCAGCACTTCCTTATCCCTTTCGGGAATCAGCCTTGCGGTCTCTTCTTCAGCATTTCCTTATCCCCCTCAGAAATCAGCCTTATGGTATGTTCTTCAACTCTTCTTTATCCCTTTCGGGAATCAGCCTTGCGGTCCGGAACAGTCAGATTTACCCGCCTCACCAGTATTATGGGCTCTCGAGCCAGGAAGCAGCCCCCTTTGAATATCCTCCTTCATCATTCCTGTCCGGATTGTAAAAATACAATTTTTGTGACTGGCAACAGTTCACTGTATTTTTTATATAATCGCTTGTAACTGCCAGATTATCAAGATATATCACTCTTCCCCAATGAGCACTCTGATTAATTCATCATATGTCTGTTAACAAAAATTCACCGACCTGCCAGACCAAAATGCTTGTAATTATTAAAATAATGCATAAATTTGCACACTATATGTATAAAAATACAATATGAACAAATCATTACGACTGGCGCTTATAGAGAAGCTTGTCAGGGAGCATGTGATCGGATCACAGGATGAGTTGCTCAGGTTGATGGAGGGCACAGGGATGAAGTGTACGCAGGCGACACTCTCCCGCGATTTAAGGCAGCTGGGTATCAGCAGGGGATTTGATGGCAGCGGGGGTTACCGCTATATTCTTCCCTCAGGCAGGGATGAGTCTGCTGAGATGGTTCCTGACAACACTGCGGCTGCAATTTCCGGTATGGTATGGGCAAGGGGAGTGCTGCTAATCAGCACCCCGCCGGGGTTTGCATCAGCAGTAGCCATCAGGATAGACCTCGCCGGCCGTTACGAAATTGCCGGTACAATTGCCGGTGACGACACAATCCTGCTGATCCCGCGTGACAATATCAGCAACGAGGCAGTTGAAGAGTGCCTCCGCGCAATTTTCCATTCAGATATTAAATAACAGAGATCACAATGAAAAAAGTAATGCTTGCATATTCCGGGGGTCTCGATACCTCCGTGATACTCAAATGGCTCATAAACAAAGGATACGAAGTAATTGCCTATGTGGCTGACGTAGGGCAGGATGATGATTTCGGGGCTGTCCGTGAGAAGGCACTTGCAATAGGAGCCTCCTCGGTGATAATAGATGACCTGAAAAGGGAATTCGTCACAGATTATATTTTCCAGGCAGTGAAGGCAAACGCTGTTTACGAAGGCCGCTATCTTATGGGCACGGCTCTGGCACGTCCGCTGATTGCGAAGAAGCAGATTGAGGCTGCCATAGATCAGGAGGCTGATTATGTTGCCCATGGATCAACCGGCAAGGGGAATGACCAGGTGCGTTTCGAGCTGGCCTACTATGCCCTTAAACCTGATATCAGGGTTATCGCACCCTGGAAGGATGCTGAATTTCTTTCCCAATTCCATGGCAGGTCAGACATGATCAGGTATGCTGCCGTTCACAGCATTCCGGTAAAGGCATCCATCTCCAAGCCCTACAGTGAGGATGACAACCTGATGCATATCAGCCATGAGGCAGGTATCCTTGAGGATCCGCTCTACTTCGCCGGGAAGGATATCCTTCAGAAGATGGTGATGCCAATGGACGCACCTGATAAGGAGACACATATATCCATCACTTTCAAGGACGGTATCCCGGTGAATGTCACCAACAAGGATGACGGCACAAGCTACAGCGACCCCCTGGAGCTCTTTACCTGTCTCAACAGGCTTGGCGGCGCCAACGGGATAGGCCTGCTTGACATGGTTGAAAACAGGTTCGTGGGGATCAAGTCGAGGGGTATATATGAAACTCCCGGAGCAACCATCTTGTATGCTGCCCACAGGGACATTGAAGGTATAGCCATGGACCGCGAGGTGATGCGCCTGCGCAACATGCTTGCCCCGGTGTTTGCTGAGCTGGTTTATAACGGGTTCTGGTTCTCGCCCGAGATGGAGTTCCTGAAGGCTGCCATAGACAAGAGCCAGGAGGTAATAGATGGGGTGGTGCATATGATCCTTTACAAGGGGAACGTCATCATCGAGGGACGTGAGTCGCCTTCTTCATTATATAATAAGGAGTTGTCGAGCATGGATATCGAGGGAGGTTTCAACCAGTCTGACAGTCTCGGATTCATACGTATAAACGCAATTCGTCTGATGGCTCACAATGCCATCATGGAGGCGAACAAAAAGAAAGTGACGGAAGATGCACCTGTGGGATAAGGGAGGCACTGCGCGGGAATCGGTCATCAGCTTCACATGTGACAGTGACAGGCTGTATGATGCGAGGCTGGCGCCTTATGACATTGTGGGGTCAATGGCTCATGCAGTCATGCTTGAACGGTGCGGGCTGATAACGGCCGGTGAGAAGGAGGCTCTTCTGTCCGGCCTTGCCCGGCTCCTTGATGAGGTGTTGCAGAGCGATTTCTCAATCGGGAAGGAGTTTGAGGATATTCATTCGTGGGTGGAGATACGCCTGGGTGATATGGCAGGGGAAGGAGCGGGTGTGAATAGAGACCGCCAGGGCACCCGGGATGCCCATAGTGCGGCAGGTGAGCTTCATGCAGTCAGCCCTGGTGCGCAGGATGTCCATAGTGCGGCAGGGAAGCTTCATACCGGCCGCTCAAGGAACGACCAGGTACTGACTGATCTTCACCTTTATATCAGGCATCACTCTTTTCTGCTGGCACATGAGCTGAAGAGCCTGGCAGTTGACTTTCTTGATCTGAGTGAGGAGCATAAATATGATCTGATGCCCGGATTCACGCATATGCAGGCAGCCATGGTTACCTCTTTCGGGCTATGGTTTGGCTCTTATGCAGAGAGTCTCTGTGATGACCTTCATATTCTGGCCGGTGCAGCTGCCCTGGCTGATGCTTCACCGCTGGGGACCGCGGCAGGGTATGGCACATCATTGCCTGTTGACCGTGAGCTGACAGCCTCACTTCTGGGTTTTCAGAGGCTGATAGTTACTTCACCCTATGCCCAGATGAGCCGGGGCCGCACTGAACGGCAGCTGACAGTGGCTATAGCCTCTGTCGCAAATACTATCGGGAGATTTGCTTCTGACATGATCCTGTTCATGTCACCCGGTTACGGATTTGTTTCATTGAAGGATGATCTTACGACAGGCTCTTCAATCATGCCGCAGAAGAAGAATCCCGACCTGTTTGAGCTGATCAGGGCACGCTGCAACAGGCTGCAGGCTGTTCCCGGCGAAGTGGCGCTG